>Ga0233415_10000516_pt1 | contig 17995 bp, 23 predicted proteins | sample Na_anoxic_12_MG_FD_188631 | JGI IMG/M metagenome (GOLD analysis project Ga0233415, IMG submission 188631) | Seawater microbial communities from Saanich Inlet, British Columbia, Canada - Na_anoxic_12_MG | ecosystem: Environmental > Aquatic > Marine > Inlet | place: Canada: British Columbia... | reverse complement strand
CAATTGCAATACCGTTGCTTTTCGTGCAAGATGTGGCGATGGACCATTTGATGTAGATGAAGCAGAACAAGGAATGGTGACAATCGTTACAAATGTTGGATTGGCCAGATTCTCCGAGAAGCTTTTCAAAAAGAAGGCATAAACAAACATGAAGAAGACACAAAAGATTAAAGTCATTGGAGCAGGCGGCATTGGAAGTCATTTGATTGATCCCTTGGCTCGATACTCCTCATACACTGATGATCACGTTGAGATCACAGTTATAGATGGCGATGCCTTTGAAGAAAGAAACAGAGAAAGACAAAAGTTTAACAGTTGTGGAAACAAAGCAGAACACACTGTGGAGATGATGAAAGAATCTTTTCCACAGGTTCATTTCCGAGCTAAAGGCGAGTATGTCACTGACTCTAATGTCATTACGACTATTCGTGAAAATGATGTTGTGTTCTTGTGCGTAGACAATCACGCCACACGCAAACTGGTATCTGAGAGATGTTCAGAGTTAGATAACGTAACTCTCATTAGTGGCGGAAATGATGAGACAGATGGCGATGTCTTAATTTACATCCGAAAGAATGGGAAAGATGTCACGCCTCCTCTTACTTCGTTGCCAGAAATAGCTAATATTGCTGATGACAGTAAAAACCCCGGCGATCTTACTGAGGAAGAAAGACAGGGTTGTGAACGAGAAGCACAAACAAAACCTCAGATTTTGTTTATGAACCTTGATATTGCCAGCTTAATGCTCAACTGTTATTATGCTCATGAGCAAGGTAAACTCAAATCACACAGAGTGTTTACAGATATTCTTACACAAGCACGTCGATCTGTTAAAGGAGAATGAAAATGGCGCAAGAACGCATGGATGCAGGAAACGAAGACAAGGCTAATCCTCAATCTACAGGATATCAAGCTCCTGACATTGGAGATGCTCTTGATCGAGCCAACTCTGCAATGAACAAGGTTCGAGTTGTTCATGGAGCAAATGAGCAATACTTTGACAGTCTTGAAGGAAAGACTGTTGGAACTGTCAAGAAGTCTTTGCGTGAAGTTTTCAATATTCCAAGTGACGCCGACGCTCTTGTGAGTGGCAAGTCAGTTGGAGATGATTTCATTCTTGAAGGTGGAATGAATCTTGAGTTCGTTAAGGAAGCAGGCGTAAAAGGATTTTTTTTTCTGTAATTATCAATTAGAATAACAGTAGAAGTTGTCAAGGAGGAGAATGAGACATTTGGTTGAAGTAGGATGTATTGGGGAGTCAAGTTGGCACAATTTTCTATCCGAGGAAGCTCGGTTAGATATTATAGAGCCGATTCCCCGAAACATCGCTGCCATAAAAGAGTTCTACAAAGACTATTCAAATGTCTTTGTTCATCCATTCGCTGTGTGGAAAGAACCCGGCACCATCAAGATGTATGATCTTGAAAGAGTGTCTTATATTGATGGCGTAGAGTCCCCGGCAATAGGGACATACCTTGGAATGGCTTCTCCAACCGAATCGGCCAGAACTTTAAGCTACGAGCCTAAAGAAGAAGACCTTATTGAAGTTGAGGCCATAACCTTCGACCAGTTCGATCCCGGCACTATTGATATGCTCGATATGGATGCCGAAGGATGTGAATGGTACATTCTTGAAAAGATGTTGAGCCGCCCTAAAATAATGGCCATCGAAACTGGAGTGGATCGTAATCACCCATTCATGGAACAGATAGATGAGTGGGCGAAAGATAATGGCTATGTGGAATTTCGTCATTACGATTCTAACAGTTGGTTCAAGAGGTTGCCCAAATGATGCACAAGGATGCAAAGTGGAGCATCAGAGCGACATCTGCGCAAAACAAAATGTTCTTGTATGTGGATGTTCCAGCAGGAGAAGATGACGGATCATTAGAAGATGTTCTTCCATGGGCTAAAATGGCTGAAGAATATAATGATCTTCTCTTCTTGTTTGGGGATTATTCAGGAATCCCTAAAAGCTGGGAAGGCAAAAAGGTTTTTAAGACTTCTTGCCCCAAGTCCAATCCCAACGCCATAGCTTTCTTCCATCCAGTGGTTATCGACCGAAATCCAAAGCCTATTGAAGAGTGTCGATACTTCTCTGGGTTTCAAGGGTCAATGACACATCCCTGTCGGAATGGGATGAAGGATGTAATACAAAAATTGTTAAACAGCGAACTTCCGGCTTATTTTATTCCCAAGGACAAAGTGTTTTGGTCATACGAAGAAGATCGTGGGAAAGAACTGAAGGAAGAATACCTTAATCTTTTAGAAGACACAGCTTTTCCTTTGTGTCCTCGTGGTAAAGGATTAAACAGCATCAGGTTCTTTGAGTCTCTGAGGCTGGGTAGGATTCCAGTATTGATTTCTGACGACACCAAGCTTCCTCTGGAGGGAATGCTTAACTATGATGATTTTGTTGTTAGAGTTCCTGAGAGCGAAGTGGGATTGGCAGATGAGTATATTGCAAAATGGATTTCAAAGAATGATATTACAAAAGCATCTTCCATGGCTCAGGAAATTTCTAATGACTTCTTTGAAGATCCAGAGAAGTTTATAAAGCAGCACTTGTGATAGTGCTTGATCGCCCTGAGCCATCTCTGATTTTGGGAGGGACAATTCCTTTTTGTCTTTTGACAATTACTTCTGCTAATACTCCCTCGTCACATTTAACTGGAACTTCGCACCAGCCGGGATTGTGTTGAATTCGGAATCTGCTTAGTTCTAATTCTGGAGAGACATCATTTGTTGGTGGAATCAATTTGGGTGTGTCGTCTGGAACATTGGTTAGGATATTGTCGCTTTCCATTGCTCGACCATAACCATTCTTCTGAGTTCTAAAGAATTTGATTTTTGATCCTATAGAACTTCCGCCAACGATAACGTGAGCTACTACGATTACTTGGTCGATGAATGTTTGTCTTGCTTTTCCTCCACCTAATCCGCCACCGCCGACAATCGGATTACTGGTATATTGAATGGCGTCTGTGCCAGCAAGAAGACCGGCAACGATTGCTCCACCACCGATCTTGGGAGCTATTCCAATAATTCCTCTGCCAGCAGCTATTCCGCCACCAGTTCCAAGAACAGTATAAATGGCTTCATCTATAGCTAGGCCGCTGACTATTGCGCCTCCGGTGGCTATCTGGTTTCCTGTAAATTGAATAACAGAAATGCCACTGGTGATTGCCCCGCCAAGTCCAGACTCTATTAGTTGTCTTCCCTCTGAGGCTAGTCCGCTGGTAATTGCCCCACCTGTTGTAACAATTGCAATTGTTTGTTGAACAGTTGCGCTTCCTCCAGTGATACTCCCACCGATAGAATCTTCAGTGAAGATGAATGGAGTTGCACCGCCAGCTAACACTCCATCAAAGGGTTTTATTTGTGCTCTTAAAGAGATTCCTCCAGTATTGAAAAATATCCATAGCAAACCATCTTGATACCAAGTTGCTTGAGTTGGGTTAAGGACTTTGCTGCCTTCAATGGGGCTTTGGGACACGTCATTTATTGTGTCTATGGCAACAATTGAATTTCCTCCAGCTACTCCCGGTGCTGCTGGGCCTCTTATTCTTAAGCGGCTTAATCCGGGTATGCTATGTGATATATTCCAACTTAGTGTTCTATCAACTGGGTTGAATGTGAAGCCGCATATGGCAGATTCAGTTGTAGCATTTGGAGGAACAAAGTGATCGCCTCTGGCAATTACTTGTATTTCGTTTGGATTAAGATTGGTGTCATAGTTCTGTGTTTGTTTAGCTAATCCGCCAGCGATCAATCCGCCAACTGGCAAATAAGGATCAACAAAACTGATTGGTTCAACAGCAGCACCACCACGTCCGACTTCAAAGAATGGTTCTATGATGGCTGTTTCTTGAAGTGACGTTCCAACTAAAACAGAAATTCCACCTGTGGCAATCTCGTCAAATCTTTTGCTATCGAGACCTATACCGCCAGCGATTGCTCCACCGCCAGTAGGAATGATTAGTCTTTGTAATGCTAGTCCTCCAGTGATCGACCCACCGGCAGGAACGTGATTGTAGATGGCGTCAACAACAGCAGTTCCGCTTGCTAGTGACCCTCCATGTCCAACATATGGATCAACAACACTTATGCCACTTCCAATGACTCCACCACTAATTGGTGGAGTTGAAGTGTAACTGAGAACTATTGGAGCGGACGCCAAAGCACCGCCAACAGGTTGTATGAAATCATGAACTGGACTAGCTTCGCCGCCAGCCACTATTCCACCAGTTCCATTAAAGTTGTCTTGGAAGTCTACATTGGCTGTACCTCCAGCTAAAGGACCGCCAGAAATTGCGGTAATATGTAAAGTTAGTTCTGTGGCGACTCCACCATTGATACCACCACCAACAGGTTGTATGAAATCATGTACTGGGCTGGCTACTCCTCCGGTTAAAGAACCACCAATGGCAATATCATCAAATTGTAAATTGGCATGTCCACCACTAATTGATCCACCTCCAAGAGCAGTATTGGATGTGTATGCAACAGTGGCACTCCCACCGGCCATTGATCCGCCAGTTGGTGCCGGGACATATATTCTGTGAGATTCAACTGTTAACTCTACAAAGTCTACAAGCCCAGCATCAAAGTTCATGGTGGATTCTGCTGAGATAGCAAATCCAAAATTTGAATCGTTGACTTCTGATCCTGACCAAACTCTGTTCCAGATATCACTTACACCACCATAATTGGTAGTTCCATCAACATCAGAAACCCAAGTTCCTGCTTGATGTTTAGATGGAGATGTCAGAGTTGGGGTTGCGCCATGAGTCAAAACTACTTGAAGGTCTTCTGTAAGTCCTGTTCCAGTTCTTAGAACTTTGGCTGATATTCCATCAATGGATAGTTCTGTAGTTGGAAAAGTGAATCCAAAATCATGAACCCATAGAAGTTGGCTATCTGAGTTTGTCCCGTCAAATGTTACTGATGCGGATAAAGCATCATCGATGAGCGAATTTGTTGTATCCGCCCATGCTAGTCCGCTTCCTATATTTTCTGCTGCTGCGGCAGTTTGAACAGTGGTTGTCATGGTACTTTATGTATGCGTAGGGACTCGCAACTTTGTGTCTGAAAGAAATTTCATTGAATGTTGAGAAGAATATTGACAAAGACACTCATTTATCGTATCCTGTGCAAATACAACTTGCCTTTCACATTGGAGAAAGTTGAATGAGTGGAGATAAGCAAAGCCCAGAAGCCAAAAAACAGTCAGTTGAAAAGTTTTGGTTTTCGGGGCTGACACCAAAAGAGCAGGAAACTATACTTGCACCTCACTTTGAAAACGCTCATCCGAGTGAAGAAGATAAAGAGAGAGCAGTGAACGAATACGAAAACTGGTAATCGGAAAAATTTCAAAGAAACCGTGAACCATTTTCAGAGTTAAGCGTCTATATAATTATCCGACCTTAATTGGTCGCACAATGCCGTGGGTTAGAGAAGTGGCATCTCGTCAGGCTCATAACCTGAAGATCAGGGGTTCGAATCCCTTACCCACCACTTTACTAGGGGATTTGGCAGTGGCTATCCGGGGGGATTTGTCAACGCCAAGTGCCTGAAAACAGTTTTAAGGAAATGAAAACAATGTTGTTCATCGTAGAAAATCAGAGAACCAATCGCTGGTCCGTCGAACAGACGGAACGGCATTGTTGCGCCGATACAATGTCCCAACCGGGACACGGTATTATAGCCGCAACAATGGCGAATCCAGCTATCCCACTCTGATCCTACGAGGCTCAGAGTGGTAAAAACCACCTGAGCAAATGAGACAAACAAAAGCTCGCTCAGGTGTAAAAACTTGAGCGAGCTTTTTTTATTGCGCTGTGTCATAGGAGAGAAGAAGAGAGAAAGAAAATTTGGCCCATTCGTCTACTGGCTAGGACCGTAGTTTTTCAGGCTACAGAAGGCGGATCGATACCGCCATGGGTCACTACAAAATTTGGATTTGCGTCTGTAGCACAGTGGTAGTGCATCTGCTTGCCATGCAGGATACCGGGGTTCGATTCCCCGTAGACGCTCTTATAGTTGAAGCAACTTGCTGGTGAGACAGCGGGTGCTATAAGCGGATAGGGAGTATGTGCCCGACTCCGTGGGATGGTAATGTTGGATCGGCGGCATCCCTAAGCTTGATCTTTGACAATTTGGTTAGCCACATGGCCCATTCGTCTATTGGCAGGACGCTAGGTTCTCAGCCTAGAAAGAGGAGTTCGATTCTCCTATGGGTCACTTGTCTGTGAGTATGTACTTGCAGATTTTACGAAATCACCTCGTAGCTCAATTGGCAGAGCGCTTACGTTTCGGCTTTACAAACTTGGATAGCTTGCTATCCCCCACATGAGAAGCATACAAACATTTCCTTTTGGTGGAAGAGGTTATAGGTTCGAGTCCTATCGAGGTGACTTATCTCTTGCGAGATAAACAACTGATGTGCCACGAGTACAAACAGTATCGGGGATCGTTACTGAAAAGTAGCGACCCCTGCACGGCCCGGTAGTTTCTGCTGGTAGAAATCCGACACTTTCAATGTCGAGTTCGGCGGTTCGATTCCGCTTCGGGTCACTGGAATTTAAGCCCTTGTAGTTCAATGGTAGAACGCTAACTGTTAATACAGCTTTACAAACTTGGATAGCTTGCTATCCCCCACATGAAAAGCATACAAACAACAACTCCTATTCCAAGGGAGAGGTATCGGTTCGAATCCGGTCGAGGGCTCTTGAACACGTTCTAATGGACATTCTTCGGAATGGAGGCTTCGAGCCTTGGCGTGTTCAATTTTACGGGGAGGCATGTTCCAAGGGGGCGAGAATGGTTTGCAACCAATCTGTGGTGGGTTCGATTCCCATCTTCTCCACTTTTTCAGGATGTAGCTTAGTCTGGCAAAAGCGCAAGTTCGGGGAACTTGAGAGCGAAGGTTCAAATCCTTTCATCCTGACTGTGACGATCTTCGGATTGGCACTTTCCTTTGGTAAGGTCGCATAAGGTTGGCGATCACGATAACTGGCGATCAATCCACCCTGTCTCTACAGGGATGCAGGGAATGAGCGGGGCCACTATCAAATATGGGCAAGTAAAAATGAATAGCTTTACAAACTTGGATAGCTTGCTATCCCCTACATGAGAAGCGTACAAACATTTGGTAAAAAATGACCTGTTAAGTCTAATATGTGGGTTCGATTCCCACCTTGTCCACTACTAAATAAAGCATGATATATTATTGCTTTAGAGAAACAGAAGATTGGATTAACAAAGGACCGTACCAAGAAAAAGATGACTGGTGGGGTTACAACAAAAACAGAGAAAGTAAATTCCATCTTTTCAAAGAGTTTTTTGATCTGTGGAATGAGACACAACTTGTAAGTTACTTCCAATTCCGACACGAGCTTAAAAAATTGGCAAAGTTGTCTTTTGAAGATGCGGGAATTCCTGAAATTCCTATTGATAATTGGAGAGATTTGAAAGAGGATGACTGGATTATTCCGCAAGATGATGATGATTGGGTTGCTCCAAATTTGAAGTCGCTTATAGAAGAAGCAAAAAGAGATGTGCTTCTTGGAGATGTCCGGGTGATCAATTCGGTAAGAGGGTTCGGATATAAGGTTTTAGCGAAAAACCGTACTGCGTTTTTTCCAAGTTGCGGTCAAGCTTTTCGTATGGGAATGCTTAAAAAACATTTTTCGGAAACTGACATAAAGAATTTTTTGCGGCATCACAATTACGGAAAGTGGTTTTTGGATAGAGAAAAAATACCTTATGTAACAGACAATTTGTCGATAACTGCTTGCAGACTTTTGCATACTGGATCGGCATCTTACATGTTTACAGGAGAAGGAAAACGCTTTGATAAATTCTCTCTTTCTAAAAAACTGGAATTCAATCTTCCAAATATTTCAAATCAACCTGTATGGTGCAGGAAGTACATGAAAGAGTTCAAAAAGCTGACTGAGTGTTTCAGTAAAATAAAAATGCTCTAACATTATGGTGAGTATGGTGTAGTGGTAACACGTCTGCTTGTGGTGCAGAAATCGGGAGTTCAATTCTCCTTACTCACCCTCGGGCCGTCCGAAATTTTTGACGAAAATTAAAATATTCGTCAGTTTTATGGGGATGTAGTTCAATTGGTAGAGCATCGGCTTGTCGAGCCGAAAGTTGCGGGATCGTAGCCCGTCATCCTCGCTTTTTTTTTAAGAGAATCAGAGTGTAGCCTAATCTGGTAAGGCGCTTGCTTTGGGAGCAAGAGATTGGAAGTTCAAATCTTCTCACTCTGACTTGGAATGATTTGTTGGTCTGATCAGTAACAGCAAAAAGTTCCAATGCGATATGGAGTAAATGGTGAACGCAAGTTGGTAACGAGACTTGCAAGGAAAGGGGTTGCTCCCTTCCGAACTTAACTCACCAGCCTTGGAAGCTGGAGTATACAGGTCATCCTGTTATCGTATTTTATCAGAGTGTGGGGAAGTCTGGTCATCCCGCTTGGTCTGGAGCCAAGAGCATCGAAGGTTCGAATCCTTTCACTCTGACTACGACATGGCAATGTAGCTTAGTTGGCCAAAAGCGTCTCTCTCATACGGAGAAGATCGTCGGTTCGAATCCGACCATTGCTACTGTAAAACAGCACAAGACTAAAGTGCTGGGGCTTGCGGGATTAGCCTTAGTCGTCTCGGATAGTATCCGATTCACGACCCGCATTTTTTGCCCGGTAAGTGTAACGGATTTGCACGGCTGTCTACGAAACAGCAAGAGAATGGGTTCGACTCCCTCACTGGGTACTACGGGAAAGAAGCTATAAAAGGAGAACGAAATGGCATTTGATAGCATAGCAGGTTTCATCATCACCCATGAAAAACACAACATGCAGAGTGTAAAGCTGGTGCTGAAGCAGGTCTTATAAGCGTGTGAGGTTTATCCTTGTGGTTCGACTCCACCACTCTGTACTTTAATTTGCCAAAACTTGCAAATTTACCAACTTAAAAATGCGCCGGTCGTATAATGGTATTACCCCAGCCTTCCAAGCTGGTGACGGGAGATCGATACTCCCTCGGCGCTCTTAAAATGAATACAAGTATGAGATGAGAAAAAAGAAACGTGGGATATTGCGAGTTCGAATCTCGTCACTTGCTCTTATGAATTTAAGGCGTACAGGATTCTGTGGCTTTGATGAATGTCAAAATCAACAACGTCAAGTTCGGCTTCTTTGAACAGAACTTCATAGTAGTTCCGACTTGGCACCCAGTGAGGTTGATTTTCAACTCCATCATCGGTGCTAACGTCATGGTGCGATAGTGCTAAGATGGGATATCCACAAGTGTTTTGAACTTCATTTTGGAGACACATTCCCTCAACGATAATGTGATCTGCAAATTTTGCCATCTTTCTTAAGAGTTCGAGTTGTCTTTCAGTGTGATAGATGATTCCACAACAAAGTATGATGTCAAATTTAGGACAATCGTAGTCGAAGAAATCACAAAGGATTGTTTCGCATGAACCATTTGTGACTTTGGCTGTCCTTTCTGTGAAGACAGAGCGAATATCAAGGGCTATAACTTTTGATGGCCCGAGAGACAAAATTCCATGGGTCAAGTGACCTGTGTTACATCCGATGTCTAATACTTTTTTGGATTTGAAGTCAAAGTTATTAGAAGAGAAATCAATGATGCTTTGAATTCTTTTGGGTCTGTTCCATTGTTCTAATTTCATGTAGTAATGTAGTACATTCCAGCGGGTTCCTATCGGTAGGGAAACATGGCTGTTAACCATGTCGTTGCAAGTTCGAGTCTTGCTGCTGGAGCTTTATTCCGAGGTACACTAATGGTAAGTGGTCTGTCTGTTGAACAGGTGCAATCCGGCTAGACCGGTATGGGGGTTCGAATCCCTCTCTCGGAGCTTAGAAACAGTAAAATTTGTTTCAAAGTAACTATTATACTGTATGGAAAAAACATGCAGTATGTGCCATGAGAAATTGGCACTTTCCCAGTTTGGGAAAAACAAGACAAAGAAGGATGGTCTTCAGACTCATTGCATCGCTTGTAATAAACAACGTAACCGAGAGTGGTACGAGAACAACAAGGTTGCAAAGATTAAGAAGACTGGTGTTCAACGGAAACAGAGAGCACAAAAACGAAAGGACTTAATTTGGTCGGAGGCTGAAAAGGTTGGATGTCATTTTTGTGAAGAGAATGACAGGATCGTTTTAGATTTTCACCATTTAAGAGATAAAGAATTTGATGTTAGTGATGGAGTTTGGAATGTTTCTTGGGAAAAACTCAAAGAAGAGATAACCAAGTGTGTCATTATTTGCTCTAACTGTCATCGACGAGTTCATGCTGGAAAGCTTGAAGTTGAAGACCCTGAAATTCTTTATCTCGAATAGCATTGCCTGATAGTGTAACGGTAGCACGACTGGTTTTGAGCCAGTTTGTCTGGGTTCAAATCCTAGTCGGGCAACTCTTTATTACCCCATGGTGTAATGGTAACACAGCAGGTTTTGATCCTGCCATTCTAGGTTCGAGTCCTAGTGGGGTAGCTCAATGAATGAGAGTTGGGATTAGCGGAGCGATGTAATCCCAAAGAGATTTGTTGGCGAGTCGCAACCAGCACTCAAAAAACAAGAGTTCTAGTCCAAGCATGAAAGCTACAGTGATTTGTTCACGAATTTTGAAATATTTCATTCTTTTACTCCTATGTGATGGACGGTACAAAAGTTGTATCGGCAGTCAACTGGGAACAACTTGAGGAAATTTTGATTAACGGGGGGTGGTGTAACGAGACCTCAACGATGCTTCGGCGATGTTGGGTTCAAGTGAGCATCAAGAAGGTCGCTGCAACACGGGTTCTGGCAAGATATAGCCTGCCCAATGCGTGCTATACCTTGGTTTACGGAACCAGATTGCGGGTTCAAATCCCGCCCCCTCGACATATTTTATTGCCCTTGTTCTTTTCAAGGGCTGATTGAAAGCTGATTGAAAGTTGTTGGTAACATTCGCTTGGGCTTGCCCAAAAAACACGTGAGCCAGAAGAAAGTCTGGAGGCCAAATGGTGAGGCACCTCAAGTACAGAGATGTTTATCAGACCATGAGATCACACAAGAGAGTTTGGTGCGATGGAGTAGCCAAAGGACAAAGCATAAGAGAATGTGCTTTTAATCATTACCAGTTCTTCATAAATAGATACAACAAGACTCAAGATAAAGATTACTTGTCGTGTATAGCCGGGATGGTGGATGGGATTACCTCTGAATTGGAGCATAAATCTAAATCTCTGAACAGACCGATGAAACTGATTCCTGAATTGGGAGATAAGTTGTTTTTAGCTTGGTATTTAAGAAATGAGATGAATGGAAAACTGGAGATTTCATGAAAGACTTTGAACAATATTGTGCTGAAAATAATATTCTTGATGATATGTTTGGCGACATAAGAGAGAAGATTAGAAAAAGAGGCAAAGAAATTAAAAGAGAGCGAAAGACAGAACCCTATAGTTTTGAGCTTTATCGTGGTTTTGATGCTGACTTGGATACTCTCGAAAAAGTGGGCGAAAACTTCATGTTAAGTCCCAAAAAGAGCGAACAAGGCATGTTGTGGTTCACTCATCAATTCATCAGCGGCCATAATGCTAAGGATTACGTCTCAGGCAGAGGAGAATGGCTTCTGACGTACCCATTGGCTTGCACGAAGCATTACGACAATGTGACCTATGAGGACGCCTCAGTGGATGCTAGAGCACCTGACGAGATTGCAGACAAGGTTCAGCCGACTGAGAACAGTCAGTGGTCTTGTTTTGGCTCATATTGCCTTGAATTGCCTAAAGGATGGTATTGGACTTATAAATCTGAGAAGTTTATAGGAACGACCAATAAAATCACCGTTCAACCCAATATGATTAGGAAAAACCAATGGGCCTACATTCTGCCCTGATTATAGGCCCGCACTCTTGCTATGCAGTCGCCGCTCATCGGCTCACTGGTTTCCTGTCTTCAATAACGAGTTTACAATCTGATAAATTGAAGATAGAGGGTTCGATTCCATCCGTTCCTACTTACGGGGTTATAGTGAAATTGGGATCACGCTAGACTGGCAGTCTGGTATTTCGGGTTCAAGTCCCGATAGCTCCACTTAAATAAATCGATGTTCTTTGAAAAGCATTTCATGTTTGTGAATTGCTTTTCTTGCAATGAGTAGGTCTCTTTTTTGCAGCAGGTTGGCTTGACATTCTCTATCGATTAGTTCATATGGTCCAATGTGGGTTCGATTCCCACTGGGCCTACTTTATGGCATTTTTCATATATAAGGTATGTTAAAAGTGTTAGACAAGCGTTTTTTGATGTATGGAATTCCTAGAAGTGGAAGCACATCTATGGTCAGTATTCTTCAACATCATCCTGATATTCGTAAAATGGATTATGAGCCTTTTATAGATTGGCGATTATCTAAATGTGATGTTTCATTAAATGAAAAACTTAATGAACTACGTTTTTTGGATGGATTCAAAATACACATAAATCAAATTGGTCCAAAGTTTATCAAAGAAGCATTGAAAAAACGTAAAAAAGTAATCTTCATGGACAGAAGAAATATTTTTAAGTGCGCCTTGTCTCTTGATAGAGCATATCAGTCTGGCATCTGGCAAAGAACAAATATTGAAACAAAACATGACTTTCCCGTTAATTTTGGTAATTTGAAAAAAACAATTAAGAACCTTTATGAACAAAAAAGTCAGGCTCTTAAGCTTTTGAAAAAAGAAAAAATAGATTACTACCATTTTTTCTATGAGGATTTTTATCTTGTCTCTGAGGAAGAAAAGATAAGACAACTTTCAGAAATTTTTGAGTTCTTGGGACACAGACCTGTGATAAATCAAAGAATGTTAAAGGTTCTAAGAACCAACAGGCTGAATGATGAGAGAACTTATTTACAGATTCCCGGAATTTACAAAATAGAAAAGAAACTTGGAAGTAATGAGAATGGATGGCTTTTTAACGGAGGTCTCCAACTTTAATGGGCATGAGGAGCAGATGGAAGCTCATCCCCCTGTCACGGGGAAGGTTGCGGGTTCGACTCCCGTTATGCCCGCTTTAGACTGAACCTTTTCAGTCTTTACTGTGTCTTTCTGGTGCTTGCGTGTGCCACAACCAGAAAGAGGTTTGATATGTGGCGTGAATTACTTGATCCAGAGGATCATGCAGAGTTTGAGCGGTTGTGTGAAGGCAAACCGGTCAGCAAAGAGTTTGAAGATTTTTTCAATCGTAGCGAAGTGCTACAAGAGTTATTCGAGGAAGTAATGAGAACCGATCATATCGGATCATTATTTTCAAGAATGTTTTAGCCCCTAGTGTAGTCGGTCGCACACTGTCTCGTTGATAGTAGGGCAGGTTCGACTCCTGCGGGGGCCACTTATTGGCCGTGGAAACGAAAGTCTCGTGGTGGGGCAATGGATTGCAAATCCATCGTTAATCAGTTCGACTCTGACTGCGGCCTCTTATGCCCGATCAGTGTGATGGACGCACGACTCGCTTCTAACGAGTAAGCAGGGGTTCGATTCCTCTATTGGGTACTGGTGGCGAGGACATTAAGCTACTTATGCCTCAGTGATGTATTCCAAGATTTGCAGCATTGGCTCAAGCATCACGCCCACATTTTACTCTTATGTGATAGATAGGAAAAAGCCTGTCACATGGGAGTTATCAATGAAAACATTGCTTACACTTTTGTTAACGCTGTTCTTTGTCACGTCTGCTAACGCTGGGATGAAGAGCAGCTATGAGTTAAATCAGCCAATTGAAATCATAATCATGAGGCTGTCAGTTCCCGGAGCAGACAAAGTTCTTACTCGCAAAAATGGCGGCGAGTTAATCAGCAAAGAGCTTACAGGAGTAAGTTTTATCATCTCTGATAAATTCACTGTTTCTATGACTTATGATAAAGTCATTAAACGTGATGATCGTTTGTTGAAATTCAAAGAGGTTGTTTTATCAAAAGATGGCAGTGTTGTTACAACGACTAATCTCGTTAGTAAAGACAGTGTTGTTGACAAGTACATTTTGGTGACGACCTTCAAGAGATCGCCAAAAGATACAACGCTGGTAGAACACGAATTGGTCTATCATAAAGATGGATTAAAAGGTTTTGGCAAGATGATCTCTCAAAGAATCATTCTTGTGAAAATTCAAAAAGGCATAAGATACGTTGTTGGAGAGATAAAGAAAGAATAATTTGCCCGATGAGTGTGATGGAAGCACGCAACACTTCGAATGTTGAAGAGAGGGTTCGACTCCTTGATTGGGTACTTCAGTATAGACATCTTAAAGTTTATGCTGTAAACTTTTGGGCCTGTAGCTTAGTTTGGCTAAAGCGTCTACGTGCAGAAGATCGTCGGTTCAAATCCGACTTGGCTCACTACTCAAAGGAGGAGTTATGAAAGGTATTGAAGGGTTGCTAGAAACAGCCAAAGCGGTTGTGGAAGCGACTGAAAATAAAGAAGCAGGGCTTGTTGCTCTGTTGGTCCCCACCTTAAAGAAAGAGGTGCAGGACTTTGAAAAAGAGCATTTTCCGGGAGGTCTTACGGCGGTTGGTCACAAGTTAGGTGAGTTCGCTCCGACACGTACTTTCCGGGGTCACGGCGGTCGGCGGAAACGTCTTGAAATAGAAGGATCTTAAAGATGGGATTAGGACTAGGATTCAGATTCAGCAGATCGTCATATGACTCTGGGCCTGTTATACCAAACGAGCCAGAAGACTTACCTAATCCCGATCCGAAAAACTTTAGGATCAGAAGATCGGAGCAAATCGGGAGAATGCTTCTCATTGAAGTTAATTATCCCGATTGCACCAACTACGAAGGAAACAAAATTCTGTTGTACAAGGATGTAACAATGGATCAGTTAGAAAGACAGGGGAGCATTGATCCTCATTTCTCTGAGAATGTAAAATTTGCATCGCCGATTGCACGATTTGTTCCAACTGAGGAAGGTTGGATGTGGGCAAAGGTAGTCGCTAGTGCTTGACTGGAAGAAAAGGTGCCGAAAGGATAGCACCATTGTTTCGGATAGAAAAATTTGGGAAACCAAATGCGGTTCTTATAAGATAGTGTTTTCTCAAATCAGATACGGAAGAGGGCCAGACGGCATTCCAGACTCTTACTACGCTATCGAGACAGATGAAGTTGGCGAAAGGATCATTAGTCGTCACAGGAAAAAGAATCCTGCTACGAAGGCTTGTGAGAAAGACGCAAGGAGGAAGAAGAAGTGATTTTTGAAAAACCTAATTACCATCTGACAATTGATGATGGGCCATCAAAGAATTTTGTTGAGTTGGTGAATTGGCTAGATAGCAAAAACATCAAAGCTACATTTTTCTCTTTAGGACATTTGATCAAAATAAGAATGCGGGATGTTACTTGGGCAATTGAAAGAGGTCATTGTGTAGCAAATCATTCTTATAGTCATCCTGATTTTAGTGGCTTGAATTATTTGCAGGGACAAGCGGAAATAATAGCGACCCAATCATTATTGGATAAGGCGTATAAAGACGCTGGAGTTGAGTCGAAGAGAATTTTTAGATTTCCTTCTGGTAGAAGAGAAAAAAAGACAATTCAATTTTTGGAAAAAGAAGGATTTTATAACCCTTGGAAACATCTTGTTAAGGGGGTTGATGTAAAATGGACTTTTGATCTCCAAGACTGGAGATTGAACAGAGAAGATGTTCTTGATGAGATTTTGGACAAGGCAAAATTGATATCAAAAAAAGAACATGTTATTCTTGCTCATGATCGTCACAAAGGCGATCTTGTTCCTTTTCAAAAACTTTGTGAGTCTATCGGCATTGTTGAAATGGGGGATTAGCTCAGTTGGGAGATTTTTTCTTGGGGGATTGGTGTAATTGGAACACGCTAGAATGGCATTCTGGTATCGGTTCAAGTCCGTTATCCTCCACCTTGCAGGTTTGCGGTCCTGCGGTTAAGATATCGTGAGGTATTGAGACACAAAAAGCCGCTTTTTATGGAGTTGATGAAATGTTGAGTTGCGAGTGGGAATGCTCTCACTGTGAAGTCAAAATGGAATCGCTTGCAAACGGAATCACTTGGTGTCCAAGTTGTGGCAAAGTTACAAGCAACTTTGCTCCAGTGATGTCACAGAAAATGTTTGAACTGAAAAGTTCTATTGGAGAAGGCCCTCCAAGTCCTTTGAAAGTTCATTATGGAGCACCATCAGAAAAGAAAACGGCAAATCTTCGGGTGGTGTCAGAAGAGTAATTTGTTCAACAACTATAAATAGTTGCATGGATATAATTAGTCTTGGGCACAACTGCTCTGTTGCTGCGATGATGAGTAAAGCTGGTTTGGTGATAACCAACAAATCTGCTTTTGGAAATATGTTTTCTTCTGATTTGAAAAAGTTTAATGATTTCATTGCTGCAAATGGAAGTGGGTTTTTTGAATTAAAAAACATTGAGCGTCTCAATGAGTGGGAAAAGGTGCCTGTTAGTTACACTTTTAGAGACAACAAAACAGGAATAGTTTCAGTTCATGATTGCCCATTGATTATGGGTAAAAATGAAGCGATTGCTCATATGTTGAAAAAGAAGAAACCGCTTATTGAAGATTTTTTCGAGATCATCAAAAACAGTGAAGAACTGTTGCTGATAAGAAGCAATGTCAAAACAACAGAATTAGAGGAGTCCGTTCGATTACACGATGTGATTTCAGATATGCGTTCAGGAAAAAAGTTTTCTTTGTGCGTGTTTCAAAATAGACCATTTGCAGACAAAGAATGGGGAATAGAAAGTCTGGAATTTTACAGGTCTACTACCCCGAGTCATGAAACAAATCGATGGTTGTATTCTGATAGTTGGATTTTTGGAGTCAGGAGCATGTGTTTGAAACATGGACTTCAAGATGTAACTTTAGGAATGAAGTATAAGTCAATTAAATTGGCCTAAGTCATGTTGAGTGAGCCTGAATAACAGTAAGGTGCGTGACAACAACTTGTTGTCGTGATGAAGATTGCCTTCGGGTGTATAAGGAAAATAAGATTTTGCATGATAAGTTAAACAAAATACAGGGGTAAGCTGTACTGGAACAGACTCTCGGCTCCAACCCGAGATGCGGTGGGTTCGAATCCTCCTACCCTTGCTTATAGGTGCGTGGTGTAACGGTAACATTTTGGATTCCAAATCCAACGCTGGGAGTTCGATTCTCTCCGCACCTGCTTGATGATATGGCTCGGTTAGTGGTATGACCACACACTCCAAAGGCGAACTCTTAGTGATAGCCAAGGTGCGAATTCGGTTTGGTTGATCGTTGAACTTGATCAACCTGTGGTCGATTCATAGTTACCACCGTGTGTGTGTTCGGGTTCGACTCCCAAGCGAGCCGCTTGTGTTCGGTGTTGCCGTAATGAGCAGTTGGTAGCGAACCCTGAATGGGAGTAATCCTTGATAGGTCGGTCTGTGGTTGCCACTTCGTGTGGTATATCCGTGAATGTAAATTCACATAGCGTAGGTTCGAGTCCTACCATCGAACACAAATTTTATAGGCGTGTAGCTCAGTGGTAGAGCGCAACCCTGATAAGGTTGAAGTCGGAGGTTCAATTCCTCCTACGCCTACTAAATAGTGAAATGGTCACATTTCACGGAGTTGCATAACTGATGGTAATTTTCATATGTTTGGCGGTGTTGGCGGTGTTGTCCGTCATAGTTTACGTTTACAGAAAGAGAAAGAAACTGAAGTCTCAAAACTGGCCCAGTCATTCTGGTTTCAATGAGTACCAAAAGCATAAGAAGTTTGACCGCCATGGTCGAGCTTGGTGCGAAATATGTAAGAAGTATGTTCGTGTGTGCGAACACATGAAATAAGAACAGAGCGGGGAAAAACTTCCTCGCATTTTTGGGCTGTCGTCTAATGGCAAGGCACTGCTCTGATATGGCAGCTACGGAGGTTCGATTCCTCTCAGCCCAACTCACACTGGAGAAAGTGTGACATAGTTACC
>Ga0233415_10000515_pt1 | contig 17996 bp, 16 predicted proteins | sample Na_anoxic_12_MG_FD_188631 | JGI IMG/M metagenome (GOLD analysis project Ga0233415, IMG submission 188631) | Seawater microbial communities from Saanich Inlet, British Columbia, Canada - Na_anoxic_12_MG | ecosystem: Environmental > Aquatic > Marine > Inlet | place: Canada: British Columbia... | reverse complement strand
TCTAAAATATCTTAAAAAAATATCTGCGAATATCTGCGACAATCTGCGTCCAAATTAACTTGAGCACGAATGTAAGTTGTTTTCAGGGATTTAATAAACAAGCCTCTCTGAGGACTTATAATGAAATAGGAGGAATATAAAAGCAAATGGATAGCATAATAACAATTGTCTCAGGCTTACCTCGCTCTGGCACTACGCTGATGATGAGGATGCTTGAAGCTGGTGGGATAGAAATTGTGAAGGATAACATAAGAAAGGCTGACGAGGATAATCCTGATGGCTATTATGAATTTGAAAAAGTAAAGAGAATAAAGGAGGATTCTTCATGGTTGGATAGTACACAAGGCAAGGTATTCAAGATGGTTTCTATGCTATTGTATAATCTTCCTACAGATAAGAATTATAAAGTAATCTTTATGAAAAGGAATATGCATGAGATGTTGACTTCTCAAAGGATAATGTTAGAAAGGCATGGCCATGATAAAAGCAGGGCTAATGATGAGGAAATGGGAAGATTGTATGACAAACATCTTACCCATATAAAGAGATGGCTTGAAACACAAGACAATATGGATATTCTTTATATCAGCTACAATTATGTTATCGAGAGCCCCCGTAAAAATGCTGAAATTGTGAATCAATTTCTGGGCAATAGATTGGATGTTGAAAAAATGGCTAAGGTAGTTGATAGATCTTTGTACAGAAATAGGGCAAGTGCTGGTAATTAAAGTTAGCAGAATGCTTTTGATAATAAATATCAATTATATGTGTGAGCTTCTAAAAATAAAAATAAATAACGCGCATTAGGGTTTACTGTGGGTACCCCCAACATGTTGTAGTTCCATTCTCACAGTTTTTCATTCTCGGATAGAGATCGAGTCCACCACAGTGGAAGTAGATTGAGGTCAATCTGAGTTTCCCAAAAGATTTAGTGCCTGAAATGATTGCATTTTTTAATTTGTCCTGTGAGGCCGGACGAACGTCAGACCATATGTGTTTTTATGAAGCGGTTGAACAGGAACTGTTATCAGGCAGAGCGAGGGAATTAGGCGTGGAATTCGCGATAACTGTTCCTGTTCAACCGCAACACCTTACCACCCAGCTATACTTGATCAGATCCGTGTGTAAATCTGTACAATGTAAATGAGAGCCAATCCAACTATCTGCCAGGATTTACGTCATTTTCGCTTTTGGGAAACCTGGATATAGCCAGCTTTTTTTCTCTCTCACCCCAGTACCATCTGCCGGAGCTACCCCAGTTAAATAAAAAACCAAAGGCATTTAACGGGGCAGGCGGGGCAGGCCCCAGTACAATGGTTCCCACCTACCCTAGTGAAATACGCTGCGCTCTCACTATCGTGAATTTCACGGGGCAAGCGGGGCATGCAGAGTGCACCCCAGTGGAATACTGCTTCGCATGCCTCTTTTCGAGGATTCCACGGGGTAAAAAGAGGCGCTGAGATTTTGAGCTTTTAGCTGTACCTAAGTGAGGATTGAGATGAAAATTACTTATGATCGGGAGGTGGATGACCTTTACATCCGCTTCAAAGAGGCCACGGTAACAACAAAACATCTGGCGGAAGGGGTTGCCGCTGACTACGATGCCAGTGGCCTTTTGGCCGGCATCGAGATCCTTGATGCCATGAAACGCCTTGGAGATCCTCTGGTTTTCAAGCAGGTCATCGTGGAAGATATAGCTCTCGGCGTAGGAGATCAGCCGGCTACGGAAGCATCTTAACCTAAGAGTGAGATCTTGGGGGCCTCTTAAAGAATTCAATAACTCAACATAGCCAGCATTAATCCGATTCTGTATCTACTTGTCGTGGAATCGGAACTAAAATATGAATCCTTCCCTGATTTTCCAGTTTCTTCTTGATTTCCCATTCTCGAAAATCTACCATTAACCCATGAAGGAACTTAGTTCCGTTTCGCTCCGCAATTGGTTAATTAGTCGAGTCGTTAACCACTTAACTATTTTCCTAATCGACCACTCGACTAAAGTCGGAGGAATTTCAACAAGTTGTAGAATTTCCGAGACGTTATATTAGATGGAAAGGAGATAAAAAATTGACTGCTTTTGGCATACTTTTCATTGTTTTCATTATAATTGGCATAGCAGGAATAGTTTACGTCCTCATTGATAAAAAACATTTCAAAGATAAGGAAGCTTAGCCCCTATCCTCTTTGCTTAGAAATCGGGGAGGGGTTCCTATTTTTCTAGAAATTGTAACCTAAATTTGCAAATTATTTGTTAGGCATTGAAAAAAGGGAGGAAATTCAAAGATGTTGACATCAAAAAAACAATCGGAAAAATCTCAATTTGTGACAATCAGTACGGGAGAGGCGTTTTATCGGGTATTTCGTGCATTACCGAAAAAAGACCGACTGACCGTCGCACGATATATTCTGAAAGATGAAGATATTCGACGTAGTTTTGACAAGCTTGAAATCCCTAATGAGACGACTTTGAAAGCATTTGCCGAAGACAAGTCCGCTATGCCTGCATTTCATTCCGTCGAAGAATTACGAAAGGATTTGTTATCTTGAAGCTGTCTATTCGGAGAACAACCCAGTTCAAACGAGACATCAAACGAGTTTTACAAAGTGGGAAAGATATTGAGAAGTTACTGAGTATTGTTGAGGAACTTGCAGAAGGACGGAAATTACCTCCTGAGTATCATAACCATTCCCTCAGCGGCAAGGATAAGAATAAGCGTGATTGTCATATCGAACCTGATTGGATTCTGCTTTACGCAATAGAGGATGATGAATTTGTTCTTTATCGTACAGGAAGTCATTCTCAACTTTTCAGATGATATTATACCTGAGCCTAACAAATCGCTGCATGACAGCGGGGCCTGGAGCTTGGTTGAGAAAATTTTGTGGTATGAGAAAATTTTATTTTGCTTACAAAGTTTAGCAGTAATCCTCTCCCCTGTAGGTGAACTCTATCTATAGGAAAATATGCCCGGCAGAGAATTGCCAATGTTACATACTATGAACTTAGCTCCGCTCCGCAATTGGTCAAGTGGTCGAAGAGCCTTACGACTCAACTATTTAGCCACTTGACTAAAGTCGGAGGAATTTCAGCAAGTTGTAGAATTTCCGAGACGTAATTAACTATAGAATCCTTTCACCATCTTACTCATTGATTTTTTTCATGGCATTTTTAATCTCAGCAATAATATGTTCTCCTTCCCTTTTATCCTCCCATGAGCCAGAAGATTCAAGCAAGATCTGTGTGGAAGCCTTAAGAGTTTGAAGCGATAGATGGAGAATATTTTTGAATCTAATTGATATTATCATAGTTAATTATAAGAGCACTGATTATCTTCTGCGTTGCCTCAGATCGATCTATGATACAATTCATAACCTGCATGTAAAGATCTTTGTACAGGATAACACAACCAAGGATGACGTAGATCGTGTAAAAGCAGAATTCCCCCATGTTATACTCTCAAAAAACAGCTGCAATATGGGGTTCGCAAAGGCAGTCAACAATGCTCTGAAACAAAGTAATTCGCCTTATATAGTACTTTTGAACCCTGATACATATGTCATAATGGATGATTTTTTTGAACGCATCTTACGCTACATGGAAGAGAATCCAAATGTAGGAATTGTTGGACCAAAAATCCTTAATCGCGATGGTTCTGTCCAGGGTTCGGCCAGGTCTTTTCCAACTCCAGTTACAAGTTTGTTTGGCCGATCTTCACTTCTTACAAGATTTTTTCCAAATAATCGGTTCACCCGGGAAAACATTCTAACGAATAGAAGTGATGGTAAAACACCAATGGAAGTGCATTGGGTTTCAGGCGCCTGCATGGTGGTGAGGAGAAAGGCGGTGGATGATATTGGCCTGATGGATGAACGTTTCTTCTTGTACTGGGAGGATGCTGATTGGTGCAAACGCATGTGGGAGAACGGATGGAAGGTGGTTTATTTTCCACAGGACTCTATTGTTCATTACGTTGGGGTAAGCAGCACACAGGCTTTTCTCAGATCCTCTTTTGAATTTCATACGAGTAGCTATAAGCTCTTCGAAAAGCACAACAAGGCTTCTTTTTGGTTTATGAAACCTTTGGCTATCACTGGAATCTCACTCCGGCTTTGTTTAGTAGTGATTTCAAATGGGGTAATTCTATGGCACCAGAGACATACGTTAGTCGAAAGCCATAAAAAAGAGAGCATTGCCCTTGAAAAATATAGGAAAATAAAGATCTTACGAGTGATAGCACGCCTCAATATAGGGGGACCTTCTATTCATGTTCATCTATTGACAAAAGGGTTGGATGCGAAAAAGTTTGAACCGATACTGGTTGCAGGCAAGATTTCTCCCCAGGAAGGGGACATGAGCTATCTTTTTGATTCTGCGAATAAAGAACCTATAATCATTCCAGAGCTGCAGAGAGAGATCAGCCTCAGGATGGATTTAAAGGCCTTCCAGCGAATTTTCAGTAGACTTCTGAAAGAGAAACCCGATATCGTGCATACGCATACAGCCAAGGCAGGCTCAAGCGCTCGGTTGGCTGTGTTGATGTATAATCTTATTTCTGGAAAGCGAGTACGAACGGTTCACACATTTCATGGCCATGTGTTTGAAGGATATTTCAGCAGGGCGAAATCGTTTCTTTTCGTTTGGATTGAACGCATTATGGCAAAAGAGACGGATGTGCTTGTTGCCATCAGTGAGACTCAGAAAAAGGAGCTGGCAGATAAATACAGAATTGCCCCGTCCAAAAAAATCAAGAGGGTAGAGTTGGGATTTGATTTAAAACCATTTTTGAATGGGAAGGCTTTAAAAGGGCACTTTAGGCGAGAGATAGGGATAGATGAGGATACTATTTTAATTGGTATTGTCGGCCGATTGGTTCCTGTAAAGAATCATAGTATGTTTTTGAAGGTGGCGAAGATACTTCTTGAGCAGAATCACGGAATACGGGTAAAGTTTATAGTGGTGGGAGATGGAGAATTGAGAGATAAATTGGAGGATTATTGTGAAAAAATGAGGCTGTCCAGCTATGTTCATTTCTGTGGTTGGATGAGGAATCTTCCCTTTCTATATGCTGACTTGGATATTCTCACCCTCACCTCCCTAAACGAGGGGACACCTGTCTCTATTATTGAGGCTATGGCCTCTTCGGTACCAGTTATTTCAACGAATGCGGGTGGGGTGCTGGATTTGTTAGGACCACCTGATGGGTCTCCACTATCCAACGGTTTTGTGGTTCATGAGCATGGTATACTTTGCAGAAAAAATGACGCTTTTGGTTTTGCGAATGGATTGAAGTATTTATTGGAAATCGATATTAAGGAAAAAGAGGAACGTCTCGCGCGGGCACGATTCTTTGTAGAGCACAAATTTTCAGAAAAACGGCTTATACATGATATTGAGTCTCTGTACCTTGAGTTGATGGAATAAAGTGTAAAATGCTTAATAAGCGAATAACATAATCAGAAAGCTTTTTATTTTTTGGATTCCCCTCAACTTTATGCAATGAGCTTTGAGAGTCTCTATTCGTTTCTATTATTCGTATATATTGTATAAAAAAATTAATAGATAGCCTATGTCAATATTTCACGACATATCATAATGAAAGAAAAGAGCGATTTTTTTATAGACGTTCTACATGTATTCGTTTTGTTTAGTTTTGCAGTAGCCCAGCCTCTATTTGACCTGTTGGCCAGATACCCACAATTCTTTGTTACTCGTCACTCTGAGCCAACAGATGTTATCTTTTTCATCCTTATTGCATGTATTGTACTGTCGTTACTTGTAGTCTTTATTGAAATGGTTGCAAGGATTATTGGTCAACGCGTTCAGAAGGGCGTTCATGTTTTTGTTGTGGCGGGCTTATTGACAGCCATTTTCCTGCCTGCACTGTGCAAGATTTTCCATTTTTCCGGTGCTATATTGCTGATGGGAGCAGTAATTCTCGGAATAGTTGGTTGTATTGTATATATACGTTTTCACCCCGCACGGATATTTTTTACTGTGCTGTCAGTTGCAATATTGATTTTTCCCTCCCTCTTTTTATTTAACCGCCAGATTTCTAAGATTGTATTTCCCAGGGAAGCGTATTCAACTCTCGGGATCAGGGCGAGTAATTCTCCCCCGATTATTTTTGTAGTTTTCGATGAATTCCCAGTAACATCGCTCATGGATGAACAGCGGCAGATCGATCCTATACGCTATCCCAATTTTGCCGCCTTGTCTCGAGATGCCTACTGGTTTCGCAGTGATTCTACCGTGGGTGAGAGGACAACTAAGGCCATTCCTGCCATCCTTTCCGGTATCTACCCTGACCAAAACCGTCTTCCAACAGATAGCCAAATGGTTTTCAAACATAACAAACCATGTATTGGTAGAGTTCATTCCCCCTTCGGACCCCATGGTACAAAAACTTTTGAGGAATCGTGGTGATGAACATCTTCCTTACAATTTAGAGATATTTCAGTCAAGCTTTGGAAAAGTTTTCGATTTTTTCGATCAAAAAAAACTCCAAAACGGTCGCATTTTATTTCTATGTAGACGAAAGAAGAGATTAGGATAAAAACATTTATTTATCAGAATGAAATCTAAAAATGATCAAAGACGAAAGAGGTAATTAGTTCCTGTATGCTGTTTTGGGCAAGATGTTATTGCCTTGCTGGACAACAGCTTATAGGAACCCGAACAACCTAATCTATATTGGAGAATGAAGAGAGCCAGTAAACAATAAGTGGAAGTTGAGCCATGGTTCTGTCAATAGAAAAATATTTGAGGCAGCAATAGTCGCCATCCTTACACTAGTAACTCAACTTGACTCTGTTGCTAAAGAACTTACGGTTGCAGCCCCAATTTAATTTCATATGACTACATGCTTATTCAAACATTATTAGTGCCATTAGTAATCTTTTTACTTTCAAGACAAGGGAGCATGTGCTAAAGGTGTCTAGCATGAATAATGCTAAAGATAAAATGAGCTAAATAAGCAGGAGTAATCAATGAAGACACTAATCACTGGGATAACTGGGCAGGATGGTTCATATTTGGCGGAACTCTTGCTCTCAAAGGGCTATGAAGTTCATGGACTTGTTCGACGATCTAGTACGTTTAATACAGATCGTATCGATCATCTCTATAAGGATTTTCATGACCCTGAAGCTCGGATGTATCTCCATTATGCAGATCTTGCTGTATCTAGTCATTTAATGAAATTACTCTATGATATTCAACCTGATGAGATATATCATCTCGGGGCTCAGAGTCATGTGAGGGTGAGTTTTGATATGCCAGAGTATACTGGGGATGTAACAGGACTTGGTACATTGAGGGTATTAGAGGCAATTCGCAAAACAGGTATTCAAACCAGATTTTATCAGGCTTCATCAAGCGAAATGTTTGGGGCAGCCTCACCACCCCAGAATGAAATGACTCCCTTTGAGCCGCAAAGCCCTTATGCCGTAGCCAAAGTCTATTCTTATTATGTTGTAAAGAATTACCGGAAGGCCTATAATATTTTTGCTGCTAATGGTATCCTTTTTAATCATGAATCACCTCGCAGAGGCGAAACCTTTGTTACAAGAAAAATAACCCGTGCAGCCACAAGAATTAAACTTGGACTTCAAGATAAACTGTATCTTGGGAATCTAGAGGCCAAAAGGGATTGGGGTTTCGCAGGGGATTTTGTTGAGGCTATGTTGTTGATTTTGCAACAGGATGAGCCAGATGATTACGTAATCGCTACGGGGGAAACTCATTCAGTCCGAGAGTTTGCGGAAAAAGTTTTTCAAAAGTTGGGACTTGATTATGAGAAATACATAGCCATAGATCAGAGATATTTCAGACCGACAGAAGTTGATGCTTTGTTAGGGGATTCAACAAAGGCACAAAAGAAACTCGGGTGGCGGCCGAAAGTTGGATTTGATCAGTTGATTAATATTATGGTTGAGGCGGATCTTGAACTAGCAAAGAAGGAAAAAACCCTTTTGGATGCCGGTTATAGAAATGTGAAAAATCGCATAAGGTAAAACAATCGCATAATCTTTTGTAAACTGGAAATCTGGAGCAATAAATAAGAGCTAATAGGATGAAGGACAAACGAATTACCATAACCGGGGGTGAAGGTTTTCTCGGCAGGCATCTGATCCGTAAAATGAAGGGAAAAGGTTATAAGCATTTATATGTTGCTGATATCCCAAAATATGATTTGGTAAAGCTTGAAGATATACGACGTATGTGTGATGATTCAAAACCAGACATTGTTATCCATTTGGCTGCCAAAGTAGGCGGTATCGGTTTCAATCAAGAGAATCCTGCTACCTTATTTTACGAAAACTTGATGATGGGTATTCAGCTTTTCCATGAAGGGTATTTGAGGAATATTGAAAAATTCGTAGCCATTGGGACGATATGTGCCTACCCAAAGTATACACCCGTTCCCTTTAAAGAGGAAGACTTGTGGAATGGCTACCCTGAAGAAACAAACGCCCCCTATGGGCTGGCAAAAAAGATGATGCTAGTCCAATCTCAGGCTTACCGACAGCAGTATGGTTTTAATTCCATATTTCTTTTGCCGGTCAATCTGTATGGTCCAGGCGACAACTTTGATCCCAGATCCTCTCATGTCATTCCGGCACTTATTCAAAAATGTGCTGATGCCATCGTGCATAATGAGAAGGAAATCATGGTGTGGGGCACAGGGAAGGCAACACGTGAATTTTTTTATGTCGAAGATGCTGCTGAGGCGATTATCCTTGCTACGGAAAGATACAACAAAAGTGATCCCGTCAACATTGGAGCTGGTTTTGAAATTTCCATAAAAGAACTTGTTGAGTTGATTGTGGAACTCACTGGTTTCAAAGGTAGGATTATCTGGGATACATCCAAACCCGATGGCCAACCGAGAAGGATTCTTGATACATCAATGGCGGAGAAGGAGTTTGGGTTTAAGGCAAAAAGAGAATTAAGGGAAGGATTAAGGAAAACAATTGAATGGTATAAGAATTATTTGTAGCATCCAGCTAGGGGTCTCTGACCTCCATCAAAAAGGAGGTATTTTTTCCCTTTATCCAAAGCAGGAATAGAACAACAGGAATTCTGTCAATCATGTAAATTCTTCTGGATGCTACACGATTTAAAGGAGAGATAAGATTTTTTGGGGTGGAGATTTGAAATCAATAAGCCGCTATAAGACCAAAAATATGAAACCATCCTCGGTAATATTATGAGTGATAATACCCTTATACAGCAAATTACCTCATCAACAACAGTGACTTCTACATTTTCGCAAGCGATGCAAGTTAGAAAACATATAAAGTAAATTGTTTACCCCTCTTCCATCAAATTTGTTTGCATTGTTCACTAAAAGTTACATTCCAAAACCCTTCACCCTCTAAAGTAATTGAGAATTTTAGCTTCACTTGCCTTAGAACTAATCATAGTATTTTACTCCATCTTTTGATTGAAGTTATGACAAGCACCACGGATAAATTGACCCAAGGGAGTCGAATTGCCCGAAATAGTGTATTGAATCTTCTGGGTTATGGCACACCACTACTGGTTGCTATTTTTGCGATCCCGCTTCTTATTAGGGGACTGGGCACAGATCGCTTCGGGGTTTTGGCTATGGCGTGGGTATTCATCGGGTACTTAAGCCTTTTTGATTTGGGGCTGAGTCGTGCGCTGACAAAACTGGTGGCGGAGAAGCTGGGGGTAGGGAAGGTGGGAGAAATCCCTGCTCTCGTTTGGACTGCTATTTTCGTTATGTTTTTTCTTGGCTTGGGGATAGCAGTAGCAGTAAGCTTGCTTTTGCCTTGGCTTATTCGGGACATACTCAACATTCCCCAAGCATTATATACCGAAACTCTGAAGGCCTTTTATCTTTTGGCAATTTTTGTACCCATCGTGATTATTAGTGTTGGTTTCCGAGGAATATTGGATGCACACCAGCGTTTTGATCTTACCAATGCGGTACGTATTCCTTTAGGAATATATAGCTTCATAGCTCCCCTTTTAGTGCTGCCTTTTTCTCGAAGCCTTTTTTCGGTAGTAGGTATTTTGGTGGCTGGTCGGTTGGTCGCCTGTCTGGTTCAACTTCTACTTTGCTTGCATGTTGTCCCATCGCTGAGCAAGGGTATTGTATTGCAGCGCACAATGATGGGACCGTTAATTCGTTTTGGTAGCTGGATGACAGTGACCAATATTGTAAGCCCACTTATGCTATATTTGGATCGCTTTTTTATTGGTGCCCTTATCTCTGTTGTAGCTGTTGCTTACTACGCTACGCCTCAGGAGGTTGTGACAAAACTCTTGCTTATTTCTGGATCCGTGATGGGAGTATTGTTTCCCGCATTTTCGACAAGTTTTGTTCAAGATCATAACCGTACGAAGTTGCTCTTTGGACGCGGAGTAAAGTTCATTTTTCTTATTCTATTCCCAATTACCTTATTTATCGTTACAATGGCACACGATGGTTTGGGTTTCTGGCTGGGTGACGAGTTTGCGCAAAACAGTACTAAGGTGTTGCAATGGATAACTGTTGGGGTCTTTATACATAGTCTAGGCCAGGTGCCGTATGCCTTGATACAAGGCGTTGGACGGCCCGATCTTACAGCCAAGTTGCACCTTATCGAGTTGCCCTTTTATGTTATCTGCCTTTGGTGGATTATTGGCAGTAATGGCATTGTAGGGGCAGCCGTTGCATGGGTTTTGCGTATAGCTGTAGATACACTATTTATGTTTGTCATGGCGCAAAGATTATTACAAATACGAGAAGGGATAATGTGGAGGAGACTACTCCTCATGGGATTTGTGTTTTTAACCTTAACCCTTGCCACAATGCTCACGGATCTTGCCATGAAACTACTTTTCCTTTTATTGATGCTTTTTATCTACGTCCCGACCATATGGTTTCTGATTCTTGCCCAGGAGGAAAGGGCACTAATAGTAAATCGATTCAGAACAATCCGGGTGTGAAATTGGCAAAACAATTGGTAGATGTTTGCTTGCTCGAGAGTAAGTTTTTTACTGGATTTTAGGTTTTTAATCATTACCAAAATGAAAATAATAGATAAAAAAGATATTCTAGGTAAGATAGAAGAGTTCCAAGATTTAAAACTTGAGCTCGGTTGCGGAAGTCGTAAAAGACACGAAGATGCTATCTGCATCGATGTTATTGATTATGAATGTGTGGATATTGTGGGGGATGTTTATGAAGTATTAAGAAAAATACCAGAGAATATTGTTTCAGCGGTGTATTCCTATCATTTTTTTGAGCATCTTGAAGATATTGGAGCAGTTATGGAGGAGTTAACCAGAATCATGAAAGTAAATGGGCTACTTATAGTGGTGGCTCCTCATTTTTCCAACCCCTATTTTTATTCTGACTACACACATAAAAACCAATTTGGCCTATATAGCTTCTCATATTTATCAAGTGATTCTATTTTTGCCAGAACGGTTCCAAGCTATAATAAATTACTTAATTTTAACCTCAGTAAGGTGAAATTGATTTTTAAGTCTCCACGGCCTTTTTATTTTCGATGGGGGCTGAAAAAATGTTTTCAAATTATATTCAATATAAATCGTTATATGATGGAATTCTATGAAGAAAACCTTTGTTATATCTTTCCGTGCTATGAAATTAGATATGAAATGATAAAAAAAGGGCGCAACAAGTTATTTCTAGAGAATTGACCATGAAGATTCTCCTCCTCAGCCGTTACAGCCGCCTCGGTGCCAGCAGTCGACTCCGAAGCTACCAGTATTTACCGTATCTAAAAGCTCATGGAATCAATGTTGATGTGGCCCCTTTGTTGGAAGACGATTATCTAAAGAACCTTTACGCTGGCAGGCGTAAAGATTTGAGAGAAATCCTTCGTGCTTATGTCCGACGTCTTGGTCGTCTGATTAAAAGTAACAGCTTTGATCTATTGTGGGTTGAAAAAGAGATCTTGCCCTGGTTTCCTGCCTGGGCAGAGGCGATACTTGCTCATTTGGGTATTCCCTATATAGTAGATTATGATGATGCCATTTTTCACCGCTATGACATGCATCCAAAGGCCATTATACGCTTCCTGTTAGGCACTAAGATCGATACTGTTATGAGCAGAGCAGCTTTGGTGATTGTCGGTAATAAATACCTGGCGGATAGAGCAAGGAAGGCGGGAGCAAGAAGGGTTGAATACCTTCCTACAGTGATTGATTTAGATAGATACCGCACTGTAAATCATAGCAAGAGCTTAGATTATAAAATTGGATGGATAGGTTCTCCAGCTACGGCAAAATACCTTTATCCCATGTATCCTGCCTTAGTCGAAGTATGCAGGAATAGCGGCACACGGTTAGTTCTTGTTGGTTCTGGTCAAGTAGATTTAGATGATGTGACGACGGAAACTCGTCCATGGTCAGAATATACAGAAGTCGCCGATATTCAGAGTTTTGATGTTGGTATCATGCCTATGACTGATGAGCCGTGGTCCCGCGGAAAGTGTGGCTACAAATTGATCCAATACATGGCCTGTGCTCGACCGGTGGTTGCTTCTCCAGTGGGAGTTGCTCCAAAAATAATTGAAAATGGTATAAATGGTTTTCTTGCTACCACTGCAGAGGATTGGGTAAACGCTATCTGTGCCTTGCGCCGCAACTACAAATTAAGGGAGCGTATGGGCAGGGCTGGTCGAATCAAAGTCGAAAGGCAATATTGCATACAAGTTACAGCTCCACTCCTGGTATCGCTGTTCCGAGAGGTAGTTAAGGAATTCAAATAAATCTAAAGATCACTTCTTTGTCTGAGACAACCATAAACATCGACTGTGGGCCCTTTTGATGTGGGAGATGTGGCGAGAAAGGTGGATTTCTTGAAGCACTGAAAACTTGACTTTTGATTATTCTCATGGGATATGGGGTTTGCGATTTGAATATTTAAGATTAAGAAATTTGGAATGTAGGGATTACTTGAAAGGTTAAGTAGTTGATTGTTTTAAAGACTTAGCGGCTAAATAGTTACATGTACGGTTTGTATTAACTTCAAATTTTAGGGGTTTGCAATGAAGATACTGATCACAGGCGGTGCAGGATTTATAGGTTCCCACTTCGCAGACAGGCTCCTTGAGATGGGAGATGAGGTCTTTGTGGTGGATGATCTGTCCACAGGGAGTCTCGAGAATGTGGAACATCAACAGGACCAGGAAAGCTTTCATCTGGTAGTGGATACTATCCTTAACGAGGCCGTTATGAATGAGCTGGTCTTTAAGTGTGATCAGATCTATCATATGGCAGCAGCCGTGGGCGTAAAACTCATTATGAATCGGCCTGTTGAGACCCTTGAGACAAATGTAAAGGGAACCGAGATGATTCTTATGCTGGCTAACCGGTATAAAAAAAAGGTTCTTATTGCCTCAAGCAGCGAGGTGTATGGTAAAATCATGGATGGGGAGAACACCACCCACCTTTTGGAGGATACCGATCGCCTTATGGGTTCCACAACAAAACGACGCTGGGCGTATGCCTGTTCCAAGGCCCTGGATGAATTCTTGGCCCTGGCATATTATGAGGAAAAGAAATTGCCGGTCATTATTGCCCGTCTTTTCAATACGGTTGGGCCAAGGCAAACCGGGCAATATGGAATGGTTATACCCAACTTTGTTCAAAAGGCCCTTATTAATAAGCCTATTACAGTATATGGTGACGGTTCTCAGTCCAGAAGTTTTACCCATATCGCTGACGTTATTGATGTGCTGATAAAGCTTATGGCCGAACCTGAGGCTGTGGGGAAGATTTTTAATGTAGGCAATGAGAAGGAGGTGACCATTAAGGATCTTGCCCTGATGGTAAAAGCGATGACAGGAAGCTCATCAGAGATAGAATACATCTCCTATGAAAAGGCCTATGGGCCTGGGTATGAAGATATGCAGAGGCGCTGCCCGGACATCACCAGGCTAAAAGATTTTATGCATTTTAAGCCTAAGACAGATCTTAATGGTATCATTCAGAGCGTAATTGATTATTATAAAAAATGAGCCCACTTTTTGTATATGCCCTTACCTTTGTAGCATCCTTTTTGCTTTCACTGTTTTTAACCCCATTGATCAGGCACCTGGCGGTGAAGAAAAATCTTGTAGCCAAAGCCAGGGATGACAGATGGCATAGAAGACCAACTGCCCTTTTGGGCGGGGTGAGCATCTTTTTCAGCCTGATGGTGGTCTGGCAACTGACTTCCTTCGTGTTTGGTTTCTATTCCTCAATAAAGCCTCTCTTGCCTCTTGCCTTGGGTGGAATGGCTATCTTTCTTTTGGGTTTGGTTGACGACCTTTTAGAGATCAATCCCCAACACAAACTGGTGGGTCAGGTCATTATTGCTTCTGTATTGGTCATTTTTGGCTTTCAGATAAACTGGTTTGAGTCTATGACGGCCAATCTGGTGATAAGCATCTTCTGGATTGTGGGTATTACCAATGCCTTTAATCTTTTAGATAATATGGATGGATTATCGGCAGGTATTGCCATAATAGCAGGCCTTTTTCTGTTGTTATCTCAGATTTCCTCTGAAATTCAGAGTATCTTTTCGGCAACTCTTTTCCTATCCGCATTTCTTGGCTCTTTGGTAGGATTTTTAATCTACAATTTCCATCCAGCTTCAATTTTTATGGGAGACTCAGGTAGCCTCTTTATTGGATTCCTGTTAGCTGGACTGGCTACCAGGGCTTCAGGATTGATGGTTGGCACCCAATCTCATCATTTAGTCTTTGTGTTGGCCATTCCTATCCTGATCCTATTCATACCTATCGTGGATACCACCTTTGTTAGCCTGATGCGCAAGCTTTCTGGTCGATCCATTTCTGTAGGGGGGCAGGATCACTCCTCTCATAGGATGGTGGCCATTGGATTTTCTGAGAGAACCGCAGTGTTGATACTTTACAGTTTTGCTGCTGTTTCAGGACTATTGGCTATGGTCATTACTCGCCTCTCTCTGGGTGTTAGCCTGGTCCTTGTCATAATTTACCTTCTTTTTATTATCTTTTTCTGGATTAATTTGGCCAGGGTCAAGGTATACTCAGAAGAATCCATAGCTACTGAAGTTAACAGGGGGAAGCTCACTCCACTTATTATTGAGTTGACCTACAAAAGAAGGCTATTTGAGGTACTCTTGGATCTCGTTCTGATTCCGCTCGCCTATTGGTCTGCCTACTTGATCAGATTTGAGGGCTCTGCCTATGGTGTAAATTTTCCCGTTTTTCTCAGATCTTTACCCATTGTCGTGGCATGCCAGCTTTTCAGTTTTTTTCTTTTAGGGGTTTATAGAGGTATATGGCAATATGTAGGAATGAGAGATGTGATTATCTATGGAAAGGCTATTACTGTCGGTACAATTTTATCTGTGCTGGTTAATTTAGGTATTTATCGCTTTATGGGATTTTCTCGCACCTTGTTTATAGTCTATTGGATGATTTTGATGGCACTTGTGACAACTTCTCGTTTCTCATATCGTCTGATTGATGAAGCTGCCCCTAAAAATTCCATGAAGGGAGGAAGAAGGGCACTTATTTATGGAGCCGGTGCAGGCGGGCAACTTGTTATGCAAGAGATTGAACGGAACAAGAACTTAGGACTGGCATTGGTGGGATTTATCGATGATGATATCCGAAAGCAGAACCGCAAATTCATAGGATATCCGGTTTTTGGAGGGAAAAATCGTTTGAGTGAAATTGTGAATACAAACCACATTTCCGAGGTTATTATTTCATTTCGAAATATGAACAAAGTATCCAGGGATTCCTTAAAAGAGGAATGTAGCTCACTCGGAGTGAATCTGAGCCGCCTTAATATTGTAATTGAATGATTTTACCTATCAGTAATTTTCCTGCCTTGTAACACAGAATGTATATTTAGGACAGAATCTAGACATAAAACAATGCTTTACATACTCAATCTGAGAAATCTCTAAACGCAGCTTAAGAGTAATTTTTGTCCTATGAAAGATTTTGCCTTGCATTACTTGAGTCGTAGGTGGTTGCTAGTATATGGATATCTTCTTATACTCCTGGTTGCAACACCATATCTTCCGTTATTGATTCGATGGGCCTCTTCCAAGTGGCAGGCAGGATCGATTTCTAGTTTCGTATTAGGTGTAGAGATTTTTATTGGGGCGCTCTTGATATTTTTAGTAGGATGCGTCTTTTTTTTCAACAGAAAAAAATTCCCTTCCTTTATCCTTATAATAGGCGGATTACTAACCTCTGCTATTATTTTCTATCTTATTATTCCAAACCCTTATGAATTAACGCATTTGCCGGAATATGCCGTTTTGAGCATATTGATACTGCAGGCGCTTAAGGAGAAAAAAGGAAAAGAAAGAGAAAAACTGAATGATACCTATATTTACCCTGTTAGAAGGTTCAGTTTTTCAGGGCAGAGATGGTATAAAAGAGAATCATGGGTTTGGAATAGGTTTAAAATCCTTTTCAAAACCTCTAACAGGGTTTACTTTAGATCAGCAGCGATTACCGGTGCGCTTGGTGTCATTGATGAACTGTACCAGGGGGTGTTACCCATACGATATTTTGGATGGTACGATATTTTATTAGATATATTAGGTGGCCTTTTCGGATTGACTATTTTGTGGGGAATCATTAAGGAGTAGGAGAAATTGTTATTATTATTTCACTGCCCACTTCGCTTTTGACATAGAGGTCGCAGAATAAGATTCTAGTAACATGGATATGGGTTAGGAGGTAATCACAGTTGATCATTATTCCGGCGATAGATATTAAGGGAGGTAAGTGCGTAAGATTAGAGCAGGGTTTGATGAATAAGGAGACGATATTTTCTGATCATCCGGAAGAGATTGCCCTTCAATGGGAAAGGAAAGGCGCAAAGAGATTACATATTGTTGATCTGGATGGGGCTCTGTATGGAAAACCTTTCAATAAAAAAGATATAAAAAAAATACTCGATACAGTCTCAGTGCCGGTGGAATTAGGTGGTGGGATTCGAGATTTAGATACCATAGAGGAGTATATTTATCTGGGTATTGACCAAATTATTATTGGCACAATTGCCTATAAAAACCCACACTTAGTAGAGGTGGCATGTAAGAGATATCCGGGCAAAATTATCGTATCTATTGATGCAAAGGATAATTATGTATCTGTTGAAGGTTGGATAGAACCTACCAGTATTACTGCAGTTGATCTGGCAAAGAGGTTTGAGGACATGGGAATTGCAGCCTTTATTTATACGGATATACAAAGGGATGGAATGAGAAGCGGCCCTAATATAGATGGCATAAGAGAATTTGCAAAAGGTATAAATGTAGGAGTTATAGCAGCAGGTGGCGTGTCATCAATTAAAGATATAGAGGATTTATTGACATTACAAAAGGATGGAGTAAGTGGAATAATAATAGGAAGGGCACTTTATGATGGATCGATTAAATTAGAAGAAGCTATTGATACAGTAACTAATAGAAATCATTAGAATTAACATCATAGAAAGACAACTGAAATATTTATTGCTAAATATTCTGATATATGATATTCTGAATTCTGAAAATTAAAAATAGTCATAATGATTTGGAGGCATAAATGGAAGATTTGAGGCCAATTATAACTGAAATAAAATCCCGGGGTCAGCTGACTATTCCAAAGAAAATAAGAGACAAAGGCCAGTTAGAAGAAGGCCAGGCGGTATCCATTATCCCAGTTGGAGACTCCGTGATTATCACCCCAAGACAGTTAACATTAGATGAAGCGCGGAGGCAGATAAAAAGAATGCTCAAAGACTCAGCCCTCTCTGTCGAAGAGATATTAAAAGGCATTAAAGAGGAACGAAGATCACTGTACGAAGAAACGTATGGCTAAAAGGCCAGTTAAAATATTCCTTGACTCAAATGTGATAATATCTGGGATTTTTTCCGATAAAGGGAGCCCTCGTATTATCCTTGACATTTTGTGCCTTGATTTTCCGTTTATCGTTGGAGCTACAGGTAAATATAATATTATTGAGATTGAGC
>Ga0233415_10000514_pt1 | contig 18007 bp, 16 predicted proteins | sample Na_anoxic_12_MG_FD_188631 | JGI IMG/M metagenome (GOLD analysis project Ga0233415, IMG submission 188631) | Seawater microbial communities from Saanich Inlet, British Columbia, Canada - Na_anoxic_12_MG | ecosystem: Environmental > Aquatic > Marine > Inlet | place: Canada: British Columbia... | reverse complement strand
GCCTTCTGTAGCGTGAGGGTGAGCCTTGACACTCCGGGGAAGGTGATGACCTTGACCATCTATGGGGAGCTTGGGGTCATCCAATGGGACGCTCAAGGGGACCCCGTCCTCTCCGTTGTCTTCCATGACCGCAAGCCCCGGGCTCTTCCCGCTGAGCTTGGGTCTCTCAGGCTTCAAGGACGCTTTGACGAGCGTCACAATCTGAGGCAAGCCCTCGGGGCCTTCCGTGACTGCCTCCAGGGGAGACGGCAAGACAACGCAGCCGCGGCCGCTCTTGTGACTCAGACCATTGAGGAAGCAACGAAGGGGACAAGATGACACTCACAGAAGCAGTCAAGCGGGTCCTTGAGGCCATTGCTCAAGGCGTTGAGGTAACTGTTGAGATCAAAGGCGTCAAGCTCACAGTCAAGGCCGGAGGGAAGTCATGAGTTCCAGACAGGACAGAGCAGAGCAGCCCGGAGACGTCCGGGCCTTGAGGTTGCCCTCAGAGCAAGCATAGACTACACTCACCCCAACGGGGACGGCTGAGAGAGCTCGTCCCAGGAGGAAGCAGATGACCGCAGCAACAACCGAGAGAGCACCCTTCTCAACGTCCTTCGTTGTATACCTTGACCCTCAAGGAAAAGGTATGCCCCGAGCCTTCAAGAACAAGGCCGGAGGCGTCTCAATGCACAAGCACACGGGGACGGCCAAGTATGAGCGCCACATTGCAGAAGCAGCGGAGGACTACTTCCCTGAGACTCCTCTTGACGGACCCCTCGGGATACGCGTCCTCTCTGTAGTGAAGCGGCCGAAGAGCCTCTCTGAGCGTTGGGGTAGGGACGACAAGAAGAAGGGCAGAGTCAAGGGAGAGCCCAAGCATGACCCGGGCCTCATCTGGCACCTGGGGAAGCCTGACGCTGACAAAGTCCTCTACGCTGTCATGGATGCTCTCGCTCCCTATATATTCAATGACTCTCGCTTCTGTGATACGTCAGCCGTCAAGGCATACGCTGAGCTTGACGGGAGGCCAAGGCTTGAGGTCTCTGTCTGGACATGCCCGGGGACGGGACCCGTTGAGATACCAGAGGAGGACAGCAATGAGTTATGGGAGGCCCTTGACGAGGCTCAACTCCATATAGACGCAAGGCTCGGGAGGATGGTCACGGCTATCCTAGCAGGAGCGAAGGAGGGCTCTCTTGTCCGTCTTGAGAGGGACGAGGCGGGAGACCTTGGCCTGAGGGTCCTTGCTGAGCGTGAGAGCGAGGCCCTTGACACTATCCGCAAGACGAAGGACGAGGTCTTCCATAGCAGCATATCCCCGGAGCTTGTTGACAACCTTCTCGCCTCGTCTCTTGAGGAGGTCCTTGAGGGAGAGGACAACGGAGCCGGTCTCATAGCTAACTACATAGACACTGTAGCGGGGAAGGCTGAGCGCTGCAGAGCAGAGAAGAAGCAAGACACAGAGAAGAAGGACAAGGCAGTCAACCCGGGCCGCGTTGACAGAGGGAAGCTCTTCGCGTAGCCTACACAAGAGGTAATGCAATGGGGAAGCAGAAAGCGCCAGGCTACAAGATCATGGTCAAGGGAGACCGTTGGACCCTCTGGAAGGGGGAGCTCCTGCTCACTCCTGACAAGGTCATCACCGTCACCGACAAGCAAGGGAAGAGCCGTCAGAGGCTTGTAGGATGGACGAAGGGTGAGGTTGTTGAGGAGAAGGCTAGGCTCACTGGGAAGCGTCCCCCGAAGTCAGGGACAGCCGCAGCCAAGAGAGCGCAAGTCATGAGCGGGAAGGGTATCATCAAGGAGGACTCTCAGAGAGCCATTGACGAGGCTGCGGAGCGTACTCTAAAGGCTATGCAGAAGGCTGCGGAGAAGGGCAGCAAGTAGACCTTGAGGCCTGGGTTGTGTCACCGTGACAAGAGTGTGTCATTGTGACATAGGGGCTATGCAAAAAATGCACCCCCCTACCCCCTATAGGCCCTAGGTGGACTCCGAAGGAACCCCAAAAAAGCGGACCTCGTTTTACCTTTTTGAGTGGTGCCCAAAGGGCACGCTGGACGAGCGGTCTCAGTGTGCAAGGGGATGCTAAATGGTTGGTTCAGGTCTCAAGCCGGGGAAGAAGAAGACCGTCCCCATGGTTGACAAGCGAGCTCTCTCAAAGTTCAAGAAACATCTACCCGCGGATCTCAAGAAGCTTTGGACCGCTCTCCCCGATCCTTCAACGCCTGGCTTCCTCGCTCTGGAAGCTCAACTCATTTACATTCTCCAGATGCAATTACTCGGAGACCTTGGCATTGAGAGACCCTACTCGGATCTTGAGAAGCCGACGAAGGGCCAGCTTGCGGAGCTCAACCGCTTTGACCGCAATCGGCGCCTCACCTCGGACTCTATTCTTGAGGCTGCTCAAGTTATCCGTCAGCTAGTGAAGGCCAATGTTGAAGTTACTCCCGAGGGGACGAAGCCGCTCACGGGTCAATACTCATGGAAGGACCCCGTCACAATGACGACCAATGAGGAGACGGGGAAGTATGAGGTCTCCGGACCAGGTGAGCACCCTCCATCCCGGAAGCCCGGGGACGAGCCGGAGGAGCCGGCCAAGTGAGGAAATACAGGCAAGAAGACAACGTCATATATGTAACTTTCCCAAGGCCTCCCGAGGCTGACGACGTCTTCACCTCCGGGCCGCTTGACTATCAAGCCGAGTTCATACAGAACCCGTCAGCTATCAAGCTTGCTCTTTGGGGAGTCGGGACCGGCAAGTCCGCAATGGGGGCCTTCCATACTGTCCTCGCTTGTCTTGACAATGACGGGATGAGAGCTCTCGCAGTCTCCCCAACCAATACAATGATTAATGACGTCCTCGTCCCGCTACTGGAGGACATAGCGGAGACCTGGGAGCAAGCGAACGGCTTCAAGCTGTATAAGCACCACAAGACGCAAAACACTATTACCTTTCACAATGGCTCAAAGCTCTTCCTCCGCTCGGGGGACAGACCTAACAAGCTGCGAGGTCCAACGGTTGGCTTCATCTGGCTTGACGAGACTTCTGTCATGCCTGACGAAGAGACCATTTGGGAGGCTGTCCTTGGCCGGCTGCGAGGCAAAGGCCCCCGTCAAATCATTATCACCTCAACCCCAATGGGGGACGTTGGTATCATCGGCCATGTCCTCCAGGAATGGCGCAACGGGACCCCGGGCTATCACGTCCAGAAGAAGACGAGCTATGACAACCCCTATCTCCCCGCGGACTATATCCCCAGGATGCGAGCCGCATACTCTCCCGAGTTCTTTGAGCAGGAGGTCCTCGCTCGGGTCTTGAAGGTGACGGGGCTCATGTATCCCGAATATGACGAAGAGACTCACCTCATAGACTTTGATCCTCACAAGGAGTTGCTCAACGGTTGGGAGATCATTGTAGGGGTTGACTGGGGATATGGTCACTCTCACGCTATCTATTGTGCGGTGAGAAACAATGCGAGCCTCCCCTATCCCGAGGTTGTTGTCTTTGACGAGTTTGGCCTTGAGGGGAAGAGCGATGAGGAGATGGTCAAGGCAATCATTCAAAGGCTCAGCAAGTACAGAGTGCTCCCGAAGGGCTTCGCTCCTGACTACGAGGGGAGTGAGGCTAACAGTGACTTGAGGAAGGCCCTCCGGAAGATCGGCGCCGGGATGAAGGTCCGGGTTGAGCAAGACCACAAGAAGCGGAGAGTATGGCGGTCCGTTGAGATGAAGAGGCGCCTCCTCCGGACGGCCGAAAGAAAGATATGTCTCAAGTTCGCTCGTCATCTCCAGCAAAACGGAATGAACGTCAAGGGGGGCTTTGGGGTCCTTGAGTCAATTCAAAACTATCGGAGGAAGTCCGCGGTTGTTGGGAGGTCCTTCAAAGACGAGCCCTATGACGATAACAGGACCGCTCACTCAATGGACGCTCTTCGTTACGTTGTCATGAATTTACAAAAGTTCGGCTTCAAGCTACAGTATCGCGTAGCAAGAGCAGGAGAGGTTGGAGTTGAGCGGGGCATTTATGCAAGGGAGGCTTTAGGCTAATGGCAAGAAACGAGACAACAAAAGCAGCAATCAGAGAGCTCCCCGTGAGCGCCGGCTTCCTTGTGGACCTATACGGGGAAGATCTGGACGCGAACGACATCGGCTTCATGGAGGACTTCAAGCGTTGGAGTGAGGTCCGGTCTATCTGGTACGGGAGACACCGCGAGGTAATGGACGAGGTCATGAGTCTCCGCTATCCGAAGACTTGGTCAAAGGGGACTATTGAGCCGGTCTTCGGCCGCTTCCTGAGACGCTTCGCGGAGGAGTTCGCTCCGGCCCTTGAAGAGCCCCCGGAGTTGAAGGGGACGAAGGGCTTCGTTGACTTCATGAAGAAGGAGCTCAATGACATATCTGACGCCTGGCAAGTCTCCGCAGTCACGGGGATCATGTGGCTTCACTTCTGCGTCAGGGAGAACGAGCACCTTCAACTTGAGCCGCAGCTTGAGACGCTCTGGGGAGACCAATGGGGACCCAAAGTCAACAACCTCAACAACCGCTCTCTCCAGGCTTGCGAGGAGCTCCGCATTGCAACGGGGACGGACAGCTATATCCGATATAGCAGAGACGGGGCCGGCTTCGTCATCGGTGAGCATGTAGAGGGGAGCGCCTCCCAGGACATTGACCTTGGATTCAAGTCTAAGCTCTACCCTGTTTTTGAGTTCAAGCGGGGGACTACTGACCGAGTCAAGCCCCTCATCAATGAGATCCTTCTCCAGGCTCAGAAGATTTACAACGCTATGCTGACGGACGTAGAGCAGCACCGTCACAAGCTCCCGGGCTTCATGGTCCTCACTGGCTCAGAGCGAGACCAGAACGAAGGCGCTCAGATACTTGTTGACCCCTCGGTTGTGGTCATCCTTGAGCCGGGGGAGAGCATTGACAAGGTTGCACCTGAGAACAGTCTCCAGGCTCAACTTGAGCTTTGCCGGGACTTCCGGGCTACCATTGCAAGGGACTTTGGAATGAGTCCCGAGACCTTCAAGATTGAGAGCCAGAGTGAGACGGGTCCGGCTAAAGCAATGGACCTCTTTATGAATTTCGCTCTCCGGAAGGCTGACCGCGCTCACTTCGCTATTGCTGCGGATCGTCTCGTTGCCTGGCTGACTGTCCTCATGGAAGGGGCCGATCCTAAAGTCGCTTTGAAGATGAGAGGAGCGAAGCTCATCCCCGCAGACTGGCAACCTCCCGAGACCGGGGACCCTCTTCACCGTTCACAGGACGCAGACCTCAGAGCAACGGCCGGGAGCGAGAGCATCCCCGAGCGTATGCAGAGGGAGCGGGGACTCACGGAGAAGGAAGCCGCGGGGATCTGGACGGACAACCTCCTCATCCAACGAGTAGCCGGCGCCTTTGCTCTTGCATCCGTTGAGGCTACTCTTGCGGCTCTGCCTCACATGACGGCTAAGAATTGGAAGGAAGCCCTCAAGGTCCTCGGGGACGTATCAGTTGAGGACCAGGTTGAGGTTGAAACTCCTCCGGGGGACTAAATGGACATAAAGGTCAAGCTCCCAAGCATGAAGAAGTACGAGCAATTTCCCGAAGTGGCGAAGAGTCTCGTCATCCCCTTCCTAGTTCGCAACGCCTCCTTTCTCCAGAACGCACTCAAGCGGAGATGGAGGTCAGGCAAAGGGACGGACGGAGAGAAGGACAAGAAGCTCCCCCCGTACTCAAAGCAGACGAAAGAGGTCAGGGAGGAGCTCGGTCTCAGCAAGTCCCCGGACTATATTCGCTCAAAGGCCCTCATCAATTCTTTGACTCCTTCCGTCCTCCAGGACAAGCGGAGCGGAGGGGTCAAGCTAATCGTCAGCCCCAAGGGCCGTCACCTCTCAACGAAGGGGAAGAGGAAGGACCAACAAAAAGCCGCTCTCAAGGGGGGCCGCATAGTCCGGGGCAAGTTCCAGGCTGACCCTCAGTCTACAACTGTGAAAGTCACCGGGAAGAAGTACAAAAGAAGAGCCTACTCCTACAAGAGGAACGGGAAGACCGTCCGAGTCCCGAAGCACTTCGTTGGGCTCCCCCCCGAGGACATTGGTCAGAACGTAGACGCGAAGACAAGCCGCTCGGGTTGGTGGTTCTTTGTCTGGTATCAACAAGAGTTGGAGGCCCGGACGGGGAAGGCCATGTCAAAGAAGAGAGGGAAGCGGGTCCCCTTCAATAGAGACCTGGCCTTCTTTTTGGCGCGTCGTCTTGGGCGCGGCCGTTGGGGGAAGGGGCGCGTCCGTCTCAACCCGTTCATTCAATTTGGGAAGAAGGAAAGGAAGACCCTCGCAAGACGCTACTCAAAGGAAGTCCTCCCCAAGCTCGCAGGGACACTTAATATCTAACTCTTGACGATCTGCTTCAATTTCGTACACTCAAACAAGAAAGGCGTTTACTTTTGCAACGGTTAGCCCGGGAGAGCCGCGCGGCCAAGGGGGATTCAAAATGAGTTGGATTATCACATTGTTGGGCCTTGTAGCTTCTGCCTTTGTACTCAAGCCGATGTTTGCGGACGGTGACGGAGACGGAGGAGACGGAGAAGGTGACGGAACGTCAGAGGGTGACGGGACGGACGGCAAGGACGGCAAGGACGGAGCGGACGGCAAGGACGGAGCCAACGGCAAGGACGGGAAGGACGTTGACTCTGACCTTCTGTCTACTCAAGCCAATGAGATCGGCTTCCTCCGGAAAGCTCTGACGACTCAGCTCGTAGAGAAGGAAATGTCCTTCACAGATCCCCGATATGTCAAACTCCTCCCCTTTGAGCCGAAGATCGGAGAAGACGGGAAGCTTGACGAAGAGAGCGCGAAGAGCCTCAAAGACTTCAAGGAGAACGAGGCCAACAAGCATCTCTTTGCTAAGCCCTCAACTGACTCCGGAGACGGTGAGTCAGGGGACGGAGGAGACGGCCGCAAGTCAACGCCTCAACTGAAATGGGACGGGAAGGTCCTCAACAAGGAGACCATTGGGCAAATCCGCAGGGATAAGCCGGAGGTCTACGCGTCCGGAGCTTTCCAAAAATTGATCGGCCGAGTCTACGGACTAGGCTAACCGGGAGGTTTTACAATGGCTGGACCCTACGATACTTTTAGCAAGTTCATGAATGAAGTTTGGAGCGACGAAGTCAAGGACCAACTTGACAAGCAGCCGACGCTCGCAAACTCAATCGCCAATGAGACGGACGTTGTGGGCTCAACGAAGGTCAATATCATCCTGACCGGCGCAATGACCGCAAAGAACATGGGCGATCAGTTGGCTCCCCAGGTAGTGACGGACTCTGAGGTTGAGCTCGTCCTCTTGAAGGACAAGGAAGTCTCTTACTATGTCAAGGACCTCCGTCAACTGCAGTCCAAGTATAACCTTCGCTCGCAGCGGACGAAGGCCATGGTCAAGGCTCTCCGCTCTGCTCAGAACACGGACATTATCGCCATGTTTGACGCGATTGTCCCTATCTCCGGGAATGACGTAGCAGTTGCCGAGATTGCGACGGCTGACACTGAAGACACCGCGGGAAACAAGGTCTTTGGCGCTGTCCGCAGAGGGAAGACTCTCCTTGAGCTTCAGGACATTCCGGACTCTCCCCGTTGGATGCTCCAGAGCCCCTACGTCTCCGAGGTCTTGCTCGGGACGGAGAAGGTCACTTCCGGGGACTACACGGATGACAAGCCGCTCGTCTCTGGCTTCCTCGGCTCTCGCATGGGGATCATGTTCCTGGAACATAAGGACATGGCTGTCACCTATGACGAAGGCGAAGACGAGACCACAACCGAGGTCTATATCTACCATCCGGACGCGGCCGTCTTTGGCGCCTGGGAGACAATGGCGATGGAAGTCAGTCGGGAGCACCTTGACAAGGCCTTCCTCATCTCCGGGACGCAGAAGTATGGCTACATTGCTTGCCGCTCCGAGGCCTTCATCAAGTTCACGCTCACCTTTGAGGGTGACTACTTCGGATTGGACGAAGCCGAATAAGCAGCATAGACCGGAGGGTCTTGAATGAACGCGATCCAAAAGGACTTGGGGGGCAACGTTGACTATCTTGTCAAGGCTGGCATCCCGACAAGCGCTGACGCTCGTCTCCTGAGTCCTTCTGGGTCCGAGCTTCAAGACTGGACGGCCCTTGCTGTCCCCTACTCTTCAACCGTTGTCTCTTCCGTCCGAGAGGACGAAGACGATGACCTCTATATTGTCACAATGACGGACACTCCTCCCGCTAACTTGCGAGCGGAGCGCGTCCGGGTTGACATGGACCAAGGCCCCGTAGAATGGCCTATCGTTGAGAAGGTTGACGGGGACGCTGTCTATATCCGTATGCAGGACGATGATACTCCCGTCACGCTCACATTCCCGAAGCTAGTCGCTCCCATTGCTGCGGCTGACGCTGACACTCTCAGTCCCGTATATCGGTTTGAGTACCGCTATGTCATAGGGTCCGAGACGCTCTACTCTTCTGTTTACTTTCCAGTTGTCCGGAAGGTTGTCAGGCTTGAGCTCACAATCGGGGAGTTCTTGGATTGGATGCCTGACTTCAAAGCCCTTGAGAGGCAACTCAAAGACCGTTGGAAGAGAGGGCTCAAGACAATAGCTCCCCGCTGTGAGCTGGAGTTTGCGAAGCATGGGAAACGCGTTGACCTGATTGCGGGAGAGGAAGAGCTTGTCCCAATGATGGTCAAGGCTATGGTTCTCGCCATGGCTGAAAACGGGATCTTTCCCAAGGGCTATCAAGAGGACCGTCTCGGCTATCAGGATGACGCTCGGGACGAGTTCGCTCGGGTTGCCAAGGACTGCCTCCGTGAAGCGTACTATGACGAGGACGAGAGCGGGACGGTTGGAGCAGATGAGCAGAACAAGACCATCCGAGGCGCCTGGACTACGAGGTAGCAAGTTATGAAGGTCTTCCGGAAAGTCATTGAGGACATATCCGACGCGGTCAAAGCGGTCAACAAGCAAGGCCTCACCCCCATGGACCAGATAGGGAAAGCGGGGAGGGTCTTCAACGTATGGACCAATGAGAACGCAACGAAGACCATCATTGAGCAGAATGACGCTGAGACTACTTACCAATGTCTTTACTTTCTCAACGGCTACTTTGACGTTGAGGAGTTCACTCCTGAGAACATGGCTGACGTTGACGATCTCTGTGACAGAGTCCAAGCGTCTATGCACACACTTGAGGGAGGGGACGCAGATGACGGAAAGATTGACGCATATTGGGCGAAGGAGTTGTCAACGACCAATGAGGCCGGGAGCGAAGCGAGGGATCAACCTCATATCCTGGCGAGCGTCTCTATTGAAGTTCACCTAATCAAATCGAGGTTATAACATGGCGGGACCCTACAAGCTGACTCAAGGGGCGCTCTTTCTGGGAGTCGAGGACTCTTGGGGGGCCGGCTCCTCTTCTCTTTTCTATGTCAAGGCCTTCAACATTGAAGCGAGCGATCTCGGCTATGGCTATGAGCCAGGCCAAGACATAACTCAACAGGACGTTGAGGACATTGGTCAGAGCATCCGTCAGCCGGCAACGGTTGGCTTTGAGATGGGAGCTCACCCCGTCCGCTCTACCTTCCCTGACGCTGCTCCTACTGACGACCTTCACCCTCCGGCTGAGCTTGCGAAGGCTGTCCTTGGGAAGAGCATCATTGACGGCTACTCCTCGGTTGAGGCCGGGAGTCTCGTCTCAGCGCTCAAGGTCCCCGAGGGTGAGAGCTCCGAGTTCTCAGTCGGTTGTTGCTACTGGACCCGGGCCGGCGCTTTGGATACTGGTAAAGTAATGATGTTTCGGGTCAAGAGCATCACTCTGAGCGGAGGCAACCCGGACACTCTCAATCTCCTTTGGGACCTCCCTACTGCTCCCGTCACTAACAACGCGATCTATGGGAGCTTCAACGTCTACAAGGGAGCTCTCTCGGACTCCTACAACGTCCGTTGGGAAGGACTCAACCCGAAGGACGTCCGGGACTTCAAGGGGGACCAGGTTGAGAGCATGAGCCTCGCAGCCCCCGCGGGTCAGTTGGGCAACTTCAAGGTGAGCTTTAGGTCCGCTCGCTGCGATGATATTGACGTAGCCGAGGCCGGAGGAGGCCCCTCCGTCCAGAGCTACCCCTATCCTGAGAAGAGCCAAGTCCTTGACGGGGGTCTCTTCTTGTGGAACGGCTCAGCGTTGACGAAGTTCACCGGAGGCGTTGACATTGACTTCGGCGTTGAGCTTACCAATGACGATGGTCTTCACTATGACGACCCCAACGGGATAGCCTCAATGGTCACTCACAAGCGGGACATAAGGATCAAGCTCACTCCTGCTTGGGACGGCAATCAGCAGTTTGAGGACTTCCGTGACGGTGACACTGTGACGGTCTTCGGTTGGTGGGGGATTGGATCAAAGGTCATGGGATTCAACGCTCCGACTGGCTTCCAGATCAAGAGCCCCGAGCCGACAAACCGCAACGAGTTTTGGGCCTTGTCCCAGGAGTTCGGGGTCGCAGCATATAGCGGAGACACTGGCGCCGATGATAGCGTTGACAATGTCTTCGGTCTAACCTGGCTCGCAGGGGACGACGCAAGCTAGTAACTTCCCGGGCATCCGTCCGGCTATTCATGTGAGGTAATTCCTTATGGGTCTACAATTGCTTGAGAGAAGCAAACGAACCTTTTCGCTCATCCTTCCGGGGGACGATGCAATCCTCAAGACGGAGATCGCAGAGTACCAAAAATACTATCATGAGCTTGACGAGAGTCACCTCACGATTGAGGGCAATCCCTGGAGGATACTCGTCAAACCGGCCGAGCGTCACCTTGTGGCAAAGGCTCAGAGTCTCTCTGAGACTAGCGGGAAGGAGTTCGCTGAGCTCATGGATAATGCTTGGTTCTGCTCTGAATTGACCCGTGTTTGCGTCTATGGGATTGACTTCGGAGACGATGAGATCCCTCCGGCCTTTGGTAAAGTAATGGCGCGTGAGAGCGGGGAAGCGGTCCTCTCCCGGGAAGTCTTGAATACTCTCGGAGAAGCCTCTCACCTTGCTATCGCTGCTCTTTCGCTCAAGCTCAAGGTCATGGTTGAGGAAGTGCCGGGAAAGTAGCGGTTGCACTTCGGGAGCCGCTTTGGGGACAAGCCTTTCCGGAGTGTCACAACTGCCCCCATCCTAACTCATGGGGACAAAAGCCGGCTTGTGACAAGCCCGATCCGGACTTCAATTGGGCCGAAGGGGGGATCTCCCTCAACCAATGCCCCCGGGGCTTCCTGAAAGGGTGGGACTCTTCTATCCAGAGAGCGGTTGAGTTATGGAAGCATTGGAAAAACGGCCAACTTCAAGTAGTCTTTGGACGAGAAGCGATCCCGACCTGGATAGAGAGAGTCGTCCTTGCGGTAGACGCAGAGCACAACTCTTGGGAACATGCAAAGCTGTCTAATAGGCAGCAGTAGCAGGGGGAAGGATGGCGCTCACAGGTCAAGAAACCGCTGAAATTCTTATTGCTCTCCGGGACGACGTCAGCAAGCAACTCAAGCAAATAACCAGCGCTGTGCGAGGAGTCGGGAAAGCTGCGAAGAAAGGCCAAGCAGACCGGAGCGGACTCTCCTCTTGGATGAAGAGCCTCGGGGTCCAAGCGCTCGCAACGGCTGGAATTACCCTCGGACTACGGGGAGCGATTGCAGGAGTCGGCTTAGCCGTCAAGACTCTCGTTGAAGGTGAGCGGATCAACAACATGAGGATAGCCTTCCAGGGCCTTGACGCGGAGGCCAACAAGGTTCTCTCTACTCTGCGACAAAGCACGGGGGGACTGCTCTCGGACCAAGAGCTCACTAGGTTCTCAGTCGCTACAAGAGGCGCCCAAGTTGATCTCAAGGACCTGGCTCGGATTGCGGACCTCTCCTTCAAGCTTGCGGCTGCTCAAGGGCTTGAGGCCTCTGACGTTATGCAGCGCTTTGGGGTCGCAGTCCTCACAGGCCGGACGGCCGTTGTTGACCAATTCGGGATCATTATCCAAGCGGACAAGGAGCTTCGCAAGTATGCCAAATCAGTAAACCGGAATGTTGATGAATTGACGGCTATGGAGTCGCAGCAAGTCAAGATGAACGCGGTCCTTCGTCAAGCAGAGAAAGTCTATGGGGACGTTGACCTCTCAAAGCTCAACTTCGGGTTACAAGAAGCCTCAAAGGGCTTTGATAAGGCGGTTGAGTCTGCGAAGGGTTGGATTGCTGCGGCCGTGTTTACAGCCGTAGACTTCAACTCTGACGTCGTCGCAGACTTGGCTTTTGCCCTCACTCATTTCAACCAAGTTTTTGCGGAGACAACGGACAAGCTCCCGGACTTTACTCAAGCAATGCGGGACGCTGCGGACGCTGCGGAGTTCCTTGACGCAGAATATAAGCACCTGAGACAAGTCTCTCAAGGGACGATCCTCACAATGAAGGGGCTCATTGAGGCGACAAAGGTCCAGGGGGAGAAGCTCCTTGACCTCTCCGAGATCCGGAAGGAAATGATCAAGATTCAAAGCGAGGCCGGCGCAAAGGATGACGCTGACCTCGAGAGTCTCAAGAAGAGGAAGGTCGCTCTTGACGCTCTCCTCCCGAGTATAGACGCAGAGATCAAGAGGTTGGGCCGGACTAATGCCCTCGCTCATATCCTGCAGCGCTTCCGGAAGCAGGAGATCGAGCGGTTGGCTGAGCTCATCCCCGCTCTACAGAATGAAGCGGACGCAACGAAGAAGATGGAGAAGGCTCAGTCCGAGTTCAACGCAGCGATCCAAACTTTTGTGACTCTTGACTTGCGCTCCGAGATAATGAAGACAACGGACGCTTTCAGAGAGGGATCCGTCTCGGCCGCTCAAATGTTCTTGGTTTTCAAGGCCGGCGCCGAAGACTCCGGGTTAAAAGGCTTCATAGCGGATATTTCCGCGGGTCTCCGAGTCCTGCAGCTTGCTCAAGACGAAGCACGGAAACAAGCGGAGAGGGACGCAAAGAAGCCCCCTAAAAGCAGAACCCGAAAGACCGAGAGCGAGCCCCGGGAGAGTCCCCTCGGAGTGACGGAGTCTGACCGCCTTGAGCTTCAAATCTTGAGCGGTCTCTTCAACGAAGCGGAGAAGCTTGAGCTTCAATATCAAGCGGACGTATCGCGGGCGCGGATAGAATGGGAGACGCTGCAGATTGACCTTGACAAGTTCTCTCTCAAGGAGAGGAAGGCCTTCTTTGCTAAGCGAGACGGCTTGAATGAGCTCGCAGCGGAGTCAGCCGCAGAGGCTAACCGGAAAGCTTTTGAGATTGCACAGGAGCAGATCAAGCGGGAGGCTATTCTTGAGGGGCTCGGAGACGCAGAGAAGGCTCGCCTTGAGCGGGACCTCAATGTCAAGTTTGGTTTTCTTGACGCGGAGCTCGCAGGACAACAAGCATTGACGGCCGGTCTTGAGGAGACCCTCGCTCAGAGAGAGCAAGCCTTCAAGGACGCTCAACTTGTGGCTGAGTCTGTAGCGGCTGGCTTTGCCGGAGCTCTCTCTCACATGCAATCTATCGTGGGGACGCTTGCCAACGACCAGGAACTTGACAACGCCTTCCTAGCTCGAGCGGAGTCGCTAGGGAAGTTTGCGGAGTCGCTCGGAACAAGCATCGCAGCAAGCCTACACGGGACCTCTCAGCAAATCAGCGACGGAGCAGCGAATACCGTCGCAAGCATGGGGGGGCTCGTCTCCGCTTTTGCTTCTGACGCAAGAGTCGCAGCCGGGATCATGGCTGTATTCTCAGCGGCTTCGGCTCTCCTGGCGCTTCCCAATCTTGCTCTTGCTGGCAAGTATGCCGCGAGCGCTGTCATGTATGGCGCCATTGCGGGAGGCCTGGGGGTCTCGTCCAAGCCCTCAGTCACGCAGGCGCCTCCGTCCATTGCTCAGACTGCAGCGGCTCCGGCCGCTCAAGGGCAGACCGAGGTGAGCGTCACCGTCTACAACTCCGGCCCCGCCTTCGCTACTCAAGAACAGATCTTCGAGAGCGTGATAAAGGGCGTCAACGCCTCCGCACGTTACGGGACACTCAAGATAGCTAAGCAAGCCGTAGAGGGGTAAACCATGCTCTCCCGATACTTCCAAAGCTCTTATTTGGTCACAGAGGACGTCGCAGTCTCGTGGGTCAGTGCAGGCCCGGGGGGGACAATCAACAAGACCGTCCCGGCTGGCACAGAGCAGGACACCCTTGAGGACTGGGCTACATATCTGACGGCCCTCTTCGCTTCTGCCTGGCTGTCCTTCACCTTTGACACTGTGACGGGGAAGCTCACGGTTGTAGACGTTGACGGCTCAGCCTGGACGCTGACAATCGGCTCAAGCCTCTTCGCTGCTCATCTCGGGTTGACTACGGTTGAGGCTCACACTGGAGACTATACGGGGGCCGTTGTCCCAAGCTTCTGGACTGGCAACGTCAAAAGAGATTGGGGCTACTCCCCCGTGAGGACCGTCGCAAAGACCGGCTTTGAATATGGGACCGTGAGGTATGGAAGCCCCAACATTGCGGACGCTTTCTCTCTTTGGGCCTCCTATGATACGTCAAGCGATTGGGTCCAGCTTTATACGTTCATTCTCTACACAGCGGACGGGAGAACCTTCACAGACGACGACGGTCGGAAGTTCATCATCGGGGATCAGCAGGAATTTTCTCAGACACTAGTAGCCCCTCCGATGCTGACCTCTCTCACCCTCTCAGCAATTGAGGCCACATAATGAGCCAGGCACTACAACGAATTTGGGAAGGGCCGGACATAGTCGGGACGGTTGACATCGGGGGAGGCCCTCTAAGCGTGGAGTTGACGACCTCGCTCCCCATGACGCTGCAGGACCTGGCAGACACCCTTGAACTCGCCCTACAGGCCGCAACCGGGATCGGGTGGACGGTGTCACTGAGTTCTGACTACGTCCTCCAGTTCTTCCCCGGGTTCGCTTTTGACTGGACACAGGCGGGAGGCTTCGGGGACTTCTGGGGGATTGCTGACTTCGTTGCACAGAATCGAGCGGTAGGGACAGCTTGGACAGCGGCCAAAACGACCCGTTACACGATTGAGATGGGGCTCCCCGTCCTTGTGGTCCGTCGAGTCCTTTCCGGTCTTCCTAGCGCTATTGTGGGCTCCTCTGTCCTGGATTCTCACCTTGAGCGTGACGTCAGCATACGTCTACATACTGAGGACGGTGACGAGATAGTCAGTCTCGCTCTTGACGGTCCTTGGGTCTATTATGCGGGAGATAACTCCCAATGGACCCCGGACAACCTTGACGGCTTCGTCATCTTGCGCCCGATCCAAAAGACCCTACAAGCCCCCCGGGCAATCTCTCCCCGGAGCGGGGCCTTCATGGTCCACAACTTGCGTTGCATTGACGTCTTGACAGAGGTCTTCTAATGAGTTCACTCGTCCTTGAGTATCTACAAGCCAACGAAGATGCGAAGCTTGCAATTTGGGCAGAGCTTGAAAGCGTCAAGGATCTTTGGGTTGGTCCTGACATGCCCTTCTCAGAGGTTGAGACGGGGAGGACTCACAAGACGATCCTTGCTCTACGAGACCTCACTATCAGGACGGGGACTGACGATCCTTGGAAGGGACTCGCCTCCGGCTCCGGGGTCCGTCTCCGAGTCGTTGACCCGAGCGGCTATGTTGCCGGACTCCTGGGGAGAGGGACAGAGACCGAGCTCTCCGGAGCATTGGATCGGACGGACGTCACGATCAACGTCATTGACACAACAGGCTTTGACGCCTCCGGGGTCATCTACGTTGGGAATGAATATGTCACCTATACGGGGAAGACTCCAACAAGCTTTACGGGTTGTGTGCGCGCTGTCTACTCGGTTGGTTATGGGACGAAGCTCGCAGCCCTTCCGGACGGGAAGGCTCCGCTCCGAGTTGCTACTACCCCATGGAGGCTTGAGAGCCGATATGTCCGGATCTGGGGGATGCCAGTCAACGCACAAGGTCAGCCGATCTTTCCCTTCGCTGACGCTCAAGAGTTATATGTCGGGACGATTGACCATATCCCCTTGGCTCTTGACGGGGTCCATTACTCGTTGAACACGCGAGGACTTGAGCAACGCCTCCAGAGCGTAGCAGTCCCAGGCAACTCCCGCTGCGAGTTGCTTCACTCCGAGGGCCTCCTCCTCATGGACGGGGATGAGAGTGAGGTCCACATGACCGGCTACTTCATCGGCAATAGCAACAACAAGGTATACTATAGATATACGCTCCTTGACCCTAACCTTCCGATCCAAGTAGCAGACAACGTCTCCTTTGAGATCCCCGTTGGCATGTATTCAGCCGACTCCTTGAGCGCAGAGCTCACAAGTTCTCTGATTCAATCCCTCATTGACGCGGGCTTCTCTGAGTTCGCAGGAGACCCGGGGATTGATTGGGTCGTCCCCTTGACTGCTTCTCTCGCTTGGTCCGGTCTCATGATGTCCGTCAAATATGCGGGGGCGCCTCGCAAGGGTGAGTTTGTAATGCTTGACGGGAGTGACGCTCTCATCTACACGATAGGATGGCAACCCGGCCTTTATGACGTGTTTGACACTGGGGTCAAGTATTCAACCCCTCATGACCATGGCAATATAATCTATGCGGGGTCTCCCGGGGGCTACTTCAAGGTTGGTCTCAATTATGCCCCTTGGGTCATCACCGCAGCCGCGAAGCATATCCCCGTGATATTCCCCGAAGGGGCTCCCGATTGGCCCGCGTCCGGCAAAGCAAGGATCGGAGGCCCCGGGGGGGAGATGGTCATTTACTCGGCCATAACTCCGATTGGACCAATCACTCCGGAAGGTTGGGTCATATATGAGCTTGACGTCACGGAGAGAGGCGCCGCGGACACTGTAGCAAAAGAGCTCCGCTATGGTAATTCGGAGGCGAGCGGGACGACTTCCCTCCCCGAGATTGTCCCTATTGATCCGGTCTCACTGATTCAAGGGGAGACAGTTTTTGAGGCTGCTCTCGGCCTTCTCCTGGGAGTCAGCGAAGCGGGAGTCAATGGCTCATGGGGAGCGCAAGACGGAGCAGGGATCTATGAGTCCTTTGTTGACGTCACTCAAGGGGAGTTGCTCGCAGGGAAGCCCCCGGTCTCCGGCTATCGGGGCGCGGTCGCTGACGCTACAATTCAAGCGTCCTCATGGCTCTCGGACAATATGGCGGTTGAGGGATATATCTTGACGCCTGGCTTCGTTGGGAAGAGATACCTCATGACCTTCCGGAAGTTGGGCCTCCCGGGGCCGGCTTCCTCTACCTTCCTCGCTGACATAGATTGGAGCAAGTCAGTAGAGCAGCCCGGGGGCCTGGGGAAGGTCGTCAATATAATCAGCTATGAGCTCGCAGGGGGACGCATAACAAAGCATGACCTCCCCTCTCAAGTGACTCTCAGACTCAAGCAGCAAAGAAGCTTTGCAATTGGACAAGAGGCGAGTCTCGCCAATCTCTTTGACCTTGAGCTCTCGGCTGACCGGCTCTTCTACCTCTTCGGCCGTCCGGGCTATGAGATTGACGCTCCCTTCGGGACTCAACTCCGTCACCTTCTCCCCGGGGACTATCTCACAATAACGGCCGGGAAGACGGGGCTTGCTGGTGTTTGGCTCGTCCTGGAGTCCGCTCCTTGTTGGGTCCCTGGCAATGAGTCGCAGCGTTGCCGGATACTCCTCCTCCCCCCGATTCTCTCAAAGTGGTATGCCCCAACGGGGAAGGTTGTCTCCGCAGCGGCCGGGAAGGTCATCATTGAAGCCAATGAATATTCAACAGGACAAAGCCCTCTCTACCCGTGGACCGATACAAAGGACATTCACTTCTTTTACACGGGAGCAAAGCTCAAGTTTTGGACGAAGGGAAGCTTTGCCGCGGGGCCAACTCCTACCCTTGACGCAGTAGACATTGACGCTAATGAGATGACCTTGAGCAGCATAGCCGGGATCTCCCCGGGGATGCTTGTGACATATGACGATTATGCGGACGTGACGAGCGCAGTTCATGAGGACTATATCTTCACCGCTCCGGCCGCTTCA
>Ga0233415_10000512_pt1 | contig 18024 bp, 23 predicted proteins | sample Na_anoxic_12_MG_FD_188631 | JGI IMG/M metagenome (GOLD analysis project Ga0233415, IMG submission 188631) | Seawater microbial communities from Saanich Inlet, British Columbia, Canada - Na_anoxic_12_MG | ecosystem: Environmental > Aquatic > Marine > Inlet | place: Canada: British Columbia... | reverse complement strand
GACCTCAATAATTAAATATTGCCACGACGACATTGTTGTTATCTATATTGACGATAGTGTTTTTTATTTAGATACTGTAGATGGTTTTCCTAAGATCTACGATGAAAATAAAAAGTTGATGGTGATTACTGATTATGATTCATGGTTGCTAAATAGGACAGACAATCTGATTGATCTAAAAACATTGAAATTGATGGCTGATTCTTTTAAAGCGGGGATGTCGATTAATTTCGATCATGAAGATTTATTATATATAATGGATAAAACGACCGAGCTGGTGGTTAATTCAATTTTTAAGACGGATCTGGCAAGTCAATACTGCAGCCAATACTGGGTGGAAGTGCTGAGCGAAGCAGAGTATAAAAAGCTAAAAGAGATAGTAAAAATCAATTTTAGTCAGTTAGAGAACAAGTATGGCAAAGAAAAATTATATAATATATGTTGCAGAATTTGGCAGTATTGTAACCTTCACAAGCCAGATGAATCAGCTGTATTTGAAAAAATATTATTTAAAAACTTGGAACAGAGACCAAAGTTACCAATATACCCAAATACTGAAGAATTAGACGCTCTCGTAGCTAAACTAGTAGAAGGAATGTTATTTGGCGAACAACCGCATGTTAAAAATGTATCGCCCCACGTAATAACAAATGCAAAATATGTTCTCTCCAGAAGATTATAACGGACCTTCAGAATTCGCCCATTTACACAACCATACTGTATTTAGTGCTTTGGACGGAGTGGCGACACCAGAGCAATATGCAGAACAGTGTTATGAGCGTGGGTATCCCGCTATGAGCGCGACGGAACACGGGCACATGGCATCTGTGCCTGATATGTATTTGGCTTTTAAAAAATATGGAGTTAAGTACATTCCAGGGTGTGAGATATATTTTAATGATTATGAACCTACTCGAAAAGAGCTTGAATCGAAGGGCATAAAAGTTCGTTCACCGATATGGAGAGCTGCTAATCCGGTTTTATCGGCAAGAGTGTCGCGGAATCGTCATCTTACTGTGTTGTGCAAAAATGAAGTCGGATATCAAAATTTAATCAAGCTTACTACACAAGCATATGAAACCGGTTTATTTGGTATGGGAAGATCTCAATATAACCGAATCTGGTTTGAAAAATTATGTGAGTATAAAGAAGGTTTAATCATACTTTCTGGTTGTCTAAACGGGCCTATTTGTCATGAGTTGCGGTATAGAAAGCTCAAAGACAAAGAGGGAAATGTGGTTCACGAAAGATCAAGAGCTGAAGCTCTCGATTCAGCTGTTAGCTATATTAAAAAATTTAAAAGTGTTTTTAAAGACGATTATTTTATTGAATTGCAAATGCCTGGGATCGGCACAGAAGACAGATTCGGAGATAGAATTGTTACTGACTATGAGGTATTTCGTTGGTTAGTTGCCTTAGCTGATTCTTTCAAAGTTCCTATCGTACTTGCCAATGATTGTCATTATCTTGACAGAAAAGACTTTGAATTGCAAAAATTGATGATGGCTGTTTCGCAAGATACTACTATGGATTCTCCAGATTTGTTTCATGTCAACAGCAGCGAGCAGTACATGAAATCTAGACCTGAAATGTGGGCTAGATTTAAGAATAATCAATATAGTAAAGGTCTTGATGATGGCGTTTTTGAGAACATGTGTGATAACACATTATTAATCGCAGATAAGTGTGAACCCTTAGTGATTGATACTGGTCTTAAAACACCAGAAATTGAGAATGAAGATCAAGAATTGAGAAAGATAGTGGCCAAAAGAATAAAACAATTAGGTCTAGATAAAAAATCACGAAAGTTTTTGATAGATGGTAGAGAAGTCACTTATGTAGACCAAGCCAAAATCGAACTCAATAGATTCATTGATAAAGGATTCTCTAGCTATTTTTTAATTACAAGCGATTTAGTAGATTACGGTAGGCAGAGAGGATGGCCGTTTTCGCCTCGTGGCAGTGCAGGTGGATCACTTGTCTGCTACTTAATGGGAATACACACATTGGACCCAATGCTGTGGGGGTTATCATTTGATAGGTTTTTATCACCAAGTAGAGGCGGGTATATGTTAAATCTTGATATGCCCGACCCAACTAATTAGAGGACATTATGGCAGATTCACAAGAAGTTAACGAATTGAAACACTCAATTAAGGCTCATTTATTAATAAATGGCGGTCCCAGCCAGCAATTGTGTGCTTTTTTGGTAAAAGTGATCGATTTAATAGAGGACAGTGACCAAGCTAGAAAAAAGATAGAAACACTTGGTTTAGCATTTAATGTTGTAGAAGCTGTGGGTCTTCATGTACAGCAGGCCATTGATGCAAGGCATCAAGTATCACAAAAATCAAATCAAGCTATGCCTGAAAACGTTAGAAAGCATTCAGACGAAATACTGATTGCCATAGGAAAAGCGAGGGGGTTTGATGATAAATCAAAGGCTAAGACCTGTATTTTATCTGCGGTGGGTAAATCTTTAGATTCATTAGGTACATTTACTAAAGCAATTTATCCGACTCTGTTCGATATTGATGGTAACAAATTAAATAACCATGGAGTTAAGGGCGGAGAAGCCCAGGCAGTTTAATGAGTTTAATAGCATATTGCGATATTAAAATTAGCAATCCAGACACTCCAATTCAATTGGCAGGATGTGGTATTTTACTTGTTCATCATGATGATGATTTAAATGAGTCAAATGCTAGGACATTTAAATATGGATTAAGTAGCAACAATATATACTGTGCAAGCTTGATAACCATGAGGCTTGCGTTATCAAGTATTAAACCAGCATTTAGGAAGAATCCCGTTGCTTTGTGTGTTAGCAAACCGATATATGATGCCTATTGCTTGCCAGCCAGGGAAGATCAAAATAACGGAATCGATCAAGGATGGACCAAAAAATGCTATGACGAAATGAAAAGATGGATGAGTTACTATGATGATTTGACAGTTTGGAACGGTCTGCAATATGGCGGCGGTGAACATAGTGAATTGTTAAGTGAATTAGCAAAGCAAGGATGTGAATCTCAAAAACAAGGCGATTCAGGGACAATTTATTGGGAGTAAGATGGCTTCTATAGAAACACAGCTGCTAGAAATGCAGCCGGGCGAATCAAAAACTATAAAGCAAAAAACAGTATTAAGGTACGGCGATGATTATTATATAGAAAGCAAAGAATATACACTTGATGGTGCGATTAGACTGATATCTAAAAATAAGTCTAAGGGATTCCCATACAGTTCCGTAGCCTTTTTGCTTGTAAAACCACCAAGCAAAATCTTAGGACACTTTAACATAAAGAATAAATTAGAGCATAAAGAACTTTTAGAAAAGGCTAAACTAAAGAAGGCTTTAGTTTATTATGCCGATGTGATAGTGAAGGATGGGAGATATGCTGCTTCGCAACCATGGGTTGTAGATTTCGATTCTGTTAAAGAGCTATTCAACCCAGTTGAAGAGTATAAACCTGATTCGGGCATAAAAGAGGGTAAACCCACTAAATATGATCCAAGTTTGCAGGTAGAGGAAGAAGAGGTAGAGGAAGAAGAGGAAGAGGTTGTGCCTGTTTCTGATAAATTAACCTGCCCGTATTGCGGCAAGGAAATGAATAGCACTGCTGGAAGGACATTACATGTTAAAGGTAAACATCCTGACATGTATGAAGAATATAAAAAACGCACATAAAAGTGGTGTATGAATGTTAGGATGGAAAGAATTAGTTGACATTGCGAACGAAAAGGCGTCTATGCGCCCGATTGAATATCAAGATCGGCTAAAATTTGAAATAAAGGAAATAAACAAGCAAGGCGCAAATGCCAAATGGGTTAACCACTATAACGATGGTGACAAATTTAGCAGTAATCCTAATAACTTATTGTTGCCTTTCTTGTTGGATATGGTTAGCAATGATCCGATTAAGGATCGTAAAGAACCTGTTCTTAATACGGTGCGTGCTTCGGTCATTAAAAAATTTAAGATTGAAAATGGCTTTATTCCTACAGATATTATAAAAGACTCTGACATGCCAGACATAGATCTGGATTGTTTACCAGAGGCGCGTGATCCAATTAAAGAGTATGCAGCTAAAAAGTATGGCATAGATAAAACAGATAATTACGGTCCTGTTTGTTCTGTAGGTACTTGGCAGACGTTTAAGCTAAAAGCTGCTATAATTGATGCGTGCTCAGGCACTGGCTTAGTTGATAGAAACGAAGCATACGCGCTGACAACCGAATTACCTGAAGAAGTAGATCATTTAAAAGATGGTGGTAGAGCATCTTGTAAAGGTCGTATTATTGATCAGAAAACGGGTGAAGACAAAGAGTGCGGCATATCACATAGCAAGGCTGTTTGCCCAGATTGTGGATCTTCTGACACAGATGGCCCCACTATTGGCAAGCTACTTATCGAACATGAAAATTTAGCTGCATTTAATGAGTTATACCCGCAAGTTGTAAATTATGCTGTGCAATTGGTTGGTAGGGTAAGAAATATGGGTATGCACGCTGGTGCCTTAATCATTGCTGATAGGTCTTTATTTGGCAATATTCCAATGGCAAAAAGCGGGAAAGGTCACTGGGTTAGCATGTGGACTGAGGGCCGCAATACCCAGTTATCTAAATTTGGTTATAATAAATGGGACATTTTAGGATTAAAAACTTTAAAGTACGTTTTTGAATGCTGCAAGTTAATAGAGTCTAATAGAGGAATTTCTTTCGGTAAAAACATGGTCGGTTGGGATGCGATCGACCCAGACAAGGGCGTAGCTGGCTGGTACATCAACGGAGAAGGTAAAAAATGTGACATATTGATGAATGACCCGCATGTGCTTAAGCTAGCAAATGAGCAAAAAACAGATGGGATTTTTCAGTTTGACACAGATTTAGCTAAAAGCATTTTATCTAATGGTGTTAAAAACTTTGAAGATTTGATGTTGTTTAATGCGATGGGTCATCCAGGCCCTATGGCCTCTATACCTGAAGCTGTAGCAAATAGAGATGATACTACAGGTTCGTGGCGGAAAAAATTAAATCCTGAAATATTAGACGTTCTAAAAGACACTTATGGTGTTATTGTTTATCAAGAACAGCTACAAGCGATTTGGCAGAGAGTTGCTGGTTTCACAGCGCCAGAGGCACAAGAAGCAAGGAAGGCAGTCGCCAAAAAATGGACACATAAATTAAAACCAATTCAAGATAAATGGGTGCAAGGAGCAGCTAGATTGCTGGGTGAATCACAAGCAGAAGAATGGTGGACTAAAATGGAGACATTTGGTCGCTATGCTTTCAATCGTAGCCATGCTGTTAGTTATTGCTTAGTAGCACACCGATGCCTATGGTTAAAGGCTCATTTTGCGCCGGAGTTTTGGGCGGCTGTCATGAGCGATTGCCATAAAGACAAATTAGTTAGATATATGGGAACCGCTAGGTCTGAGAAATGGCAGCCAACTGACATTACTTATTCTGGCACATATAATCCATCTAAAAAAGCTGAAGGAGTTAAATTTGATGCTATTAACTTGGAAGATCGCAAACGGAGCTTTTCGGCTACTGGTGATGTTGTTAACCAAGGTCTTATAGGCATTAATGGGTTCGGCGACTCAGCTGCCGCTAAATATGAAGGTACCGGAGTCTATGAAAATATTGATGATTTCATAGAAAAAACAGGCGGAAAGGATAAATCAGCCATAGAAAGATTTATCAAACTTGGTTGTTTTAAATATATGCCGAACCATGAGAATTCTAAATCATTGTGGACTTGGTATCAATATAAATACTGCTCAGGCAAGGAAATAACTAAGTTAAAACAGCATATAAGAGAGCAGCTTTTAGAAAAAGATGGCTGGAGTGAAAAGAGTATTGAACAAGAAAGAAAACGTTTGATAACTGAGTATAAAAAACAATTTCCCAATAGAAGGAAGATCCCACCAAAATACTTAAATTGGAAACCAAAGCCCGATGATACCAGACAAAAAGTGATGGCTTTGATTGACGAAGATTTCGAACTATCAGAAATACTGTCTTTTGAGGAACAATACTTAGGGTATTACCTGCACTCGCCTCTTGATTTATATGTTTGCAAGGGTGATTGCGATATTGAAAGTGCTAGGGAATTCGGCAAGTATGACGCTACTAGATTAGAAGGCGTGATTTCTAAAGTTGATTTTGCTATTACTAAAACTGGTAAAGATTTCGCAAAGATTTACATAAGTGATGGAATACAAGAAACTCTCGTGTTGATGTGGCAAAATGAAATGAGAAGACAAAATGCGAGCACTTTACAGCCAGGTGTCGGTGTCCAGTTGTATGTTGAGTATGATGAAACTAGAAACATATTTTGTGTAGCTAAGAATGAAACAATTTTAAAACTGATCAAAAGGTGACACATGCAACTTAGTGATAGAACAGGCATAGCATGTGATAATTGTGCTACCACATATAAAGACGACTTCAGGTATTACTCATTTGATTTTAGAGAAGTGACCGTTGGCAAGTTTATTAGGCCATCGCTCAAACAGATTTTATCGTATACTCAGTATTACTCCTTAGACATATGCGAGATGTGTTTTAATAAAATGATGGCTGGTATATGCGATGTTTATACGTCTAATATGAACCCCAATGTTAAGTTAAGAGGCAAGGCAAGACAGGGTATATTATGTGAGGTATCTGGTAAAATGATGACAGGAGAATTCACATATTACCATTGCAATGTTATCAAAGTTGAAGTCCAAATGACTGGCCAACCTAATATTTGTGTTAAATGCCAAGTTAAAACGTATGATGATGACAAAAAATGTGATAAGTGCGGGGGTATGGATTTTATAAAGCCAGCTATGACTAATGCTAACAAGAGATTTGTAGAATTCAACCTGTGCGGCGAAGAAATTCAAAAAATGGTAAATACTGCTGAAGCTGTTAGAATTAAAGCGGGCGAGTGGCATACCAGTTCTTAAGGATTTAAAAGTGAATTATAACCCCTATGACATTTTAGAAGTATCAATAAATGGAAATAAAATCCATGCCCGACCATTTCAGTTTGATTCTGAACCAACCAATCTAAACACGTTGGAAAATAAAGATGGAAGAGTGATTAGACCCACTAAGTTGGCTAGCATATGTCCCGATTGCGGGCAAGGATTAGAAATAGATATAGACTTGAAAGATGCTCCTGAAGGGTGGCACCAGGTATCCACATATCTAAACTTTAATTGTTATCTGTGCAATGCTAATGAAACCAAGCAAATACAAGATCCTTTTTTTAATCCTTTGGAAAATGGAAGAATAGAAGAGAAAGACATAGATCCGTTGTTGGTGGGGGTCGGAGAGCAATTGATAGAAACTGAGGGTACCGTCGCAGATAGGATTGAGGCGGAAAGCACCGAGGAAATACCCAGCGAGACCCCTCAAAAGGCTAAGAAAAAGGCCAAGAAAAAATCTGCTGCCAAAGCATTTAAAACTCCCAAAAAACCAAAGAAAGCTAAGAAAAAAGCTGTTAAAAAGCCAGTACAGGCTAACCTTGAAGAAAACAAATGGCCACCTTTGGATGAATAATGAATATAATATTGGGATCTGGCATAGTCGGCCTTTTAGCTAAAGCGATTTTAGGTGAATCTTGGAAGGTAATACCTTTTTATAAAAGTAGGTATTTCAGTTATAATCCAGCTCTAGATGACAACTTTATAATTGCTGACGGCGAAATAGACCCATTTGTTAAACAATTTATGGGTAAAATGCCGTCTAAGTTTACATATAATAGAACTTGGTCAATACAGGGGCAATTATACTCCGCATTTGACGATGATATATGCAACGATTGGTTAACTAATGTATTTGGTCAAAACGTACCAGCCCATGCGCTAGCTTACCATAGAAATCGTATGTCATTTGATGTGTATGATATACGATTAAATGAAATATATAAAAGCTTAATAAACCAATATTTGCCAGATTTAACAGAAGAAGCACAAAAAGGTCAAATTAAAAGCATTAAAGACCACAAAATCATAAGAGACAGCGGCATTGAAGAATATGACCAAATAGTCAGCACTGTGCCTCTTAACGTTTTATGTGGTTTGATGGATTATAAAGTCGATTTGCAAGCTAAAACAGTGCATTATATTCATTTAGCAACCGAAGATCTTGATTTTGAAGGTTTCAATCAAGTTATGGTCGCTGACGCGGCATTTGGATTTTACAAAGCTGCGAATATTGCCCCCGGCAGGTTTTTGATATATTGCCAAGAAGAAATACCAGATCCGGGCGCTTATTTTATGGCATTTATGAAAAGTTTTGACATTATAGATGGGACATCAATTGATAATACAATCCCTTTAGGTGATATGCCGAGCTTATCTGTTATGGAACAGCAAGATATATTCTGTGTGGGCAGTTATGCCCAGTGGGACTGGTGTGCAGATGTGGGCAGCAATATTAAACGACTGGTCAGATATGCTAATCGGGGACAGAAGATTAAATGAACAGAAGATCGAGATATTTGGTAAGCAAGGATAAACTATCGGAAAATCGTCAGAAGGATAACACTGTTTATTCTAAACCTAACGATACTGATGAATCATATGATGAGATAAAAAATTTTGATTGGTTTAATTATAAAAGCACAGCCCCCGATAAACCTTTTAAACCTACTTTTAAGCACGTCGCCGGAACAGAGATTAGCGATAAGGAAAGAAAGTTAAGATTTATCAGCAGTCTGAGTAGTACCTGTATATCTTGTTCTATGTGTAATTTAGGCGCTAATTTAGCAGAGCGGGGTTCTATCAAGCGTGACCCCCATTTATTAAGCAACAAAGTGATTGATAATATCATGTTTGTTGATTTTAGACCAGAATGGCAAGATCTTAGCGAGAGCCAAGTAATGAGCGATGCCGCTTGCCCAACCAACAGAATTTCTCAAAAGTATCCGTGGTTAGATTTTAACCATATATATTATACATATATGGTTAAATGTGGTGGATCTCTTGTAGCGGGCGAAGATAACGTTGATGCTTGTAGTCATTTTTTAAATATGGAAATTAAAATATTAATGCCGAAGTTAATTTTGGCAACTCAGTCTGCATATCACTGGCTTCAAGCACAACAGCTTCTGATAAGGGCCGTAAATGTAGATGATTTAAACGACAAGAAAAGATCGATAGTAAAAAAGATTGTTGAGAGCCATTAATGAAAAAACATTATAGATATTGGGACAAGGAATTACTTAAAGCGGCTTTATTAGAGCCTGTGAGTTCCTTAAACCTTGACGATAATACTATTAATACCTTAGAAAGAGCTGGTATTATTAAGATAGAAAACCTGTTGGATTTAACACAAGAGCAGTTGCTGGATATTAAAAATGTAGGCCCGACTAAACAGAAAAAAATTATGAATGCATTGAAGAAAAGAGGATTTAGTTGATTTGCTCGTTGTAAGACTCAAATTTGTAATGTGAATTACCTTGCTTTTTGAATCTTTTTAGAGTGTAGGGATTATTTTTTTCTCTTAGTATTTTCTTCATTCTAAGAGAAAATGCTGAGGCGTTGGCGACATGCTCTTGCACTATATTTAATATATCGCTGCAAAGGCATCCAGCGTATCTTGATTGCTCTAATTTTTCATATGCGGCGTTCATTACTTTGTTTAAATCATCACTGGATTTTTGTTTGGTTAATTTTTGTTTGTTTACTAGTTCTACTTTTTGTTTGGCGACAGATATGGCAGCGTCGAGTTGTTTTCTAGCGTCACCTGTTATTGCTTCCACATTTTCTTGTATTATATCATTTATATTAATTCCGAGATCGATTTCGATGATAGATAATTTAGCCATAATAAGGAGATCTTTATGATAAATAATTGTATTTATTGCAATAGCACCGAAAATTTAAATACCCAGTTAAGCCTAAAGCTGGAGGATGGTACTATTGCAAAGGTGAATGTGTGTGACACACATGCGGAAGATGCTACAATTAAGAGCGCTAGAGAAAAGTACATCGAAAAGACAAGTCAGTTAAAACAATTCCTAGAACAAGCCAAAGAATTAGGTATTGATATTAGCAGTCTGCAAGAAATTGGTGGTCAAAGTGCTGCGGGAACACCTAGCCCACCAGCGGCAATGCCAACTACCTCGGTAACAAGCAGTGTTAACGAGCAGCCTCCAAGTAAAGGTGGGCCAGCAATAATTAGCGCAACTGCGTCTAAAGAAGAAAGCCAGGATTGGATCACTACGGACAAGTATAAGGATGTTAAGATAAATCCCAAAGTGTCAGGTAGCGCTCCAGGGGTTACAAGCCATTCAAGCTATGAAGTGTCTGGGAATCAAGATAAATTGAGTGAAGATTTAACGTCTGGTAAAGTAAAAATGGCGGTTGCTGAAGGTAGAGGCGGCCAGCCAATTCCTATCCCACAAACAAGAGTGGATGGTACAGGCACAACTAACATTAGGATTATTAATAAGGAAGATGATACTTCTTTGCAAAATAGATTTCGGCAAATGGCTCAGTCAGAGCACGCACCTGATTTTAGGCAAGGCTATCAAGATTCACAAAGAACATGTCCCATCTGCAAGGGAAACGGTACAATTAGCAACAATGAGTGCCCTAAATGTAAAGGGTTAGGGGTAATTAGCGTTTATTAGCTTTGTTCTTGCCGGACTTCATATTAGCACACCAGTGAGCCATCGTTCTTTTTTCACCAGTGCTGTTTTTAGCGACTTTTCTTAGTTTAGAAATTGGTTGCTTACAATCAACACCCATGCGTTTAGCAAGACCTTTTCTGCCCGGTTTTTTACCATCGGCATGGTTTTCTTTTAATTGATTACCTTTTTTGCTGACGCCGAAATATGTTCTATGGCGTTTTTTATGTGGTATACCAGAAGGCAGATAGGTTGAGCCGGTAGCCCTATCTGCTGAATCGTGGCCAGAATTGCCATCATATGGCTTTCTAGTATGTAAAGCAGCTCTATTTAATAAGCGGCTACCATGCAGTTTTTTGTTAGCCACTTTATTAATAATATTTTCAGACGCTATTGAGCTGAGTTTCATTTATTCAATATGGCCCGGACTTGCATCACCTGATTCAAAATCAACATTGGCTTCGTTAGACCAATCTTCTACGTCAAGAATTTCACATTCGGTGGGTTGTTCTGGCTTACTCGCTTCAATAATTTCATCTAATTTTGGGTTGAATCCAAAATCTTTTTCCGCCCATTCAGCTTGGTCGCTTTTTAATTCTTCAATTATATCGATCAGAAATGTAGCTGCTTGACCACGATCTTCAGCTGGTATTGCTTGAGCTACCATCTCTTTTTCCATAGCTGTTTTGAAACTAGGATCGTCCAAATATTTATAATTATGGACTTTTGAAAAAGCTTGGCAAACACCATCTGCATGTGTAAGTTCGGCTGCTTTTAAGGCAAACATCTCACTAATTTGCCCGTGTAAATATTCGTAGCCTCTCTCAGTTTTGCCCAATTCTTCCGAAGATTTATTATGGATCTTCAGACCTATTTGTGCGTCATGAGATAGCATTGAATCGATAGCTTCGGCGATGAGTTTTTCGTCGTTGTTTAGACCGCTCATAATGTTCTCCTTAAGTCTATTTATAAATTTGAATGAAATGGACAATCCTACTGGTAAAAAGATTGGCAGATTTGACCAAGTTAGGTTAAAAGCTACCACCAACGTACATTATTTATCAGCTCCACCTGGCACAGAGACAAGCCCCATTGGAGTCTGGTCGGTGGTGGCGGCTATTGGATCAGATTTATTGCTGGCTCAAAATAATATATTGGTTCGCATTCCGGTTTCCGATGTTTTATTAATAAAGACCTATAATATAAATGAAATAACAAGTAATTTAGGGAGCTTGACTAGTGGCAAAAGAGAAGAAAGTTAAACCTGTCGCGTCAGATACTAAAAGTCTGATGGCCATTATAAATAAGCAATATGGCGAGGGTTCCGTTATGAAGGGTCGCGGATCTATTTTAAATGTAGAAACATTTCCTACTGGGGTTGCGTCTATAGACAGAGCTTTGGGAAAGGGCGTGCCGACTGGAAGAATAATTGAAATATATGGTCCTGAGAGCCATGGTAAGACCACCACTACATTAGAGATAGTAGCAGCGTGTCAGGCTCACTCATTTAATAAAAGGAAAGGTGTTGCTGCATTTATTGATGCAGAGCATGCTTTAGATCCCGAATGGGCAGCAAATATCGGAGTTAATATGGACGAATTGTTGCTGTCGCAACCGGATAGTGGAGAAGAGGCGTTTGATATAATTGAAACAATGGCGAGATCTGGTCTAGTCGACTTAATTATTGTGGATTCTGTGGCTGCTTTGGTGCCTAAAGCTGAATTAGATGGAGAGATTGGCGATCATCATGTGGGTGCTCAGGCTAGATTAATGAGCAAAGGGCTACGGAAGATTAAAGGATTATGCAACAACACCAAAACAACAGTGATTTTCATTAACCAAATAAGGGAAAAAGTCGGTGTAATGTTTGGTAGTCCAGAGGTTACGCCAGGAGGTAGAGCTTTAAAGTTTTATGCAAGTATTAGAGGAGAAGTAAGGAAGATAGGCGCACTAAAGGACGGTGATGATGTCGTTGGTGTACGCACTAAAATAAAGGTTATTAAAAACAAAGTGGCACCACCTTTTGTTACTGCGGAATTTGATATTTGTGTAGGCAATGCTAAAAGACCTGTTTATGGTATTGATAAAATAAGCTCGTTATTAGATGAAGCTGTCGATAAGAAAATAGTTAGCAAAAGCGGAAGTTGGTACAGCTTTAAGGGAGACAAATTTGGAAATGGCGCTAATAAAGCTGTTCAAAGTTTGTTGGCTAATAATGAATTGATGTCCGCTATTAAAAAAGATCTTTATGAAGAAATATCTAAAAAATTTGAGATTCAGGCTACTGATGTTGATGAAGAGCATGATCCTATTTTAGATGGTGATGGCGCTGATTCCGACAATTTACTTGATGAAGATTAATTTATGAACACATTAGATATTTTAGCTAAAGCAGAAGAAGAGTCCGCAGAAATTAGTCAGCCTTTTGGTCCATATGAAGAGCAGGCTATTATATCCTTAGCTCTTGATCACCCACAGTTTTTTACGGCTGTTAGTGGGTTTTTAAATCCGCGTATGTTTAAACAACTGGAATGCCAGTGGGTGGTCGGTGAGATTTTAAATGCTTATGAAAAATTTGGCACAGTACCAACGAGAGGCATTTTACATGATATTATTACTAGCAAAATAACGGAAGATGACCCATTTGAAGAAGTATTGGGCTTGGTGCAGCGTAAGTCCAATCCTAGAGAAATACCTTTAGTAAAGGATACATTACTAAAATGGGCTAAAGATAGGCAGTTCGGGCTTCTTTATAGCGAAGAAGCATTAGAAGCTTACAGAATGGGAAACTACCAGTATTTAGAAGAACTTGTTATGCAGGCTAATCGCATCGCAGATGTGTCTGATAGCGGATTTTGGTTTTTTGAAAATTTAGAGCTATTGTTTCAAGAGAACGCGATTGACCATCGCACTACTGGGTTTCCTAAATTAGATAAGTTTTTAAATAATGGTGGGCCGTCTAAAAAAGAAGTGTTATGTTGGCTTGCGGGAACGAATGTTGGCAAGTCAATTATGTTATGTAATAACGCCATAGCTTCTTTAAGGGGTGAACATAATGGTGAAGTCGGGCAGGATGTTTTATTAATAACATTCGAGCTTGATGCTATTAAAACTGCTTTGCGATGTTTAGGCACTGCTACTGGCATACCTCTTAGTTCTGTTATAGAAAAGCAGGAGTATATTAGGCGCACTGTTAGGCAGATGGAACGTACATATAAAAAGAAGTTTGCTATTTATGAATGGGCACCAGATGAGTGCAGTGTTAGCAATATTTATGCTCTATTGGACAATTTAAAACGAACTAAGGGCTGGAAACCGGATGTAGTAATATTAGATTATATGGATTTGATGATTAGTCGTGTTCCGGAAATGAACAAAAAAGACTATGATAGGCAAAAGCATGTAGCTAATGAAGTTCGCGGTTTAGCTAAAAATGAAGACGTTTTGGTGTTCACCGCTACTCAGACTAATAGGGGTGGTGCGATGGGGGATGGGATGGCTGACTTGGATCAGGTTGCTGAAAGTTTTGCTAAGCAATTTTCTTTAGATTATGTTGTTAGCCTTAATCAAAATGATACAGATAGAAAAGCGTTGCCGCATCCAAGAATTAATTTCTTTATTGCTAAGAACCGTAATGGCCCAAAGCATAAGCGGATAGAGTGCGAAATAGAATACGACAAAATGCAAGTACGGGAGTTACTATGAAATTGAGAGTTGTAATTGATGTGGAAGTTTCTCAGACTATGGCAGAAACTATCCGACGTACTGGTTTTAAATTATGCCCAGATGGGTCGGCAATGCAAGTCAAGGTAGGTAACTCTCCAGCGATCCCAAAACGCAAAACAAAAGTCAAAATAGTTGACGATCCTAATATGAAAATGAACGATATTGAGTAATCGTTTTTAATTTTTACATTAGTAATTAAATAAAAACCAATTCCCTAAGGATTAATTATGAGTATCCCGAAGTCTAAAAAATTAACAGACGAAATCGCGAATGAAGCTCCAGCCAAAGAACCTTTGCTGCCGAAGACTTCAAAACCAGTCACAGGTAAAATTATAGAGATCAAGCCTGTCGACTGCTTTAATGACTATGTTGCGCTTTTGCAAACAGAAATTGAGACGTCAATTGAGCTAGTCGGAACAGATAGTCAGTTTAAAAACGAAGGTATCATTATCGGTCGCGGGACCGGCATGGGTGATGGTCAAGGCGGTAGATTGGAATTATCTGCTCAACTTGGTGACTATGTGATGTTTGGCAATAGCGTTGTTGCTACTTTACAGCCAAGCGATGGCCACTACCAGGGCAGAAAAGTGGTAATTATAAGTGAACGCCATTTAATTTGTAAATTACCCAACAATGTTGAATTTGAAGTTGTAGAATAATGCCTAGATATAACTACGAATGTCTAAAATGTAAGAAAAAAGCTTACAAAGACCACAAAGAACAATTGTTTGAAGACAACTCAGGTGATAAACAATTACCACCTGAGTTGTATGAGTCTTTAGTTATTTTCGAAACGTCGCATTCTATTCAAGCTTCTGAAAAGGAATTATTAGAAGCAAGAAAGTGCCCTAGATGTAGTAGTACTAATTGTGAAAAAACTATGTATGGCACAGATCATCATAGTTTCATAAGGGGCTATGGTTTTTTAGATAAAGCTGGTGCTAAGAGAGACATGAACAGATTTAAGCTAAATAACGATGACCCATATGGTGAATATCGAGTAGCCGGTGAAGTCGACCACATTAATACACAATTGAAAAAAGGAGGCAAGCACGACCCCAAGACTAAATATTTTGTGCAAGAGAAAAAAGATAATGGATCTAAAAAAGATAATGGATCTAAAAAAGATAAAAAGTAAACTCGATTTGCATGATAGTTTACGTAAACTGGGATATGAAAACGGCATAGAGGTAGGAGCATATAGAGGAGCAGGCGCAGAAGCTTTGCTACTCGAAAGTAAGCTAAAGAGAATCTGGGCTATAGATTATTGGCAACATCCGAGAAAGTCAGATTTAAGCAATTACGAAGATTATCTAAGCTGTATAAATCGTCTTTTTAAATATGGACAGCGTTGTATACCGCTGAAGATGGAAGCAAAAGAAGCAGCTTCATTATTTGCGGCAAATAGTATATGTTACGTTTATATTGACGCTGGTTTGGAGTACGAGGATTATTTAAATATAACAAGAGTTTGGTGGTCTAACATCAAACCGGGCGGGATGATAGCTGGCAGACTCTTTGACTGGGTTATAACTTCAGGCCAAATGGCTGAAACAGATTCATCTATAAAAGCCGTACAATGCTTTGCTGAAGAAGTGTCGCACGAATATAATATTGTATATGATAGGCCATTTCCTGGTAGTGCGGAGCCAGAAAACTATAAGGGTAGCAGATCTTGGTTTATGTTCAAGAAATGACCAATGCTTTTACTGCTTACTCGATTGTATTAGTTTCATATGTCATCTTTGTCTGTATTTGCGCTTTATAACAAAAACAAACGGCCTTGTTGTATAGGCATAAAAGATGGCGGCAATGTAAAGGTTTGCGAGTTATATAGACCTGGCGCTGGCAAAACCATCAAAAAAATCGAAACTACGTTAAAGATATTTAAGAAGATTATTGTTAAAGCTAATGATGAAGATGTTAAGATAATCACTTCTGATTTTAAGAGCTTACTGGTTGCCTTAAATTTACCTCTGGATGCTCGAAAGTATAATGTTTATGATCTACACCTTCCAGAAATACCAACATCCAATAGTATCTCTAAAGATCATAAAATAATCAAGCAAGTTTTAGACAAGATATCTAAAAAATCTACCAAAGCATACCAGAATATAATGGCACAAGCAGCTGTTGTATACCAAGATTTAGAAAACAACGGCTTATCTGTTAATGATATGCCGATGTATCCACAATGGTCGATGAAGACATTTTCTGGTAGAAGTAAAACTACCGGTTTTAATTTACAAGGGTTACATGAAGAATTTCATGTAACCCCAGATCATGGCAATGAGTCAGATATTTTAATTCATTTTGATTGGATTTGCGCAGATATTAGGGTAGCATCATATATGTCCGGTGATGGGATTTTAAATCAGTCCTTTACCAACTCTGACCCATATAATTTAATGATGGACATTGTAAATGCTGACAGCGACGATAAAATCACTAGAGAAGAAAGTAAATTATACTTACTTAAATCGATAAATTCTATGGATATAAGAAGTATAGCATTATCTAAGGTATACCCTGAGCTTGGTGGATGGATTAGTAATTGTAAAAAACTAATTGGTGAAGGAAAGCCTTTAGAAACTATGTTGCAAAGGAAATTTAAGCTGTCAAGGTCGAAAAATGAATTGGCTGTTTTAAATGGTGTCATGCAAGGGTCGGTCGCTCATGCTATGCAATTGACAATTAGAAGAGTATGGGAAAAATTACCTACCAAGCTTGTTGGGGAAATTCATGATTGTTTAGTTATGTCATCTTCACTAGATCAAAAAGAAATAAAATCTATTGTTGAAATTGTCGCGTCTATTATGAGACAACCTTTTGAAGGAATTATAAAGGAAAATCCGGTATTTCCTTTGAACGTGAGTGTTGGCAAAAGATGGAAAAAACTTAAAACCTTTAGGACATATAGGTAATGCCCAAAAAAGATAAAAACAAGATGCGCAACAAGTTAGCGGCTAAGTCTGCGCGTAGAAAAAAGAGAAAACAATCTAAGATTGAGAAGGTAAAGCGTAAGGCATTTGAGTATCATAAAAAGAGTAATATGCTTGCTCAATTGCAACAACAATCTAAACCTACTTTTGATAGGGGTGCTTGGTTTAAACAAAAACCTGAAGATAAACATTTCAATAACAGTAATAATACTAATGTTTCTGAAGAAGCTACAAAAGTATTTAATAAAGGTGCGTGGAGTCCGCCAGTTAGTGAAGAGACTAATGAACAAACTATTAGTCTTGATGAAAAATCTTTTGATAAGACGGCGTGGCTCCCAAAATAGTGTCATATGAATAAAATTCCTTCAGACAACAATTTACCGCCGTGGATTGAAGCTAATGTTCCTAAAGAATTAGCTAATTCCGAGCTATTTAGATTCAAGGTAAAGATAAATGTCCCAAGTGATGAGTCAAAAACGCAATATATTGAGGTTGATATCTTGCCTGATTTGACTATCGATATGGATATATTAGAAGAACAGATGATGGAAACCCCCTCTCAATATGCATTTTGGGCTTCGATTTATTCTGAATTGAGAGCGGCTGTCTCAATAGCAGAAAGAAAGCTAAAAATTAGAAAGGGTGAGGCAATTGAACAGGTTCAAGAGGAGGCTAAAGCTAATAATGTTAGAATAAGTGTAGAGCAACAAAAATTGATTT
>Ga0233415_10000510_pt1 | contig 18062 bp, 22 predicted proteins | sample Na_anoxic_12_MG_FD_188631 | JGI IMG/M metagenome (GOLD analysis project Ga0233415, IMG submission 188631) | Seawater microbial communities from Saanich Inlet, British Columbia, Canada - Na_anoxic_12_MG | ecosystem: Environmental > Aquatic > Marine > Inlet | place: Canada: British Columbia... | reverse complement strand
TGGACTTTACGGTGCTGATGATATTGATTTATTAGATAGTGAAATTAAAAATCAAACGGATACAACTTACGCTTCTAGAATTCAAACAGAAATGGATTATTTAAAGGATAATGCTGCCAAATATTTAACACCCAAAGGCTTGGAAACGTATAGTCCAAAATTCTTGAATGTATTGGAAAACTTAAAAGATCCTGAATTTCGTGGCCTGCATTTGATTTATACACAATTTCGTACTATAGAAGGCATTGGTGTTATGAAATTAATATTAAATGCAAATGGTTTTACTCAATTCAAAATTAAAAAGGACGAGGCTGATATTTGGCGCCTTGATATTCCTCAAGAAAAAAGAGGCATGCCTACATATGCTCTTTATACTGGTACAGAAACAGTAGAAGAAAAAGAAATTATCCGAAATATTTACAACGGAACATGGTCGACTGTTCCTGACACTATTACCAGCGAATTATCACCTATTTCAACAAACAATTTATATGGTGAAATCATAAAGGTCCTTATGATTACTGCTTCCGGTGCCGAGGGAATATCTTTGAAAAACACACGTTATGTTCATATAATCGAGCCTTATTGGCATCCTGTTCGTATAGAACAAGTTATTGGTAGAGCAAGACGTATTTGTAGTCATCAAGATTTGCCTCCTGACTTAAGAACAGTAAAAGTATTTTTATATTTAATGACTTTTACAGAAGAGCAATTATCAGGTGATGGTGCGGTTGAACTTAAATTGAATGATGTCAGTAAATTTGACGATTCTATTCCGGTTACTAGTGATGAGACCTTGTATGAAATATCAGTAATTAAAGAACGTATTAGCCAACAATTACTTACCTCTGTAAAAGAAGCATCTATGGACTGTGCTATTTATAACAAGCCAGGAACAAAGGATGCTATAAAATGTTTCAGTTTTGGAAAAGCTTCTCCGTCCTCTTTTTCATATAAACCATCTATATCTAACGAAGAAGCAGATACTGTTACACAAATGAATAAAGAAAAGATAACGTGGAAAGCAGACGAAATTACTATACCGATCAATGGTATTAAAAAGAATTTCGCCATGAATCCTAAAACAAAAGATGTATATGACTTACAAAGTTATAATAATGCGGTCGAATTCGGAGGAGACCCTGTACTGGTTGGAAGATTAGTAAAAAAACCGGATGGTAAATTTAAATTTGTAGAGGTATAATAATAATACAAATAAAATCATGTTTTTGAAAAAAGACATTGTTTATATAACTTTATGAGTAATATAAACAATCATTTATGTGTGGTTTTAAACCATACTAAATCTGATGTAGCATATTTTTCTAAAAAGGAATTAGGTGTTGGGGTAGGATTTTTATACGGATCATTTATATCAATATAAACATCTCTCGCTCTTTTTTTATCTTTATTACTTGGTATTATTTTCATAGAGGTTGTTTTTATATTTGTTGCCTTTGATACATTCTTTATCGTTTTATCTGTTTCTAATTCAATTGTTTCTACGCTTCCCAAGCTATTACTTCTTCTATTATCCCAACTACTTGTTCTCGGACGTGATAGATCTATACTATTATTTCTACTATTGCTTCTACTACTGCTTCTACTACTGCTTCTACTCATAATTATTACTATTAAATTATAATAATATTTTATTTTTAAATTGTATCTTTTTGCTTTACCAATTCTAATATTTGTAAGCACGTTTGTTTTATTATTTCTTGATCAATTTTTATTTTCATTATTTCATCTTTAATATTACTACTATTTAATTCATTTTCTGACTGAGCAATATCTTTCTGAACAATATCTTTCTGAACAACATCTGACTGAACCGCATCTGTTTTTCGTTTTAATTTATTGAATATACTATCCGCATTGAATGATTTTTCTTTCATACTAGTTTTGGGAATTACTTCTAATGATACTCCATTTTTATTTTCATTATTTGCGCTTATATTAGGGTCATTGGATTGATTAACATTATTACTATTACTTGTATTACTTGTATTACTTGTATTACTTGTATTACTTGTATTTAACCATGCTTCGGTTTCTTTTGTCATGCTTGGTATTTCTAATTCACGTTCTCTACTAGCTAATCTTTCAGCAATCAATCTATCCATTTCATCACCAATTGGTTTATCGTCACCATCAGTTTCATCACTAAATGTAACCTCTTTTGGCTTTGATACATTCATCATCGAATTCATACTATCTTGTTGTGCCTTTAACTTTATATTAAAATCTTCAGTTCGCTTGTTCTGTAAATCTTCTGCTTTATAGACTACTTGAATTGTTTTTTTTGGTTTTGATTTTTCATTATTAATTTTGGATATCATTGTCTCCATAGTGAGTTTGTTTTTTTCTAACAAAGACGACGACATATTATTTACATGAATATTTTCAACTGTATTTTCAAATAACGATTGAATATTGGCAAACTTTTCATTTTCAATACCAACAAATATATTACTCTCTTGTAATAAACTCCATAACATTCCTTTGTTACTTGTACTTGTAAAATTCATTATGTTTTTTAATACTATAATATTATGTTTAATATTATTTAGTATTACACATATTATGTCCATAAGAAAATGAGAATACTCAATAAAAAAACAAATTTCTACAAATATACATTACATATACATCGCAATCTATTATAGAAATCCCATAATAACCCTATCCATATATTTACAGCGAATTGCTCTTAATATTTCAACTGATATTGATGTTTTTACCTTTAAATACTCAGTGGTATATTTTTTTAACGTACCTATTACCAAGTTCATATATCGAACCTCTTTATCGCTAAATTCTCTACTATCCTCTAGTCCTTTTAAAATATCCTTTTTGAAAGTTAATGACTGATTGTATAGGACCTTCCATATTGTACGATCAATTTTTATGGTTGTAATGGACACTGAACGTAACCACATCAAGTATATAGAACGAATAATTTTCGCCTTTTCCAGTAAGGTTTCCTTACGTATATACCCATTTCTACCTTCCATATAAACTCTTTGATCATTCCATGACCAACTGATAACACCAATTGTTTCCATAAATACACGTTTTTCGCGTGCCACAATTCTCTGGTGCGCGTTATTGATCTGTTTTACCTTTAGTTTTATTGTCGCTGATAAAATTTTGATTTCCATATCTCGTTTTACCGCATCCATATCTCGCGTTACACTTGTAATCGTAGAAGCATTCATTTTATAACTGATTTACCTTTATTGTTAGCTATCGTACGTTCTGACGAAACAGGTTCAATTTTTTATTTGACCAATGGATGAAAATAGTTCAATGGTATATATCAAAAATAATGTATCGATATATTATATATGTCAAATTTTACAGATAATACAACAAAAAATGGGGGGAAAAAAACAAATATTAAATCTAAAAATATAAAAAGAAAAATAACCAAAAAGAAGAGAACTAAAATTGTAAAAAGAAAAGCAACCAAGAAAAAGAAAACAAGAAAAGGGAATAAGAAATTAAAAAAAACAGGTTCAAAAATACAGAGAGGAGGTGATGGCGGTGATGTAAAATTAGCAATATTGCTTATAACAACGCATGGAAATTTAGACAACTTAGAAGAACCATTAACTCATAATTTTAATATTAATATTCGCAAAGTAAATGCGACAATTCCAGGTGTATGTAACTTTATAGAAGATGATGAATTATTAGAAATGGGAAATGAAATGAAACGATTTATAGAATATATAAAGGAACAATGGTTCAAAGATAATATATTACAACCAAGTTCTGGTATAGAATTAAAATTTAAATCTCCGGCTATTGCTCAACAACAAATGACATATTTAAGTCAATCGTTGCGTTCTTTTATACCGCGCATAGATGGCGTATATAAAGAAACAGTGAAAAATGCTTCTTCAAAAAGAATTCAGCAAGATGAAGATTCTATGTTTATTGATCCAAACGATCCAGATCCAGATGTAGGAAGATATACTACAAATATAAATAAAGCATATCAATTATATAACTGGAATAGAGGTGACCAATATTTGGATAAAACTTATTCTATAATTCCGGACGAACGTGTAGATACTACTTCAAACCCATACAACAATACTGTATTATTTTTAAGCGAGGCAGGAATACCAGAGTCTAATGTAATAAATATACCACATAATTTAAGAAGCAATAAAATGGTAGATGATAACAAAGAGATAAAATTAAGTGAAATCTTAAAAGATTTAACAGACCATGGATATACAGATACAATTATTATAGATTTATCATGTTCTACTGGATGGGATGATGTAGGTGCTAGAGCACTAACGCGGAGCTATAAAAAAGGGGATTTTCCTCATTACGGTGGGAAATAAACTTGTACAATAATCAATATCAAAATAAGATATTGATTATTTTTACGAAAAAACAAAACAAAATACACGCTAATCCATGTTAATACATGTTAATACATGTTAATACATGTTAATCCATGTTAATCCATGTTAAAATATTTATTTCTTAAATCATATACTTCTTCATCTGGTATATTATTTTCCAGAAAATAAGTTACATCCTTATCTTTCAACATTTGAATGATAAAATACAGGCAATACATTCCACATTCTGAATCTGTTTTTTGATGTTCGCGTTTATTTATATATACTTTAAAATCTATCCCCATTTGCTTTCCCTGATCTTCTATTGTACTAATTAATTTTTTTACCTGTTTAGGTGGTTCATTTCCATTACTGTCGAAATACACAATAAATTTCTTCTTCAAATTTACAAACATGGATATCCAATGCTCTCCATCTTTATAATGAGGATCTGTATTAAAAACAATACCCAATTTCTTCTTATGACGCTTATTCATATCACTTAAATTTAAATGACATAGTTCTTCCCATACACATTCACCGTATAATTTATGATGATCATAATCAATTGGAGATGGTCCTAAAAATTCAAAACATTTATAGAATTTTTCATATTGTTTCATAACTGATTCTATATCTAAACTACTCAACCACTCGTTCGGTTTTCGCTTCCATTCATCTGGTGATTTTGGAGCAAACGTATAGTTCAACAATTGATTATCTGTTTTTCCTTCCATAAATTTACTCCTTAACCAACACGATTCGCGATCACAACTATTTCCCATTTTTTCTCTAAGTTCTAACCATATTTGTTTCGGATCATTTGTAGATATTTTATCTCTTTGATGTCTCGCATTCCAGTACGTTTTCATTTTAAATAATGCTTCATTTGTATAACAGGAAAAATCACTTTTATTTGGATTAGGACTACAATTTACCTTTTTATAGTGAATATCTGTCTTATGAGATGGGGGTTTTTTATGGGTTTTTTTCCTTCCTTTTCTTTTTCCTCCTGTCAAATTATGCGCGTTTGTTATTTTACTAGTTCTGTTTCTTTTCATTTTTTGTGTCTTCATAAATATTCTTTATATTTTTCTTTTTTGATATACCTTTCCTTTTATGTTCCTTCGTTTTTATGTTTATTTCTTCTTTTTTTGGCAATATTTTTGGTTTAATCACTCCATTTGATTTTATAACATAATTATCTAATGTAATTTTTTTTACTTCTTCTGGCTTACTAAATAAATGGTCACACTTAGTGTACATAGTATCTAAACTTTCTATATCATTATTATCATTTTTAGATTCACTATACATGGATATAGATTTATCTATCAAATTATTATTGTTATTGTTATCATCATTTAAATTCATTTCATTTTCGTATTTTTTTTGAATAATATCACTTTTATCTAGAAATTTTAAGTAGTTTATACAGGATTTAATATAACTAATAAAGCATTTATTCAGTTGCGCGTCTATTATATGTTCATCACCATTCCTAAATAACTTCTTTGTTAAATCTAATATTCTTTTTTTATAAAATTTTGCGTCACTGTTATATTGTTTACTATTCTCATATTCATTTTTTTTTAAAATAGTATCATATTGTGATTTATTAGCAAAACAACTTAAGGTTATATTATCTATATCACTCATCGCTTTATTCATAGAAGTATCCATTTACATTCTTCTATGAATTTATATTTATTTTTTTTACAAATCATTTTTTTACAAATCATTTTTTTACATCAACGGTGTCTTTTATTTGATATCTAGTATGATTGTTAAATAGACTACCTCCTAAATTATGAATATTTGGATTAAATGGTGCTAAATCAGGCTTGTCAAATAATAATGGGTGGGATTGTTTTTGTGGAACATAATCAATTTTCGTTTGATATAAATCACTTGTTGATGATGGAACAAATTCAGATTGTTCACACTTTTGTAATGCAAAAAATTGGTTTCTTAATTGAGATTCTGTATTTACATTATTGGAAAATCCGCTCCATGGTGCTTGAGCATTTCCTGGATTGAAAACAGTTTTTGTAGAATAAGGTGTATATGAATTTAATGGAACAGTAGGTTTTTTATACTGATCTAATATTGGCATATAGCCATACTTGGTAGAGGTCGAACGAATACTATACTGTGGCTGTAATTGCTTAGAAGGAATATTTCTTTCTGCTATTCGATTATTTAATTCATCTACTCTTCCATGATTACATGTATATAATCCATTTATAACTCCGTACATTTTATTCACTTGATTCATTATTATATTACTCGAATATAATATTTTAGAAATTACCTAAAGATTATATATCATCAGTATAAATATATCCATATATGTGTGGTATTTTTGCTTTATTCCAAACACTATATCCTAGTAAATACTTCACAATGAGAGATTCAATCGTAAAACATATTAATTACGGCAAGTCTAGAGGACCTGAAATTTCAACCATGAAACAAATTAATGATAATGTTTTGTTTGGATTTCATAGACTTGCTATCAATGGTCTGGACGATATATCCAACCAACCTATTTGCGACGACGGTATTTATTTGATATGTAATGGTGAAATTTACAATTATAAAAGCATTTATACTCTATTAAATATTAAACCTACTACAAATTCTGATTGTGAAAGCATCATTCATATGTATAAAAAATATGGTATTGAATATACGTTACAAAATTTAGATGGTGTATTCGCATTTACTCTTTATGATTCTAATACAAATGAAGCCTATATTGCTCGTGACCCTTTTGGCGTTAGACCTATGTATTATGGTAAGGATAGAGATAACAGATTAATTGTATTTTCATCTTTGCTAAAACAAGTTACTGATTTATGTGATACATGTGAAAATTTTAAAGCAGGTACATATTTGCGGCTATCAATTACTCCAGGGACTAAAAGTGCTGGAGGGAGTCGTGATGATGCTAATGATAATATTGATCTATCCTCTGGACAAATTTCTTATACAACATTCAATTATAATCATAATGTAATAACCAATACGGCTTCTATTAATTCAAATGAGTTATATTCCTACTATTTAACCATTTACAATACGTTATCGGAAGCTGTAAAAAAACGCGTTATCACTATGGAACGAAATCTAGCCTGCTTATTATCAGGTGGTCTAGATAGTAGTTTAATAACTGCCCTCGTTTCGAAATTTGTACCAAAAGGTCAGTTACAAACATATAGCATTGGTATGATAGGTGGTTCTGATTTATCATATGCGCGAATGGTTTCCCAACATATTAATTCAAATCATACGGAAATTGTTTTAACTGAAGATGAATTCTTTGACGCTATTCAAGAAGTTATATATCATATTGAAAGTTATGACACTACTACAGTTAGAGCTAGTGTGGGTAATTATCTAGTCGCTAAATATATATCTGAACATAGTGACGCTAAAGTGATTTTTAATGGCGATGGGTCAGACGAATTAACTGGTGGATATATGTACTTTCATAATTGCCCTAGTGATATTGAATTTGATCATGAATGTAAAAGACTATTAACAAATATTCAATATTATGATGTATTACGTAGTGATCGATGTATATCATGTCATGGATTAGAAGCCAGAACACCTTTTTTAGATAGAACATTTGTACATGAATATTTATCAATTCCTATTAGCATTAGAAACCATAATAATGATAAAAAGATAGAAAAACATTTACTTAGAAAAGCAGTAGAGACTATGGATCCTGAATTATTACCGCAACAAGTATTATGGAGAACGAAAGAAGCGTTCAGTGATGGAGTTAGTTCTCAGGAAAAATCATGGTATGAAATAATTCAATCAAAACTAGATACTGTTTATTCTGAAGAAAAATTCTTACAAAAGTCGAATCAATATACATTTAATACACCTACAACAAAGGAGCAATTGTATTACAGGGAAATTTTTGAATCGCATTATAAAAATCGCAGCAGTGTTATTCCTGCCTTTTGGATGCCTCGCTATAGTATTGCTAGCGATTCTAGCGCACGCAAATTAGATATTTATAAGAAAAAATGTACTCTTACTATCGAAACCGATTTCTCAGACGATTTAGATGTAGAAAGTGATGAAAGTTGTGGCATAAATATGGATATATAATGTATAGAAAGCATTACCTGAATAATTTTTTATCGATTGATATATAAAGTATTACTAATATGGCAAAATTTCATGAATTTGTATTTAATTCTGCTCTATATCTTTCCTATTTTTTATATATCGTCGCCTATTTACAGATAGGATATTACAATCCTAAATATTTAGACATGTTACAAGTATATATGAAATATTACGTTACTATATTTCTATTGATACGATTTAATCCATTTACAAATAATACTTTCACTGAGTTTGATAGAAAAGTTGTATTTTCATCTGCCATTTTTCTACTTACTACAACAGCATTTAATGAATACGCAAAGCAACTAGACATGACCGAGCTAGTAAAACTTGTAAAAATGAAATAGCAATACTATGTGTTTTATTACGACCATTTATCGCGTTTCATCGTTTTGCGTTTCGCAGTTCGCTTCTTCTTTTTAAATGTATGATTTGTTTTCTCATAAAAAAACTGTTTCAGATGTTGTAACATGCGTTTACCTATAATCTCGTCTATTTCCTGTTCTTTTTGCGTCTTTTCGTTAATACGATAGTTATATGATTTAAAATCATGTATTACCTGATGTGTAAATTGATCGCTGTTTTTAATTTTATTTCCAAGTGGTGATTGTAAAAAACGTTTAATCATGTTTTCAATACGCATTTGATATTTATATGGCTTAACATTTATATAATACACATTGTCATCTTCCATACCTACATGATGTACATCATCAATAAAACATACTTCAATATTCTCAGGTAGTTTAGTACATCTTATGAAATCGTCCATTGTTTTATCATGTGATGTTCTTCCTAATTCTACCGGCTGACCTCTAACTTTAAATGCTGCTATTATTTTATCGAATAAATTATATTCTACTCTATCATCAAAATATTTTTTAATATTCATTGCCCAACTTTTATCTCCCTGATTGTTCGTATAAATCATCACCTTGTAACATTTATTTTCTTTCTTTTTTGCTTTTAAATAATGTAATATATTGATTATTTTTGGTCGTAAAAAATTTGGATATAAATCTAATAGTGCTTTGAAATTAGCATTACTATAAGAGTTATTATTAAAATAATTATTTAGACAGTCACAAAATATACCGAATTCTGTGAAATATCCTAATGTTTCATCCAAATCAAATACAACTATTTTAAATGGTTTAGTCATATAAAATATGTCTCGATAAAAAATCTCACCAAATAATATACTCTCGCATATGGAATTATCATCAATGGAATACAAAAAAATTGCTCAATTTTATAATATCCCTAAACCTAGCGATAAAACATATAAAGAAATAGCAGAAGACGTATTAGCAGGTAAATTATGTAAATGTATAAAAAAAGTTCAATCTCGCCAAAAGGTTTTAGAAAAGGCTGCTATTGGCGTTTGTAGAGAGAGTATCTTTAAAAATCGTGGGGTCGACTTCTATAATTTTAAATGTAAAAAGGGTCAAAACCTTATTTCAAAACAGGGTACGAAAAAACAATTACATAAATTTAGAAAGAAAATTGGATTTAATAAGACAAAAAAGTCAAAAAAAAATAAATAGATGTAATAAATGACAAAATTAGTTGATATGATTGCTATTGCTTATACAGTTCATTATACTGATCCATTAAATCCAAATGTAGATGAATGGACTAGTGATGAATTACTTTATAAATCCATACATATTGCTTTAATAAATGATGTTCAAATCCGATCTGCTTTAAATATATGTGAAACCTTTCCACCGTTGAAACTTATTTACAAAAGTATATTGAGTAAGTATATCAATTATTTCACAAAAAAAGCTATGGAATCACACTCGATGTAAATTACACATACTAAAAATAAAAATTGACTTGTATAATTGTTATATAAGTCAATTATATATAAAACTATTGTTAACATGAATATGAAACTATTTAACGACTTGAGTAAGTTTATCTTACATACCTCGAGCAAATTTAAGATTGACGAATCACATAACATAATACATAGTATGAATGTTCTCCATTTTGCTCACAATATTTATCAACAAGAAGTACACATTCATCCTGGATTAAAAGAACATACAAATATTATCTACTTATCTGCTACACTACACGATATGTGTGATAATAAGTATATGGATGAAGAAGAAGGACTTTCTCGTATTAACGACTTTTTAGATAGTCATATTTCCGAGGATGAAACTAAAGTTGTTACTTCTATTATTAATACCATGTCATACTCGAAAGTAAAGGCCAGTGGATTTCCAGATTTAGGTATTTATCAAAAAGCATATCATGTTGTTCGAGAAGCCGACTTACTAAGTGCTTATGATTTTGACAGATGTATTATTTATGATATGAAAGTAAATAATAAACCATTTGATGAATCGTTTTACAGAGCAGAAGAATTATTCAAAAATCGCGTATTTAAACACGCGGAAGATGGTTTATTTACAACAGAATATGCTAAAATATATCACCCAATTCTTCATAGTCAAGCAATTAATCGGATTAATGATTGGAAAAATATAATCAAACCTATTGTAAAGTAATAATAAAAATATATTTTATTTTTCTAAATAATCTAATGCAGCTAAAATCGTCTTTTCTTGGTCTGTTAATTTTTGAAATATAAAGCACTCGTCTATTTTTATTTTCATTCGCTTATTCCTAAAATTTTTACATAGCACATAAATACCATCATCTTGTAATTGTATATCAATAATTACCCCTCCTGTCGTCAAGCAAATATTTTCTGGATTTTTTAAATTAATCCATCTAATGTATCTACCATATTGAATATTTGTTAAATCATCTACCGTCCTATATTCTTTCAACTTTTTATGATAATCCTTTAACTCTTCCCTCGATAATTGTAATTGTTGTAAATAATCATTTTTTATTGCCTTTATTTTTCTCGTAGATAGATTTTCTATGCCACTGTTATTTTCATTATCTAAGGATTTGATTAAATACTCTTCATTCACTTTACTCATTATAATACAAATATACGTTATTTTTATTATACTTTCATTTTACAATTATTCTGATCAAATAGTTTTATGCTGCAAATATCGATATATTTATACGAACACGCTGGTCCCACAAAATCGAAATATTCATATATAAAATACATATTTCCCATTTTAGGGTGATAAATAAAATGGCCATTTTAAGCACTTTTTTATCCCCCTAAAACCGGTCAAGACAAAGTAACTTTTTGAATTTCGGTTTTTTCGGACATGCTTTTCATGTAGGTAAATTGCGCTTGATGATTTTCATTTTTTAAAATTCCGAAAAAGTCATGTAGGGCATGTAGGTAGCCCCCTACATATGAAGGGAGGTTTTTGAGGGCAAAAAAGCTTGGTTGTTTTTGATACATGTAGGTATTTCACTTTTACAACTTTTTTCAATTCTCTTTTGGGATTTTAAAAATTACACATGCTTTTTTTGTGTGTTTTTTGAAATTTTGAAATTAGAAATGAAAAAAACGTGAAAATGCGTTTTAGAGCTTAATGCTCTCATTTCCATTTCAAACTGTTTTTATTTGTTATTGAAAAAAAATATGTATTTTGCGAAAATGATTTAGGAATTATCTTCTTTTACATATATATGAAACAAAATGAAACAAAAACGCGGCGTAAAAATGACTGTACCATTGTATGTGAATTATGTGACTTTAAATGTAGCAAGCGAAGTGATTGGAATAGGCATGTAATGACACGCAAACACAAAATGAAACAAAATGAAACAAAAAACGCCGGAAAATGTGCGCTTTTTATTTCATGTGAATTATGTGATGATAAATGTAGCAGTCTTTTTGAATGGGATAAACACGTATTGACACGCAAACACAAAATGAAACAAAATGAAACAAAAAACGCCGGAAAATGCGCTAACAAAGTATTACCTCATTATACATGCGAATTATGCGATAGTATATACACAAATCGAACTTCCCTGTGGCGACATAGGAAGGGGTGTTCCATTGATCAAGGCGATAATATACCTAGTTCTATATGTACTACCTACAATACTCAAGACATTATTAATGAAAATGACATTCAATCTTCCGATAATGTTAATATAAAGGAATTAATTATGCTACTCATGAAAGAAAATCAAGATGTTCAGATTCAAATGCAAAAGAATTTCTTAGAATTAATCCCACAATTACAAGGTGTTAATAACTCCCACAATACTACTACTACTAACACTCACAATACCCAGAATTTCAATATTCAAATGTTTCTAAATGAACATTGTAAGAATGCCATGAATTTGACTGATTTTATCGATACATTGCCTATTACTGCCGAAACATACGATAATACCATTGAAAATGGACTCACTAAAACAATCACTAGTATGGTAGTAAATGGACTGAATCAACTTGACGTACTTGAACGCCCTATACATTGTACCGATGCGTCTAGAAAAACTCTCTACGTGAAAGAAGACAACGCTTGGGAAAAAGATACCGAGTTGTTGAAAATTGTAATGGGAATTAAAAAACTTGCATACAAACAGCGAACTTTGATCAATACCTGGAAGGATATGAATGATGGATGGGAAAAAGACGATAATATTCAAACGAAACTTACTACTCTGATTTGCCATTCCATGACTGATATCGAAAATGATGAAAAGGAAACTGGTAAGATTATTCGTGCCATTGGCAAAAATACCTATTTATCGAATGATATTAAAGATGTATATAAAGTATGATTTATTATGCGTACAAATATTTTTTTTAGGAATGTCATTCTTATTTAGCATTTTTATTTAGCATTTTTACATTTTTATTATTCATAGTATATATAATGGCTAAATCATATAGCAAACGTAGTCACAGTAAAACCACGAGAAAGCATAAGGGAAGAAAAGGAAGCAAATCAGGAAAACGTTCTACCAAAAGAAGAAGCCGTCGCGGTGGATTATTGTCTTGGGCTGATATGAAAGCAAAGGCTAGCGCAGCCAGCAATAGCTTAAAACAAAATATGAAAGACGGAGCTGCCACCGCTAATACACACTATGAAAATGCTAAAGCTCATACTAGTGCTAAGTTAGCTAATAGTCCTACATATAATTCTATGAAGCAAGGTATGTCTAGTGGAATATCCAAAGCAAGTAGCATGGGAACATCTGCTATGGGAAAAGCTTCTTCTGGTTTAGGTGCTGCTAAAAATAGCATGGCCAATGCTTATACTAGTCGATTTGGAAATAAAGAAGCAATGGATGCCGCTGGACGCTCTAATGCCGGTATTGTTAATGCTAATCAATACGGAAGTCCAACATTAATTTCCACAACCGCTCCTACTATGCCCCAACAATAAGAGAAATCTCAATAATTATATTTGTTAAAAATGTAATATAATTATTTGTAGTACCATTAGATGAATCGTTTATTTATTCTAAAAGGAAGAACCGAATCCACCACCTAGGAAGTCGTTTGCAGCCATAGGCTCAAAAGATTCCATTCCCATACCTCCTCCTGGGTTAGCCGCACCCACTAAAGGGGTTTCTGGTCCTCCATACATACTATTGAAGTTGGGGCTTTGAGGAATTGAATATTCATTACTCTGACTCTTCATATTAGTCTGTTGTCCTTGTAATTGATTTGGAAGAGCGTCTATAGATGTTGTCGTAGAAGGCATTGCGTTTACATTTGTTGGGACATATTGTCGTGATAAGGGTTGTGTTACACGGACTTGTCCTTGACCCTGTCCTTGGCCACCTTTACCTTGCTTAGCAGGTGGTTGGCCTTCATATAATTCCCATAATCTATCCATGAGTATTTCTACTTTTTCACCCAATTTGGTTTGCATAGTAATAGATATTAATAACAAGGCTGGAATAATATTAAATACATTGACTTCACCATACTTAAACCCACTATAAGTAGGAATATATTCTATTATTTTATGAATAAAATAAAGCGCCATAAACATAATAATTACTTGACCAAGTACTTCTACTAAAATGACTAAACTTCCTTTGTCATCTTCTGCTTCCGGAATATAATTTTTAATTAATTTCAATAATATTACTATTGGGATTATTGCTAAAACCGCATATTGAATGATATTCAATAACATCCCCTTTTGATCTTCATCAAATGGAAATACTGTTTTTATAAATCCATCTTCATTATTACTTGTACTTTTTTCAAGTCTATCCATATGATTTATAATAAGATTTAAAATTATTAAAAATCCTGATTTGTATATCTAATATTATATCTGAATTTGATAAATACGATTGGTATACACATTCGACCTAAATATATCAATAAATATTTAGAAATGTTCTAAATGAATTATTTTTTATTATCAATAAAGTTCTTATTGTCTAGGTCCATATATTGTCGTGATTCAATATAATAATTACCATCGTAATTCTTTCGTATAAATTGGTTTTCAGGTGTTATTTTGAACAAAGGTCTTCCTGAACCATAAAAAATGTCAATTTGTTTTTTTCGCCATATGTTCTGCTTTTCTTTGGCGGCTGAATTATTGTCTGTATTGTCTGTATTGTTATTTATTAGCATAACACGCATTTATATAGATAGAATAAAAAAAAACCAGGAAATGTCGGTTTTTTCATACAAATATTACAAATATTACAAATATCCATAATTGATAATTGTTATCAATAACCTTGATTATCTTTATTTAATCTGTTTATAAGATACCCCATAAACAGTATAAATCCCACTCCACATAAGATACTGGCTAAGTCCATTGTTGTATAATTTTACTTACTTGATTTGTATTACTATTAAATTTCCATGTTTTATTTAATTTAGTTCAATTTTTTTTTACTGGATTGATGAAATGTAATTACACAGACTAAAAGAAAAATGAGACAAACGCAGTTATGATTTATGAATAACAACATTATCCATAGTAACTACTCTAAATTGGTAAATTCATATAGTGTAATGTAGTTTCACTCAATACTATATCGCAACTTTTGAATCTCATGGAATTATTCGATTCATTATAAAAAAAAACTAGGTCGCCAGAATAATCATTATTTTTGGTAGATGTTTTAAATTCTATTAAATATCTTTTTTCATAATTACTCATTTTACATTTTTTATTAAATTTATATTTATATTCGTCTGTATCAGTTGATATAATAAACTGTATATTACAATTGAATTTGTAAGTTGTATTTTTTTCAAATTTAAAATTGGGGGGTAATAATGTAAAACTGTTAGTGTTATCATTATACTGATATTTATTAAAATATTTAAGAGTAACCTTTGGGTCATTATATCCCAGTAAAAATCTAGAACTAAATGTTCCTTGAAAAATAATATTATTAATATAAGTATCATTCATTTTTATTTTGTAATTTATTGGTGATTTTTGTTTAGCATTTTTCATATTCTTAATATTTTCATAATATGTTTCAATATCATCTCTATTATCAATATAATTTTTAATTATATCAGGATCTTCTATTATTGAGTTTTTAATCGTTTTTTCAAAAACATTATTATTCAAATCGTTTTCACGTTCCTTTAAAAGTTCTTCTATACTCCGGTCTTGTATTGATTTATCAGGGTCAGTAAATTTACCTTCTTGGTAAACACTCATTATATTTATATCATCCTTTGAACTAGACGGAATATCTAATTTAATTATATTATAAAATAGCTCATGTTTGCTATTATTATTAATCATTATTTATTAATATTACACCCCTGGTAATTTAAAACGGAACAAACTATTTAAGTCGTTTCATTTTTACACTTAGAATTTAAGTGGTTTTGTCTTGTTTTTCTTTTTTAGTCGGTGTAAATAAATAAGTACAAAAAATAGAAAATAGCTGGGTGGGGAAATAATTATTGTTAATTTTCATTATATTTAGGCAAAATGCGATTATAATGGCCATTTTTAGTATTAATTATATTTAAAATGAGTTCAAGTTCATCCATAGCAGCCGCAAGACGTAGAAGAGCAGGGGGGTCAGGTGGCCCAACGCCCCAAAGTAGACCTGTTCAACAACAACAACCATCTACTTCAACCAATTCAAATGGTCCAGTTAATCCACTTACAATTCTTCAACAACACCATATTAAGATTAATAAATTGGAGCAAATTATTCAAAAAATAATATCCAAAGACACAGATAGTTCTTCACTAAAGACAGGTTCATCATCATCTTCTATGCCCACTGATATAAATATTGACGAGATAGGTGATTTAATTATGGCCAAGGTTGAACAACAATTGGATCTGAAAGCATTTTATGATAATGACGAGAGATTGATGACTGAAATCGAAGGATTAAAAGGGATTATTCAGTCACAACAATTGGTTATTAATGGTTTTAATAATACATTGTATAAAATAGTGGATAAACTGAATATAAATACCCCTGTATTAGATGAAACAAATAATAATGAAGATATATCACCCCCAACTTTTCCAAAATCTGTCATTATTGATGAAGCAAATAATTCTATTAAAGAATTTATAGCATCTGAATTACAAGAAGATAATACTAATAGTGAATTGAATGGACCTAATGATTCATTTATATCTGAAAGTGTATTAGATGCTTAATTACTTTTTACATATTCGAAGATAAAAACTAATAAGTATAATTATCAAAAATATAGTATGAAAATAATTTAGTATGAAAACACTTTTTTCATTATTAATATTTTGTATCGTATTATTCATTTATATTCATATAACATTCCATTTGAAAGTAAGTGATGATTTAGAAGTTTATGAAATTGATCAACCATCCAAAGACAAATTAGAAGAAATTTGCGACCTCAGACAACCAGTCATATTTGATTATAATGTAGGTACTTTGTTAGAAGAATGTAGCATAGATTCTATTGGAAAAGATTTTGGTGCATTCGATATTAAAGTAAGAAATGTCAAAGAATATGATGACATTAGCGAATTGTATTTACCATTGACTTTGAACACAGCACTAGATATCTTTAGAAAAGATAGGGAAGAGAGATTTGTCAGTGAAAATAATAGTGAATTTTTAGAAGAAACAAGTGTAATTAAAAGTATGAGATACAATGATAATTTTTTACGACCCTATTCAGTCAGCAACTGTATATATGACTTCATGTTTTCGTCGAAGAACACTAGAACACCTCTTAAATACGAGTTGAATTATAGAAATTTCTTCTTGGTTACACAAGGAAGCATTAGAATTAAATTAATTCCTCCAAAATCAAGTAAATATTTATACACAATTAAGGATTATGATAACTTTGAATTTCTCTCTCCGGTCAATCCTTGGAATGTTCAGAGTCAGTTCAAACCTGATTTCGACAAACTTAAAACACTGGAAGTTACTTTGAATGCTGGACAAATTATATCCATTCCTGCTTATTGGTGGTACAGTTTTGAATTCAGTGAAAGTACAAGCATTTGCGTATTCAAATATAGAACATATATGAATAATATTGCAATATCGAATCATCTCTTAGTTAATCTACTCCAAAGTCAAAATGTCAAGAGAGAAACAGTAAAAAAAAAAGAGATAATACGTGAAGGAAAAGAAAAAGAAACAGAACATGAA
>Ga0233415_10000509_pt1 | contig 18074 bp, 20 predicted proteins | sample Na_anoxic_12_MG_FD_188631 | JGI IMG/M metagenome (GOLD analysis project Ga0233415, IMG submission 188631) | Seawater microbial communities from Saanich Inlet, British Columbia, Canada - Na_anoxic_12_MG | ecosystem: Environmental > Aquatic > Marine > Inlet | place: Canada: British Columbia... | reverse complement strand
TGATTATAATTCAAATTTAAAAAGACTTGACCTAAGTTTATTTATTCCAAAGGATACGCAATTAATTGTTCAAAACTTTGCACAAAATACTGCACAAGAAACTATTCAAAATATGGGTTCTAATTTTAGTTCAATATAAAAAATTGATTTATCTTATTAATAAGTATTTATTTAAATAAATAATTCAAATAAATATTATCATAATAATATACATATATCTATTCAATATGATAATCAATTTATATATATCAATTAATGCAATATTTCAAAAAATATTCAATAATTTTCAAAATATAAATAATAAATCTTGTCATAATTTGTATAAAATAAATGAAAATGAAATAGGCGAAAATATAAAGGAAATGAATAAAAATGAAAATAATTGTTGCTTAAATAATTATTTTAATTTTGAAAATAAAATAAATACATTAGAGTTTGAGTGTTCAAATATTATATTTAAATGTTTTTCGTGTAAAAATGATATTTCTGGAAATATTTACATGTTATACGATAAAAAGTATTGTTCTCATAATTGTCGGCAATTATCAATTTAAGAATATAAAAAATAGATTTTTATAATTACCAGGGGTGTAAAATAATGTTTTCCATAATAAATTGTGATTTTACACAAAAGGTAAATATCTTAGAGTATCGTTTTCATATAATGTTACATGATAAGCAGAATCTATTCCATCTACATAAACGGTGTCACCATTATTTATTTCATCACAACCATATTCATTTGTGCAACTTTTTGATTTAAATGAAACAGGTAGTTTTATTTGATTATTTTGATCACTAATTGTATAATACTGCCATTTATCACGGCTTACAAAAAGAGGTCTTCCCATTAAAGGTAAAAGAGCATTTTTATCACTCGCATTCATTTTTTTTAAAATACCAACTTGTCTATAATTAACATCAACAGATCTTGTACTAACATTTATAGGAACAGCGCCTCGAACATCTCCTCCTACTTTAAAAATAGTAGTGTCTTTTAGAGGAGGTGTATATGGATTCATTAATACATCATCTTGAATATTTGAAAATGAAAAACTTGGACGAGGAAATAATCCAAATAGATTATAAGGATTTCCATTATTATTTTGACTTTCTTCAATATATGTATTTTGTGATATAGAAGAATTAGTAGAATTAGAAGGATTAGATTTAGAATTAAAAATATAATACATTAAAAAAATAATAATCAAAAATAAAAATAAAAAAATAAATGTTATATTTTCAAAACAAATTGTTCCTTTGGGACATTTTCTTGCCATTTATATATTGCTTCTAAAATAATAATAAAAAATAATAAAAAATAATAACATTTTATTTGAAGTTATTATTTTTAACACTTTTAGTAATTTAATTTTTATCTCCATTAAGTCCTAATTTTCCCATTATTCCAGTTAAACCATCTAAATTAAGATTATTCATAAAACTTTCAGCCTTGGTTAAAAATGGTTGTAAAGTTTCAATATTTTTCATAAGAGCTTGTTGTTGATTTAATAATCCTTCTGTTTGTTTTGTTAAACCTTCTATTCCTTCACTTCCAACTGTATTTTGTAGATTTTTATAAGCTTCTTCTAATGTACTAGCATAGTCTATTCTATCAGCTCGCTTGGGTTGTTTATTAATATTTTTGTTATTGTTTTTTTTTATTTTTTGATTATTATTTGTTGCATTATTAATTGTTGTGCTATTATTTGTTGCATTACTATTAATATTTGTGTTTTTTTCATTTCTTCTTCTAAATCCTTCTTTAATTAATTTTGGAACGGCTTTTGAACTTACAAAAACAGATGTTATAACAATTGATACTAGTAAAACAACAATCATATTTTTTGAAAAAAATGATGTAACAAAACCTAAAAGGGCAAAAAATATAACAGCATTATAATTATTTACTAAAATATATCCTAAAACATTTAATACAGCAATAACATAGACTATATATAACACATTTTTGTCTTTCATTAAACCATCCATATTAGGAATTTTAAAATTTTTTAAATTAAATTTCATTATATATTATAATATTAGAAAAAATTGATAATATTTAATAATTGATAATATTTAATAATTTTAATATATTGACTTAATAATAATAATAATATTTAAATGGAAGAAATTGTTGATAAAAAATATAACTTAGCTTTGGTTACAATTTATAATCCAAATTTACATGGTAAATTATGTGATAATTTAAAACATTTGTATAATCAATTTATAGTGATTGATACTATTGATATTGAAGATTTTTATGATGATGACGAATATAGTGATATTTTAACTTGGATAAGTGGATATAAAGGTATGTCGAATCTTACCATGAATATAAAAACAGGTTTTAATCATCCTTTGATAAAAAATTATGAAAACATATTTAAATCTAATAAAAGTTTTCAATTAGAAATAGTAGAAAAAAAATATTTTGTTGAAAATAAAAATAATTTTCAAAATAATGAACCTGATGACGAAAGTAATTATTGGTCATTTGCAACCATTAAAACCAGTTATATAAGAATCATACAAAATGCATGGAAAAATTATTTAAGAAAGAAAAAAGTGTATTATGGAAATATTTTTAATTTACGAAATAGAGAGGTTAATCCTATTAATTGGAAAAACAATAAACCTCATTTTAAATTAAATTTATTATATTAAATATTTAATGACTATATTTAAATATTTAATGACTATATTTAAATATTTAATGACTATATTTAAATATTTAATGACTATATTTAATGATTTTTTATACATTTATTGAATTCTAATTTTTTTTACCTTTGCTTTTTTTAACTCCCTTTCTTCTTGATTTTTTTCCTCTTCTTCTTCTTCTACGTCCATTTCTTCTCGATTTACCATATGTATAACCACCCATTTGACTACCATCATTACCATCATTTGCACCAGGTCTAACAGTTGGTGTACCTTGAATTGTTTGTCCAGGAACAAATTCAGGAGCATTAGGATTTAAACTACCAATATTTTCAGATAATCCATCAATATCATTTTTTAATAATGCAACTTGGTTTTCTAAATCTCCAACATCTGCTATACTATTTATTGTTTCTTGTAAGCCTTGTATTACAGAATCTTGTCTGGAACTTGCACTCTTAATTAAATCTAGGATTTCTGCTTGTGCTTTTACACCTTCACCTTTAATTCTATCAATTGCAGCCTGAAATCCATTTAATTTTGCTTTTGCATCATTAATAAGTGAAATAATTTTTTGCTTTTTGTCAACATTTTGTTGGGCAGCAGCATTTACAGATGATACTAAATCAGTTAAATCGGCCATTTTATTTAATGTAGCTTGATAGTCATCACTCATGTTATATATAATTTATATATATAAAATTATTTACGCAATAAATTTGCTAAATCTTTTCTTAATGTTTTTAATTCATTCAATATCATTCTTATTTCATTATTTATTTGTGAAGTAGATAAATTTTCAATATTAGTATTTAACTCATCTAATGGACTTTCTATTAAAGAAATTTTAGATATTAGATTTATAAAAGCTAATTCTTGTTTTTCTATTTTCTCATTAATTTTTTTTAATAATTCTCTACTTTCTTTTGTCGTATTAGTTGCAGAATTAATTCTTGTTTTATTTTGTGTTATTAATTTTTGTAATTCCTCAAAACTTACATCTTCGTTTTTATTTTTTTTATTAACCATATATTTATAATATTATAATATTATCTTTTTTTTCACTCATGTCATGATGTGCTTATTTGGAGTCTTAATCAGTTATATCATCTCCTAATGGCTCAATAATTTCTTCTATTTCATTTCTCAAATTTTGAATTTCCCTCAATATTTCATTTTGTTCTTTATTAGATAAATCAATCATTTTTTGTGTAGTATTCAAGTCACTATTCAAATTATTAATATATGAATTTATGTTTTGTAAAAATTTTATTTTTTTTCTTTTTTCTTCAAGCATTTTATTATTATAATTGTTATAGTCACTCAATACCATTTTTAAATACATATTTTCCTTCACATTTCTCTCTAAATTTTTTCTTTTTTTACATAACATTCTTTTTCTATTTTCTATTTCTGCTTTAAATTGACATATTTGTTTATCTCGTATAGCTAAAAACATGTTAATTATTTTATATATAATATATATTCATAATTTTTATTTAATAATTACATATTTTTATTTTAAATAATAATATTAAAATATTTATTTACATGTATCTAGTATAAATACTATTTTTAATTAAAAATAAATAAATTAAAAATCTCATAGTATAATATTTAGGATGTCAAAAATTATAGGAGAACCTTTGCTCGAAGAAAATCCAAATCGTTATGTAATGTTTCCAATAGAAGACCATGATATATGGCAACTTTATAAAAAACAAGTAGAATGTTTTTGGCGTGCCGAAGAAATAGATTTATCAAAGGATATGACACACTGGGAAGGGATGACAAATCAAGAAAGATATTTTATTTCGATGATATTAGCATTTTTTGCAGCTTCAGATGGAATAGTATTAGAAAATCTAGCTGCTCGCTTTATGGGAGAGGTTCAACTTTCAGAAGCAAGAGCATTTTATGGATTTCAAATAGCTATGGAAAATATACATGGAGAAACATATTCATTATTAATAGATACATATATAAAAGATAGAGAAGAGAAAAGCATGCTTTTTAAAGCAATTGAAAATTTTCCATGTATTAAAAAGAAAGCAGATTGGGCAATAAAATGGATACAAGATAAAAGAAGTTCATTTGCAACTAGACTAATAGCATTTGCGTGTATTGAAGGAATATTTTTTTCAGGGGCTTTTTGTTCTATATTTTGGCTTAAAAAAAGAGGATTGATGCCTGGTTTAACATTTTCAAATGAATTAATATCAAGAGATGAAGCTTTACATACTGAATTTGCTATTTTATTATATAGTAAATTAAATAAAAAAATAAATAAATCAAGAGTGGTAGAAATAATTAAAGAAGTAGTAGAAATAGAAAAGGAATTTATATGTGATGCTTTACCATGTCGACTAATAGGAATGAATTCAGATTTAATGTGTAAATATATTGAATTTGTAGCTGATAGATTATCGTTACAATTAGGTTATGAAAAAATATATGAATCCACTAACCCATTTTCATTTATGGAAATGATTAGTATTGAAGGTAAAACAAATTTTTTTGAAAAAAGAGTTTCGGAATATGCATTAGCAGATAAAAAAAGAGATGAAAATGTTTTTGATTTTGATGGAGATTTTTAAATACTCAAATAGGTAAGTAAATAAAAAGAAAAAATATGTAAAAATATGTAAAATATGTAAAAATATGTAAAATATGTAAAAATATGTAAAAATATGTAAAAATATGTAATTTATTTACACCTTTGAATATTTAATTAAAATGTATAGGTAAAATAGACTTCATATGGTTTTCTGTATAAATTTTTATATTAATATTTTTGTAATGATAATAAAATACTACAATTATTGTTAAAAATATACATGATAATGTTGTTATAGAAAATATAAATATAATATTTTCATTTACTTTGCAACATTTTGATCTTTCATTAATACAACATTTAAAATTTCCATTTAAATCACATGTTAAACTTTTAACAGGATTTTCGAAAAAATAACATTTATCCATATAAAAATGTTTTTCACATTTTAAACTACACATCGACAAAGTTGGTGACGATGTAGGTGTTTTAGAATCAAAATATCTTAATCTACACTCATTTCTAGAATTAGCACAACAATCCATAAAATAATAATAATTTATAAATGAAGTATCATTATACGGTATATTAGGATTGTATAATGTATCCCATTCATTAATACATGTATTTTCTGGATTAGGAAAATAATAATAATTTTCATACCAATAGTTTGAAATCATAGAATAATATTTGTTTTTTGTACAAGCGTCATTTATTACACATGTACTCATTTTTATTTTATTTAATATTATTGATAGCAAATAGAATTACATCATCTTTATTTAAATTATTATTTTCAATTTTTTTTTTATCCTTTAACTTATTTGTGTTTTCTAATTTATGTAATGACTTTTTCAATTCATTTTTTCTTTCCTTTTCTGCAGGTGAATTTAATTGTATACAATTATCATACATTTTTTTTATAAAATAACACGAAGGAGTTTTATATGTAATGCTGCATTCGGCGAATAATTCTTTATAAACTGTACAATCATAAAACTGTTTACTTTCCATTTTATATATAATAATATAATATTTAATTAATTTTATTATATTTAATATTTAAAGAGAGATATTATAATTTTTATATTATTATATTTAAATGTGTGGAATAACAGCCATTTTAAATAAAACAAAAAAAAATAATACTATTAATTACCTATTAAACAGTTTAGAAATATTGCAAAATAGGGGTTATGATTCATTTGGCTCATTAAGTTTATGTAAAGATATTTCAAATAATATTTTTATGAATATAAAAAAAACTGCTTGCGTTTCTGAGCATATTGATTTTAATAATTTTAAAAATCTACATCAAATAGAAAATATAGAATCTAATCTAGTTTTAGGTCATACAAGATGGGCAACTCATGGAAATATTTCTGAAAATAATACTCATCCACATCTATCAAATTCTAAAAAAATAGCCTTGGTTCATAATGGAATAATTGAAAATTATAAAGAATTAAAAAATTTTTTGATTGAAAAATCCTTTTCTTTTTATTCTGAAACAGATACTGAAATAATTGTTAATTTAATAGATTATTATTATTCTCATCTCAATAAAAGTATTGAAGACTCTATTAAAAAAGCCGTTGCTATTTTAGAGGGAACATATGGTTTATGTATAGTTTGTATTGATTATCCAGAGAAAATGTTTGTATTAAGAAACGGATCTCCACTTTTAATAGGTGAAAATGAAAATTTTATATTTGCAACATCTGAATCATCTGGTTTTATAAATGAGATTAAACATTATTATTCATTAAAAAATAATGACTTGGTTATTTTATCAATTGAAGAAAAAGGCCCAACAATTCAAATAAATGAAAATTATAATCAAATTGAATGTAAAGAAAATAATATTTTATTGTCTCCTAGTCCTTATAAGCACTGGACATTAAGAGAGATAATTGAACAAAAAGAATCATTATTAAAGGCAACTAATTATGGGGCAAGAATATGTAATAATAAAATAAAATTAGGGGGTGTTGAATATTTAAAACCTTTTATAAATAACATAACAAATGTAATTTTATTGGGATGTGGAACAAGTTTACATGCATGTCAAATAGGTACTTATTATTTGAAAAATAATAGAACTTTTAACAATATAAATTGCTATGATGCTGCAGAATTTACCGAAAATGAATTACCAATAAATGGAAAAACTTTATTAATAATGATTAGTCAGTCAGGCGAAACGATGGATTTACATCGTGTGTTGAAAATAATAGAAAATAACGATGATGTTATTACTATGGGAATTATAAATGTTGTTGATTCTTTAATTGCAAGAGAAGTTGATTGTGGAATTTATTTAAACGCTGGAAGAGAAGTTGCAGTAGCTTCAACAAAATCATTTACTAATTCTTTACTTATTTTATATTTATTTTCTCTCTGGTGTTTTCAAATACAAAAAGAAATATCCTTGAAAAAAATAAAATGTGTAAGATTATGTATTGAACAAGTCGGTATAATAAACCAAATTTGTGATAAATTAATAAAACCAGAATTTTTAAAATTATTAAATAATGAAAATCTATTTGTTTTGGGAAAAGGAAAAATGGAATATATTGCAAGAGAGATGGCATTAAAATTAAAAGAAATATGTTATATTCATGCAGAAGGTTACTCTGGTTCAGCATTAAAACATGGCCCTTTTGCTTTGCTTACTAAACAATTCCCCGTAATATTATTAATTGATAATGATAATAAGGAAAAAATGATAAATGCTTATAAAGAAATAGAAAGTAGAGGAGCAGACATATTAGTCATTAGTGAATTAGAATATTTAAATGTGAAGAATTTAATAAAAGTTCCAGAAAATAAATATTTACAAGATATAATTTATATTGTAATATTGCAACAAATTGCATACAAATTATCTTTATTGAGAGAAATTAATCCAGATAAACCCAGAAATTTGGCAAAAGTAGTAACCGTGGAATAAAATATTTAATATAATCAAAAATTTTTATTTTAAATATTCAAAAGTATAAATATTCAAAAGTATAAATATATAAATATAAAATAGTAATTTAATTATAAAATGGCAAAAATAGCTTTTATAACTGGAATAACTGGTCAAGATGGGTCTTATTTATCAGAATTATTGATTGAAAAAGGTTACAAAGTTTATGGTATTGTTAGAAGAACATCTTTACTTTATTCTCATACTCGTCTTGATCATATTAGAGATAAAATATTTTTAGAATATGGTGATATGAGTGATGGTTCATCATTAACAAATTATATAACTAAAATTACAAGAGAAAATGAAAATTTTGAAGTTTTTGAGATATATAATCTTGCAGCACAAAGTCATGTTAAAATATCATTTGAAATACCAGAATATACTTCTTTAATTGATGGATTAGGAACATTAAAAATTCTTGAAGCAATTCGCACATTACCTGATAATATTAAAAAGAAAATCAGATTTTATCAAGCTGGCACAAGTGAAATGTTTGGCGATGTGTTAGAAAAGCCACAAAAAGAGACAACACCATTTAATCCTCAATCTCCATATGCGTGTGCAAAAGTTTATAGCCATTTTTTAGTGAATAATTATCGCGATGCTTATCAAATATTTGCATGTAATGGAATTTTATTTAATCATGAAAGTCCGAGAAGAGGAGAAAATTTTGTTACGATGAAGATTGTGAATAGTGTCAAGAAGATAGTAGAAGAAGAAAAACAGTATGAAAAAGAAATGAAAATATTTAATGTTGGGGAACATGAAAGTATTTTACATAACGATAATTATGAGGAACTTCGTGTAAAAAAACCTGATCATGTTTTAACACTTGGAAATATTGATAGTATGAGGGATTGGGGACATGCAAAAGATTATGTTTATGGAATGTGGTTAATGTTACAACAAGAAAAACCAGATAATTATGTATTAGCTACTGGAAAAACTTACACAGTGAGAAATTTTATAGAAAAATGTTTTGCAAAAGTGGGTAAAGAGATTGTTTGGGAGGGATATGGTGTAAATGAAATAGGTAGAGAGAAATCAACGGGTAAAATATTAGTCAAAATTGATGAAAAATATTTTAGACCATGTGAAGTTGAATTCTTGCTGGGTGATGCTACAAAAGCAGAAGAACAATTAGGATGGAAGAGAGAATATGAGTTAGATAAATTAATAGATGATATATTTAGATAAAGTTATTGTTTATTATTTTATCTATATTTTTGTTTTAATGCTGATAGTCGTGGGTCTTCTTCGTATTCGTCGTCACTGTCGTCGTCGCTGTCGTCGTCACTGTCACCTGCTACGTTGTCGGCTGCTGGCAGCTGTTTTTCCAATTCCAATTCAGCTTGTGATTCGAAATTATTTATAAATTCTTCTCTTTGTCTTCTTGTTTCTTCTTTTCTTTTTTGTCTGTCCAATTCTGCTTGTTTTTCTGCTTTTTCTCTTAATTCAGCTTGGTTTTTTGTATCTAATTGGTTATAAGGAATATCATTAGGATTAATTGTTATTTTCACTGTATAAAGATTTTTTAACTCTTTTTCATCATATAATTTTTTAGTTGTTTCGGGAAGTTGCCAGTCGGTTTTATAGTATCTTTCGAGAAAAAAATCATCAAATGGTGGTATTTCTTTCATTCTCATAATATGAAGTATATTGTTATTTAACATTATTGGATCATCCGGTGCTATAAGTAAATCTGTTCTCTTGATCACCTCAAATTTGTCTTTTGCTTTTCCGTAATATATTACCGCATCCTTGAAATTTGCACCTGTTATTTTAGCACCTATGGTTTTCCAATCGTCTTTGTTTGTCCCAAAATTTGTATCTATGTCAAAAGCTGCTTTTTCAAAATCTACATTAAAAAGAGTTGTACTAAAAAAATCTGTTCCCATACAACAAGTATACTTTAATTTTGCTCCTTTTAAATTAGCATCGCTAAAATCAGCATTGGATAAATTCGAATAACTTAAATTAGCGCCTTCTAAATCAGCACCTTTGAAATTAGCACCTTTTAAATTAAATCCTGCTAAATCAACACCTGCTAATTTTTCACCTGCGAAATTAAGATTAGATAAATTGAAGACCTCGTGTTTTATGTGATCTTTTCTTCTTATGTCATCTGCGGATGCAATTTTTCTTCTACCTCTTATTTCAGAGTCTAAATAGACTCCACCTCGTTTCTTATATGTTCTCTTTTTTACTTGTTTTCTATTTGATTTATTTTTACGCATTTTAGTTTTACACCTTTTATTTTTACACATTTTATTTTTACACATTTTAGTTTTACAGTTTTTAGTTTTACAGTTTTTAGTTTTACAGTTTTTAGTTTTACACATTTTAGTTTTACACATTTTAGTTTTACGGATTTTCTTTCTAATGTTATTTTTTTTTGTAAAGACCATTATATATATATATATATAAATTAACAAAAAATAATTTTTAATATAAATAATTTATTAGACCTTTGAATATTAAGATACTATTGATTTTTCTAAAATTAAATCAGAAGATGTTAATCCATTCATTCTTAAATTTAATCCTATTAGATTTATTGTAAATCCTCGTGAATATGATTTGGACAAACTGATTGATGATATAATGAAGTGAATTGAATTCGTATAAATATTTTTTTAATAATTACAATAATAATTATAATGATTGTAATTATTCCTTTAGGTGGAATCGGAGAGAGATTTAAAAATAACGGATATTCATATCCAAAAGCATTAATTAGAGTATTTGGAAAACCAATACTCTACTATTTATTAGATAATTTAGATTATAGTAAAATAAGTATGGTATATATACCATATAACAAAGAATATAGTTCATATCGTATAGAAGATATGCTTCAAAAAGATTACCCAAATATAATATTTAATTTTTTATGTTTAAATGAAAACACAAGAGGTGCTGCGGAAACACTTAATATAGCATTAAATAAACTAACTATTCCAGATTGTCCAATAATATCACTAGATGGTGATAACTATTATACAACTAATATTATAGAACTATGGAATGGTGATAACAAACTAATTACTATTAAAGATGAGAATGATATTGCTATATATTCATATGTTAAAGAAGATCCTAATAGTGATAATGTTATAACTGACATTGTTGAAAAAGAAAAAATATCTGACTACGCATGTACTGGAGCATATGGATTCTCATCATATAAACAATTGTTAAAATATACTCAATATATATTAGATAACAATATTAGACAGAAATCTGAATTTTATATTTCAACTGTAATAAGAGAAATGTTAAATGATTGTATTACATTTTCAAATATTGTAATTAATACAAATAGTTGGACATGTTTAGGAACACCATTACAAGTAAGAAGTTTTTATAATAATATGCCGAAAATATCATGTGTTAGTAATATTGAAAAAATAAAGCCACTTAGAATTTGTTTTGACTTAGATAATACATTAGTAAGTTATCCAAAAATAACTGGTGATTATACTTCAGTAGAACCTATATATAAAAATATTGCCTTTTTAAAATATTTAAAATCTTTTGGACATACTATAATTATTTATACAGCAAGAAGAATGAAAACACATAATAGTAATGTTGGAAAAGTTATGGCAGATATAGGTATTATTACTTTTGAAACATTAAATCGTTTTGATATTCCATATGATGAAATATATTTTGGTAAACCATATGCAAATGTGTATATTGATGATTTAGCATTAAATGCGTATGATAATTTAGAAAAATCATTAGGATTTTATATGGACAATATAATTCCTAGGTCATTTAATGAAATAAATGAAACAGTTATGGACATAATAACAAAAAAATCAAATGATCTTCGTGGAGAAATTTATTATTATTATAATATACCTAATTCTATAAAGGACATGTTTCCATCTTTTATAAATTATGATAGTGAAACATATAAATGGTATAGAATGGAAAAAATAAAAGGATTATCTCTTTCTACATTATATACAAGTGAATTATTGACTTCTACTATATTAAAACATGTAATGAATAGCATTAACCGAATACATAATGCAACTATTAATAAAGATAATATAATTGGAATAAATATATATGCTAATTATTACAATAAAATGAAATTAAGATATGAAACATATGATTATTCAAGATTTGAGAATAGTGAAAATATATACAATAAAATACAATCAAATTTATTAAATTACGAAAAAAATAATAAGGGAAAATTATGTGTAATTCATGGTGATACAGTTATGACAAATATAATTATTAATAATCATGATAAAATAAAATTTATAGATATGCGTGGAAAATTAGGAGATAAAGAAACTATTTATGGTGACTATTTATACGATTGGGCAAAATTATATCAATCATTGTTAGGTTATGATTTAATTTTACAAGATAAAGAAGTTTCGTTTAATTATAAAAAAAACTTGATTGAATGTTTTGAAAATTTTTTTATAGAATTATTTTCAACTGAAGAATTTAATGAATTAAAAATAATTACTAATAGTTTATTATTTACATTATTGCCATTACATGATAATGACAAGTGTATTAAATATTATAATATGATAGACATTGTAAAGTAAATATTATAATATGATATGATGCATATTGTAAATTAAATATATAAAGATAATTTATAATATTATATATAAATGATACAATCGCATGATATATTTGATACATTAATTGGACGATTATGTTATGATGGAAAAGATATATTCACTATAATAGAAAAAATTAAAAATATAATTGAGTTCCGTAATAATCGTATTAAATTTGAATCAATAACTAAAGACTTTGATAAAACATATTTATTACTAGAAAAACATTACAATATGAATATGAGTGATATTAAAGATTTAGAATTACAAATAGAGTTAGATTTATCATTTCCGATTGTTAAATATTTAAAAAATGTTAAAGAAGATGATATATTAATAAGTGATATGTATTTACATGAAAATCAAATTAGAAGTTTATTAAATAAACATATAGAAATAAATAATAAATTATATGTTTCTTATGGTGGAAAGAGTGATAATACTACATGGAAAAATACATCAATAACAAACAATATATCATGTCATTATGGTGATAATATTAAAAGTGATTATAATAATCCAAAACAACATAATATTAATGCAGTTCATATTAACGATACAATAATGAATACTAATGAAATCATGTTTTCTACTATAAATAAACAATTAGCATATATTATTAGAGCAGTAAGATTGTCAAATGAAACTACCGAACCACTAACAAAAATTTTTAACGAATATTCACTTATATTTGCTATAATGGTATGCTTAAAAATAAAACAATTGTCTATTTTAAATAAGTTAGACACAATTGTATTTTTAAGTCGTGATGGTTATTGGTTTAAAGAAATATATGATATTATGTATCCTATGGATAATACTGAATATATATACTTCAGTAGATTATATGTAAAAAATAATAAGGATGTTATAATCAATCAAATAAATAATATTAGTGGAAATAAATTTATTTTTGATTTACAAGGTTCAGGTAAAACATTTCATTCGCTTAATTTACAAAACTGTTTTTATTTTATGGTTTTTTTATCTCATGATAGTCAACTACCTAATTACTTATATAAACACTCTGCTAATATTAGTAATATAAAGACAATTATTGAAGATTTATTTATAGCACCCCATGGGAGCGCGCTTTCATACAATAAAAGTACAAGACAAATTGATTTGTTAGAACCTGAACATAATATTAAATTGTTCCAACCTTATTTTAAAGGAATACAACTATTTAAACAATATTGGAATACTATGCAAAAATATTTTACATTTGAGATAAACTATAATAAACTGGATTATGTAATTAATAACTTTCACAATAATATTGAATATCAAATAACTCTAAAAAATAAAATGAACTCCATTATTAAACATGTGAATACACATACAGATTCATACAATAAAAATCCATTACAATTCTATTCTCAAATTGAACAAGATAAGTATTACATTGAAAATATAATCAAATACAAACAAAACGGTGTTTTTTTAGAAATTGGTGGATATGATGGTGTTACTGGTAGTAACACATATTTCTTAGAAAAATATTTGGGATGGAACGGAATTATTGTTGAATGTAATCCAACATTAGTAGAAAAATGCAAAAATACAAGAAGTTGTTATATCTGTGATAAAGCATTATATGAAAGTGATAATGCTGAATTATCATTTACAATTCCGTATGGTGATGAAATTATAGGCGGTAAAGAACAATTAGGAGGAATTAAAACTCTTTTAAAACCTGAAAGTCTAAAAGCATTTCAAAGATGTTATAAAGAAAGCAAGGATATAATAGTAAAAACTATCAATATTAATACATTACTTGAAAGTCGTAAAATATATAGTATTGATTATGTTTCATTAGATGTGGAAGGAGGTGAATTATCTATATTAAAGACATGGGATTTTAATAAACATAAGGTAAAGTTTTTAACGGTTGAACATGGAAATATAACACATTATCAAAAATCTATAAATACACTATTAACAAGTAAAGGATTTTCATTACATAGAAATAATAAATGGGATGATGAATACATTATGAATCATATCCAAACAAAATAAATTCTTCTTTATAATACTCCTTTATTAATTTATTTACATGTTTTGTATCTATTTGACATGTTTTTTTGGTGATAGTGACATTTTTAGGAATAATGATTTCAATATTTATGAAAAAATATTTTTTAAATAACATTTTTACATCTTCGTTAAAATTTTCAAATTTGTAAATTTCTGTATATATATTTTTATTATTACTTATTAAATTAGTTGGTATATAATGATGTATATCACTAATCTGTAATTTATTATTAATATATTTATTGGTAAATATATCTATATAACTGGTATTATTGTCAATAATAATATTTCTACGACCAAATATATATTTTAAGGCAGATGGTATTCTTGTATATGGGTTTCGTGAAAATGTAATAATTTTACAATTATTTATATAATCATCATCTATAGTATTCAAAAAATCTATATATGTTGGATTGTTTATTGGTTTAACCCAATGTATATATTTTATGTTGTATTTATCTAATATATCTATAATGGTGGTACCCCCACATTTTGGTTGTTTTATATAGATTATATTATAATCTGGAATAAATACAATTGTCCCAATTAAATAGTAATATGGATAACACTCATAATTTTTCAAAAGAAAAAGGATATATTTTTTATTGAAGAAATAATCCATTAGTATATATATATATTATATATATTATATAAATGAAAAAAGCATGTTTAATGATTACCGGTCAGATGCGAACATATGAAAAATGTTTTAATAATATACTAGAAAATCTTATATTATCAAATATTGATTATGAATTTCATATTTACATTTTAACTGAATATTATGGAAAAAACGGTGGAACACCTAAAAATAAATTTACAAATCAATCAGATAACATTGTTGATTTCCAAAATAATGTTAAAAAAACATATGGAAAATATTTGAAAAATCTTACTATTGAAAGTGATTCAAATAAAATAGATTATCCTTCTTATCTTAATAATTATGGACCATGGGTAGCTCTATATAAAAACAAAATATTATACGATTCTATAATAAATTTAAATGATTATGATATATTTATTCGCATGCGACCTGATGTAAAACTATCAAATAAAATTAACTTACAATTATTAAATGATAATGATAAGACTATACATATAGTATGTGGTCTTCATACTAGAACTAATTCATGGCTTCATAATAGAGATTGGGATCATATGTGTATAAGTGATAAACAAGGTATGAAATTATGGTGCGGATATTATAACTTTTTAAAGTATGAACCACCATATACATTTACAACTGAAATACGGTTTAATAACAAAGGATTTTGGCGTAATACTGAAAGTACTGATAAAAGTATTATTGCAACTCAATTATTCTTTCAATACATTGTAGAAAATAATTTTAAATTAAATTTCGATACATTGAATATATTTACAACCCCTATAAGGTAATGGAAACTGGATAATCTAAATATCCACCTTAATCACTTCCACTACATCGTGTATCATTTTTCGCTCAAGTATGGTATATTCAATGTTATTCAACCCGGTGCTCATAATCATTTCCTCCTTTTGTTTGTCATCTAAACTATCAATGTAATTTGGCATCCACATATCGGAAATTAGTTTTTTTTCACCCGTATATGTGATTGCATTAGATCTATGTGGCATTATTTTAAATGATTGATTAGGATTATTTGTTATATTAATATTTTTCATACAACATCTATGATACAATGCTCTATCTTCAATTCCCCACCCCCAAATATTATTTGGAAACCCATTTATATCAAATATTATATCATGTTTTACCTTAATAATACCACCTAGTGATACAGTATGTGCTGATTTTATACGAAACATTTCTATATCTTCTTTCGTATAGATAGATTTTATAATTTCTAAACTAGGATTTATATCAACATCATTTGTAAAAAAATATTTAGTTTTATTTTCATATTCTTTAAATGCCACATTTAATAATGCACCACGGTTAAATAATTTGCCCTCATTTTGTTCTATAACAACTATCTTACTATTTGGTAAATATTCTTGAAGAAGAGGTACTGTATTTTTGATAAAATATTCTAAATGTGCGCCTCTATTACGAAAAGGAATAGCAATTATATTTTCATACATTTAATAATAAAATATATGTTATTATTAAGTTATTTTCGTTATAATACTAATTCGTGTCCCTAAAAAATGTTATATTTAACTGGTCGTTTTTTAACATTTTATAACCTTCTCTTGTAATCATGCGTTCAACCAATTGGTTTGTAGTGTTTCTAGGGTCTTTATTTTTCAATAATAAATCAAATTCAATCAATACATAGGTTGGATATATTTTGTCATCTAACATTTGATTTACTGTCTCTATTTCGGCACCTTCTATATCCAATTTCAATAAATCAATTTTAATGTGACCTTGCTGTTCCATTATATTCTTTATACTATCGACATGAACTACATCATATTTGTGACCAAACATATTTTCTATCACAGTTTGTGATACATAATTATCATTAGCCTGTTTATAAAATTTTAACTCGTCTTTTTTGTTCCATAACCCAATATTTACATACTTGAAATTATCAAAATTAGGATGTAATGTTTGAATCTGGGAATAATAATCTGGTTGAATATTGCCAGTAAATAATCGTTTATTATTATAATATTGTTTTACTTCATCAAAATGCTTAATGGCTTTTGCGGTTGGATCGACTAATATAATATTACAATTATATTTACATTGAATCAATAAATCAAAAGACATATCTTCACCAACTCCACCTGAATAAACGATACTATTTTCATTTAAAGTCATACCGGTTGGTACATACCATCCACCATAGTTGGTTCCTAGTCTTTCCATTATGATATAAATATCAATATTGTTTTTATATTATAAATTATCTATTATCAGAAATATAATCCGATATTTTACGGGTAATTGTCGGCATAGAATGTTTATTATCGTCATTGATCACAACCAATTCTTTATTACCCAAAAAAGAACAAACTTTTGACAATCCACTATTTCCACATATCAATATTTTAGAATGAATTAAATCACTAATTACATTTAATATAGGTGTGTGTTTTTCTGATAAAGTATATTTTATATTTTTCCCTTTAACTTATCAAGTATGAAATCAATATTTCCATCTGTATGAAAGTAGTATTCATAATCAATATATTTATTGCTAAGAATGTCTATTAATTTTACTAATGCCTTATTGTAGTTATTAATTGATTCGCCCCTACCAGTTGTTAATGCGTC
>Ga0233415_10000507_pt1 | contig 18120 bp, 10 predicted proteins | sample Na_anoxic_12_MG_FD_188631 | JGI IMG/M metagenome (GOLD analysis project Ga0233415, IMG submission 188631) | Seawater microbial communities from Saanich Inlet, British Columbia, Canada - Na_anoxic_12_MG | ecosystem: Environmental > Aquatic > Marine > Inlet | place: Canada: British Columbia... | reverse complement strand
CGGTCCGGCCATTCATTCTGAAAACCATTCCATTGATGAGATTCAGAAAAAAGCGGTTTCCTGGATCAATAAAGCAGTTAAAAAAATCGATTAACATAACAGGGTTTAGAAAAGGTCAGGAATTTGGCAACTGCAAAATATGATGGACTAGTAAAAAATAACGCCGATGGCTAAGTAGAAAGTTCCATATACAAGGCGTAGCGGTTTTTCAGAGACGAGGCAATACATGTAGTATGCCGAGTTTCTAAAAAATCGCTGCAACGCAGTAGATGGGACTTTCAACGACGCCATCAAATATAATAACATAATCGAATGGTAACTTGACTATGAATAAAAAACCTGCCAACAGAAAAGGCTTAATCAGGATTTGGAATGCATTTCTTTATTCGTTAAATGGGCTGCGCCTTGCCATTACTCAGGAAACTTCGTTCAAGCAGGAGATAGGTATTTATATTGTTCTTTTGGTTGTTCTTTTCTTTTTGCCGCTTTCCTTTATTTTCAAGTGTTTATTATTTTTTGCGAACACAATTGTACTTATAGTTGAATTAATAAATTCAGCTATTGAATCTATTGTGGATGTGGCATCTCCTGATTACCACGAACTTGCCGGGAAGGGGAAAGATCTTGGGAGTGCAGCTGTTTTTATCAGTATGGTTTTGGTAATCATATTATGGCTTTGTGCCATATATGTTATGCTGTAGCCGTTCACGGCTTGAAACTTGAGATCAATATCCAAAACGCTTTAGTCGTTGCATAGTTCATTGGGAAACCCGTGAACTGTGAACCGGCAACTGTGAACGGTTATAAAGCATGAAGGCCGAATTTCCAATTTATATTTTCTAATTTCAATGTTCCGTGAACGCTTACATCATATTTTAACAGATGGAAAAAGAGAAAGATCAGTATGGGGAAGGAATTTTGCTGCGGAGAACCGGTTCATAAATTCCTGGTTTACGTTTAATTCAAGATAGGTGATTCTATCTCTTATTATGTCAATTTCTCCATAAGAATCATTCGATGTCAGTAGAAGTGTTGCACCGCCAAGGGAGCTGTTTCCCAAGGATTTATAAACATTTGCAGGCAAATCAGGTAGCATTCCGATGGATATGGCTGAAACAGGGTTAATAAATGAGCCAAAGGTTCCGGCCACGAAAAAAGTTGAAAGATCACCAGGCGACATCCCAACAGAAGATGTAATGGTTTCAAGTATTGTGTACATGGCAGCCTTGGATCTAATGAGACTGTCAAGATCTGCCTGGCTGATGGTAAGATCATACCCAGTGGAAGATTCTTCTGAAGGAACAACCACAAGGTGCAGGATGCCGGCTATATTTTTTATTTTATCTTTGCACACAGTAGGGAGTAATTTTCCCCTGACATCGATCATGCCTGAAAGGAACAGATGGGCGGCAAGGTCGATCACCCCTGATCCGCATATACCCTTCGGTGCTTTGTTACCTATTGTATGTATTGTAAAACCATGAGTTTTCGGGTTAATACTAATTTTATCTATTACGCCGGGGCCTGCCATCATCCCCATTTTCGATACTCCTCCTTCCAGTGCCGGGCCTGCTGCTCCTGCACAACCGATAAGCCAGTTTTTATTTCCCAGCACCACCTCTGCGTTTGTCCCCACGTCAACCAGAATAGCAGTATTTTTCATTTTGTTCATCCCGGAAGAGAGAATACCTGCAATAAGATCTCCTCCGAAATAACTGCCGATATTGGGAAAAATGAAGACTCCGGCAGCAGGATTAACCCTGATACCCAAATCTTTTGCCCTGACCAGACCGGGTCTGTTTATGACCGGTATATAAGGTTCCCGTATTATCCAATGAGGGTTAAGACCCATAAAAAGGTGTGTCATTGCCGTATTGCCGGCTACTGAAATCAGGTTAACATCATCAGGCTTAAGGTTGCAGGAAGTGCACAGTTTCCCGATCATTTGGTTCAAGCCGTTTATAATCAGTTTATTAAGTTTTTCGAGGCCTTCTTCCTGATCTGCAAAATGTATTCTTTCAAGTATATCAGGGCCAATAGCCATCTGAGGGTTATCAAAGGAAGATTCAGCCATAACCTTAGCTGTTGTTAGATCTAAAAGGCGTAATGCAATCCTGGAAGTGCCCAGGTCAACTGCCATGCCTGCAAAGGGAGCCGGATCCTGCATGGATTTGATGCCGGTTAAAAGCCACCTTTTTTTGTCTCTGAAAAGAACGCAGCATAAATTATAATCCCAATTTCTCAGGCAGTTCGGTAATTTCTTTAACACGGCAAGGTCGATATCTATTGTATCGGTTTTAAGCTGTCCTTTTAAAGCAGCAAGGAGACGATCAGCATCGGCTGTATTATTTTGCAGTGTCGGAGGAGGGATTGAAACGGTTTTTACCCAGCTGTTGTTTTTTTCATTTGTTTCTACTCTATTCATACAAAGTGATACCCCAATTGAGCGTAACCGCTCAATGTCAATAGTCAGTCGTCCGTTGTCAGTTGCTTCAGGAATAAGGATATGTTTTCACATTTTATATTTCTTCCTTAGTAGAGATATAAAATCGATTGGTTTAGTTCCGCAACCCACAACTGGCAACAATCGACGGACGACCCTAATCGAGTTTTAGCTCGATTAGGGTGATATCTATCATATCAGCTTTGTGTACGCAAATATAATTCCTTTCAGATGAATTTTATTCAATTTTTAAAACCACGTCCTTCCCTGCAATGGGATATTCGATGGGCGTGGTCAGAGATAATTGGCTTTGTCTGAGCATAAGTTGCTGGATACTCGTTACTCGTTGCTGGTTACTGGTTTCTGGTTAAAAACGAGCAACGAGCTTCTTAGAGGGGCAAATCAATGCCATGCCCTTCGAACGTAGATTCTTTGCGCTATCTGTGTTACCCGATTATTGCTTGACATGCACTCGTAATTTTAATACAATGAATCGTTGTGAAAACAAGCATTTATCAATGTACCACTTTACCTCTCATATGAAAACCATTGATTACAGACCAGCCATTCTTTGCTTCATAATCGCCTTTATCCTTACTGCTTATGGCTTTGAAAATCCAGCCAGTTGCAGGGAAAAAAGTATAATCATCATTGAGGTAAAAGAAAATCAAGGAATTCGCGATATTTCAAAAAAATATTTTGATGACCCTGATCGTTGGGAGGACATTCTGCGTGCAAATGACCTTAAATCACCGGATGAAATAAAGCCTGGAATGCTGCTCCGTATTCCTGCCGGTGTTTTCTTCCAGGCAAAGCGCGAACTGGAGGTTTCACGAAGACTAATACAGAAGGCGACCGGAGCTGGTGCAAAGATCTTTACCCCCAAAATCATTGCTAGTGCCATACACCTTAGAGATACCGCCATTTTAAAACAAAAAGAGGGAGATCTGCCTGCTTGCATAACTTTTGCGAAGTCAGCAGCAAAGCAAAGCAAAAAAGCGCTGAAAATCTGCGTTGCGAACCAAGATGTTCCGGCCCAAGCCGTTGTGCAGGATCGCAATGGCTATGTACACAGCCGAAAACCATCAGACAACCTGTGGAAAGATGTTTTCCGTTATGATATCCTGCACGAGGGTGAAAGAATACGGACATTGTCTGAATCCTCTTGCGATATTCTTTTCAGAAACGACAGCAGGCTGCGGCTTAACGAAAATTCCCAGGCGTTGATTCGAAAAATGCGGGCAAACCTGCTGAAAGATACAGGGGATGCAAAAGTCAGTCTGGTTAAGGGAGATGTTTTTGCTCTGCTTGCCGCCAGCCCAAAAAATGAGCGGTTTCAGCTGGATATACCTGGAGTTGAAACAAAAGTAGATTCCAAATATTTCTGGGTTGGCCGTGACAGGCATGGAACCCGTTTTGCCAACTATGATGGCAAGCTGGAAATTTCATCTGCGGGAAGCAAGGTAGTACTGAAAAAAAATCAGGGCTCTGTTGTTCTTCATAATAAAAAACCGACATTTCCACGGGAACTTCTTGCCAGACCCAGACTGCTCAAGCCTGAAAGTGGTGTTGAAGAATTTAATGTCAACATACCTTTAAGGTGGGAAGAAGTAAGTGGAGCCAAATATTACCTGTTTGAAATATCCCATAATGTTTCATTTTCATCAATCATCTACAGCAAAGAGATTCAAGTCGCAACGGCCATGTTTCCCAAAAATCTTCCTGACGGATCTTTGCGCAATCTGTTTTACTGGCGTGTTACAGCCGTTTCCTCAGACAAGCTGAGAGGTCAGCCGTCCGAGGCAAGGTTTATTCAGATAATGTATGACGATAAGCCGCCATTTCTTGTAATTCAATCTCCGGATGAAGGCCTGCTTCTTTCAGGCAACATGGTAGAAATACTGGGAATGACTGAAAATGATATTCTGCTTACTATACAGGATCAGCCGGTTGAAATCGCAACAAACGGAAAGTTTCGATTCAGGCAGAAATTGTATGAAGGAGTCAACAGCATCATTGTTAAAGCAATTGATCGTGGAGGGAACATCACCCAACTCAAACGAAGTGTAACCTTTCTGCCGGACCATAAAATAGATTTAGCTTTTGATCCGCTTTATAATCCGGTTTTGCACCAGAAAATGCCCGGCCATTTTATTGTATCACAACGCTCAATTTCCCTGGCTGGAAAAACAAATCCGGATTGCTATATTACAGTTACTTCGCCTGGAACCGCGGCTCCGGCAAGGGCCACTGCGGATAGTAATGGCCGGTTTCAGGTAAGTCTCAATTTGACCGATCGCCGCCAGATGTTCAATGTTAAAATAGCCTCACCTTCCGGCGTAGAAAGGCATGCAAGCATTAACATTGAAATCGATGATAAAGCCCCGATCATACATTTTGACGAAAAAATTTCTTCCACTACCAGAGAAAAGAGATTGTCAATTAAGGGAAAGGTTGACGATGCCCAAAGATTCAATTTGAACAAAAGCCCTGTTTCATTGCAGGATGGCCAATTCAGCATCACGATTGATCTGAAACCGGGCGCAAACAGACTTTCTTTTGTAGCCGGCGATTTAGTTGGTAACGTAGTTAGAATTGAAAAAGAGGTTCTATTTGATCCGGATCCACCTGGATTGCTGAAATATGAAATTTCCCTGGGCAAAGGTGAAGATAAAAACCAGGCCAGTGTAATTGTAAAAGCCCAGGATTCAACCGGACTCATAAAGACAGCGCCATTTATAGTGCAAATCGGAAAACAAAGCCATACCGGCCACATGATTCTTTCAGGTTCAAAGGGAATATATATCGGATCATTCACTATTCCGGAAGGTGGCAGGCATATAATAAAATTAAAAAGCGTAACGCTGTCGGACTACCTCGGTAACAGTAAGGAATACAGGTTTTAGGTGTTCGGGTCGAGAGGCACGGGTTGCGAGGTGCGGGTTATAAAAAGAGATTGTTTCCGATTAACAACTCGCAACTCGTACCTCGCAACCCGCAACGTTTGACGTTTACGATGGAACTCCTTACAGGGATAATCAATGCCACGTCATTGGGGCGTGGATTCTTTATTATTAAATATTAGAAGGTCTATCAAATGAACCAAAAATATTTTAATATTTCCGGGCGCTATTTGAAAATGGCATTTATATTCGTTGTTTTCTTATGGGTTGTTTCATCACAGGCTCTTGGAGCTGAACCCGCATATTTGATTACTTATGGCATTGATGCAAGTACTGTTGAGGGGGATGATGACTTTTTCCAGGTTGTTTTCATACGAATGCCTGATCAGATGCGCGACCCTGTATATGTTCGCATTTTCGATGCCGACTGCGGGGGTGAAGTGGACGCTATATATCACAGGAAGTTCGATACCCGAACCGGTTTTAAGATATTCGGAGGGAAGGGCGCATATTCAGTTCCCGGAATGCGAAAACCGACGCCTGTCAAATCGGATTTGTATGCAGGTACTCTTCTTGCAAATGAAGAGTTTGGAGAAAACCCTCTTTTGGATAATAAGTGGTATACTTTTGCTCGAATTAAACCCGAAGACGGTGAAAAGGTCGGCCAGTTTCGATATTTTAAAGTTGTAATTGAAGGAAAAGAAGGTAATGACGGCAATGCTTTTCTTATTACGGTATCGAGCGAAGAGCACAGCAGCACACCACCTGATGAAGTTGAAATTTTTACGTTTGCGCCTACTATTCGCCTGCCAAGACCAGGCGTATTTTCGGAAATGCGGTTTTTCGTTCCTGAAGATGTGCGCGAGATCGTGGTGCACAACTTTGATCTTTCCGGTGCAAAAATTGGTGTGGACACAGCTTTCCGTTCCAATCTGAAAGTTGGCTCTTCCGGCCAGAATGAATGGATGAAAGGAGTTGTTTACTTAAAGGAAATTGAAGTCGGGCGCATGTGCGCTCTCCGGTTTGAAGGAGGACGGGAAATGCCCAACGATGGGACATTTTATGTTACCGACAAACACGGCAACCTGCTTTCCATGCTGGTTTCCATATATCTTCATGAACCGAATGCCCGCCCCAGACCTCAAATTGATTTTGAACAGCTCGATGACTGCAATACATTTCTTTTTAACGGGCTTCGCACGCTTGACCCGGAGGGAGATGCGTTACAATTTATCTGGAATTTTGGCGATGGAACCAGCGAAAAGGGCGTGCCGGTAACGCACAGATACCAATCGCCAGGGCGATACAAGGCAAGTGTAATTGTCGAGAGTGATTCAGGTCTGATTAACAACAGTGCAATTAAACGATTTACTGTCAAGGTGAATCATCCTCCGACTGCTAATGCCGGACCCGATCTACTTGCGGCTCCGGGCGAGAAACTTTATTTTGATGCCTCTAAATCGACCGATCCTGACGGGAAGGTGGTACGCCACTACTGGGATTTAGGAGACGGGCGTAAAGCCAGGGGCAGAAAAGTCAGGCATGCCTTCAGTAAACCTGGTTTGTACACAGTCAACCTACGTGTGGAAGATAACTCCGGCAGTTTGTGTAATTTTGCCACAGACCAGTGCAAGGTTTTTGTCAACTCTTCTCCCATAGTCAATATCGGTAAGGATCGGATTGCCTCGGTGAATGAACCGATCAGCTTCAGCGGAGCGGACAGCAGGGACATAGAGGGTGCAATAATTTCATATGAATGGAATTTGGGCGATGGGACAAAAAACAGCGGTATTAATATAACCCATGCTTTTCAAAAACCCGGCATTTACAGGGTGAGACTTGCAGTTACTGATGATTCTAATGCTAAAAACAAGACAGCTACGGACACCTTAAAGGTAATTGTCAACGATCCGCCGATTGCTCGCGCGGGTAAAGACCATATAGCTTCTTCCGGGGAAACGATTATTTTTAATGCTTCCGGGTCTATGGATAAAGACGGCAAGCTTATCGAATTTTTATGGGATTTTGGCGATGGTACAAAGCAAAAAACAGACCCCAGGACAAAAACCGTAAAGCACAGCTATTCAGATCCTGGGGAATACATTATAATATTAACCGTAAAAGACGATTCCGGGTCCAGCACTGGTACTGGTCAGGATACTGCCCTTGTTGTTATTAACCATCCACCAGTGGCTGTTGCAGGCCCTGATCAACATGTTAAAACCAGGGAAGTGAAGTTTGATGCATCTGGCTCCCATGACCCGGACGGTGAGGTAATTAAATATTTATGGCATTTCGGAGACGGGGAGACAAGCAAAGAAGTTTCGCCGCTTCATACTTTCCGAAATCCAGGGGAATACACCGTGCGCTTGACCGTGATTGACGATTCGAAGACGTCCACAAGTCGCACATCTGATGAAATGACGGTAACTGTGAACCATCTGCCAATAGCCGATGCCGGTCGCGATCACGTTGGCATGCCCGGGCAGGTGTTTGTTTTTGACGGCAGCGCTTCCGTGGATCCGGATGGTAAAATTATTAAATATGCATGGGATTTCGGTGATGGTACAATCCAAGATGGTACTAAAGTATCTCACAGCTATTCTAACCCAGGCAAATACAACGTATTATTGACCGTTTACGACAATTTTGAAAAAGAAGGCGATATAGGGTTTGGTGAAGCAGTGGTAGTAATAAACCGGTCCCCTGTGGCGGTTGCCGGCGGTGATCTTCTCGTAGCACCCGGCCAAAAAGTTTTGTTTGATGGAAGTCGTTCATATGATACCGATGGAAAGATTGTTTTTTATCAATGGGATTTCAGCGGGGATTTCAGCGATAAAAAAGCAGCCGGTAAATTAAATAAAGCCTTTCAGTCTGCCAAAGTCCGGCGCAGTTTTGCTGCATCCGGGGCATACAGTGCCACTCTAACCGTGGTTGATAATTACCGCGTTGAAAATTCTACGTCTCAGGATAAAATTTCTATCAGGGTCAATCACAGTCCCAGGGCAAATGCCGGGAAAAATATCCATACATCTGAAAGAACAGTTCTGTTGGATGGCTTAGCCTCTAGTGATGCGGATGGTGATCCTTTGACTTATATCTGGAATTTTGGCGACGGAACCCCGCCCCAAAAAGGTGCAAGGGTTTTTCATACTTTCGCAAAGGGAGGTAACTATCCGGTTATTCTGACTGCTGACGACGGAACCGGTTTGTCTAATGCTCGCTCAACTTCCTCCATTTCTGTTAAGATCAACGATGCTCCTATTGCAAACGCCGGTGGTAACAGGAAGGCTTGCGCTGGAAAGGTTGTAATTTTTGATGGAAGCTCTTCAGTAGATCCTGAAGACGGCCTGATGAAATATTACTGGGATTTTGGAGACGAATCAACAGCCGAGGGGGTTAATCCCACCAAAATCTATGATAAAGGCGGGGTATATCTGGTAACCCTGACAGCAACGGATGATTCCGGCTTAAAGGAAGGGAGTACAGGCAGAAATCAAATAGTGGTTACGGTTGTCGAATCGCCGGTGGCTGATGCGGGGCCTGATCAAACAGCATGTGCGGGAATTTCAATTCGATTTGACGGCAGAAAATCAAAGGATGTTGATGGCCTGGTAAACAGTTTTCTATGGGATTTCGGCGACGGCGCTGTGGGAGGCGGACCAACTCCGACTCATGTTTATGATAGGGCAGGTACATACAAGATCAGACTGACCATCACCGGAGATCGTGTAGGGGATTGCAATAATACAGATGATGATGAGATGATTGTTGTGATTCATGAAGCCCCAGTTGCAAAATTTACATGCCCGGCATCAGCACAGATGGGAAAGCCGATAGTCTTTGATGCCAACCAGTCAACAGTTCAAAGCGGAAATATTTTACAATGGAACTGGGATTTTGGAGACGGAACCTATGGGGAGGGTAAAAAGTTAGAACACACATATGACGAATCCGGCTACTATGTTGTCAAACTTACAGTCTCTACGGATTCTAAAACTGATTGCAACAAAACGTCAAAACAAAAAACTATAAACATTAATGCACCGCCTGTTGCACAAGCAACTTCAGACGGGCTTAAAAGACCGGAAAAAGATGACCGTTTGGTAGGGGTGAATCAGATTGTCACCTTTAACGGGTCTTCCTCCCGCGATCCTGACGGTGTTATAGCTTCTTATGATTGGGATTTCGGCGACGGTTGCAAGGATAGCGGTGTGCTGGCCAGGCATCAATATAAAAAGGGCGGCAGCTACAAAGTGGTTTTGCGTGTTACGGACAATACAAAGCTGGCCAATAACAGCTCAACCGATACAATAGTAATTTCCGTAAATGAAACACCCCTGCCGGTTATAAAAACGAAAAAGATTCTTTGCGCAGGGGAAGAGGTGTTGCTGAGCGCAAGTGGTTCTTACGATCCTGATGGTGAAATTGCAGGCTATGCATGGCATTTCGGTGATATGAGTCCTCTTCAAGAGGGAAAAGAAGTGAGACATACTTATGGCCTTCCCGGAAATTATACAGTAACACTGGAGGTTGATGATGGTAATTCGTTGAGCAACAGTATTGTACAAACTTCAGCAATTATTGCTGTAAATGAGCCTCCGGTTGCCAATGCAGGAATAGACCGCATAGTATCTCCCGGAGAAAAGGTTTTGTTTGACGGATCAGCAACAAAGGACCGTGACGGCTATATCAAGTCTTATAAATGGGACTTTGGGGATGGAAACATAGCCAGAGGGGCAAAGGTAACACACAGTTATCAAAATCCTGGTAAATACCGGGTTCTACTTGATGCCATTGATAATTCCGAAGCCAAATGCAATCTTTCTGAAGATGTCGTAAATATTTGTGTGAACGCTACACCAGTCGCCGTCATTAAGGACAAGCTTGAAAAAGTTTCGTATGTAGTATATGATGCAATTGTTTTTGATGCTACCGGATCATACGACCCTGATGGCGATCCTTTAACTTTTTCCTGGAACTTTGGCGATGGTCAGAGCGCACATGGGCCAAAGGTAACCCATCGTTTTAAGAAACCGGGAAAGTACACTGTTAAATTACGTGTTGACGATGGCATGAGATTGAAATCGAGTGTCAGTTATAATGAAGTAACGATTGGAGTTAAACGAAGGAAATAAGCCGCCGTTCACGATCGATCCAGCTTCGCTGAGGCTTCAGGCTATGCTCTCCAAGCTACGCCTTGACAAGTCGCTGAGACAAGTGTTCGACGTCTAAAAAACGCTTTATTCTACAGTCTGAAAGGATATCATGTATATACGATTTTGGGGAGTACGAGGTTCAATAGCAACCCCCCTTACAAACGTCGAGCTTGAAGTTAAAATTGAAACAGCAGTGAAACTGGGGATAAAAGCAGGTATTACAGGCGATAGTCAGGTGCCTGATTTTTTGGAAAGTTTGCCCCTGCATATCCGTAGGACAGTTGGAGGGGATACAGCCTGTGTGGAGATACAGGCAGGAGGTAAGATTCTTATTCTCGATGCAGGCACAGGCCTTCGCCGGCTGGGTCTGGATCTGATTAAAAGATCCGGGGGAAATCCAATTGAAGCTCATATTTTGATGACACACACACACTGGGATCATATAAGCGGAATTCCTTTCTTTGTTCCGGCTTTTTCCTCTGAAAATAATCTGACTTTTTATAGTCCGTTTCCAGGACTTAAAGAGCGCCTTGCAAGACAGCAAAATTCTGAGTACTTTCCAGCACCATTATCTCCAACTTTTAGATTCGTTCGTTTAAATGAGCATACACAATTTCAAATAGGTGATGTTAAAATTGATATTTTCCCCCTTAACCATCCCGGTGGAAGTTACAGTTATCGAATTACATATGGTAATAAAACAATAATTTACGCAACAGATTCCGAGTATAAAGAACTATCCGTAAATTCGGTCAAGCCTTTTACCGATTTTTTCCATGGTACAGACATGCTGATATTCGATGCCCAATATACAATGCTGGAGAATGTTGAAAAAGAAGACTGGGGCCACAGCAATGTGTTTACAGGTATTGATATGGCCATTGAAGCCAAAGTGAAAAAGCTTGTATTCATACACCATGAACCGGGCTATAATGATGAGAAATTATATACAATTCTTTTAAAAGCAAAAGAGTATGTTGATATTAATCACCCAAAAGTGCCTCTTGAGCTTTTACTCGCGTATGAAGGTCTATGCATGACGCTTTAAGGTATTTGACCTCCGAGCTGTGAAAGGGAAAAAATGAAAATAGAAGAGAACATACTAAATGATGTATCAAGTATTAAGTTGGAAGGTCGATTCGATGCCAACACCAGTGATGCTGTAGAAAAATTTATACGGGAAAAAATTGAAAAAGGCTGCAGTCAGTTTGTATTGAACATGGGAAATGTATCTTTTATATCCAGTGCCGGTTTACGTGTTGTTATTATCATTGCCAGGGAGCTGCGAAATGAACATCAGGGGGATTTACATATAGCAGTGCTTCAACCCTCTGTTAAAAGGGTTTTCGAGATATCCGGATTAAATAATATCCTTAAAATATTTAATGATGAACAGACAGCAACCGAGGCTTTTTCTAAATAGACCAGGTATGAGTAAATATAAGTGATTTTGTGAGGAAACATGCAACAATCATATGACTTTCCGGCAGATACTGCCGTTTTGGAAAAAATAGGCAGGCTTGCGATTGATGCGGGAAGTAACGCTGGATTTAACGATATTGAAATCGGAGATATTCAGCTTGCCATTGATGAGGTTTGTACTAACACCATCATCCATGGGCTAAAAAATGATCAAAACCGGGCGTTTCAAATGGTAATTCAGTGGAATCCCGGCGAAATCGAGATCCAGATTCACGAGTCCGGGGAATTTTTTGATCCCCTGGATTTAGACGATCCAAACCTGGAAAATATTATGGAAGAACATTCTGCCGGTGGCCTGGGGCTCTATTTTCTACGAGAACTTATGGATGAAGCAGACTTTCGAATTGGACGGGATGGAGTAAAAACGTGGCGCATTGTAAAAAGGAAGAGTTAGCGCGAAAATCAGAGCCTGCAACTGTAAAAATCCTTTTTCTCCGAGACAGCTCAGATTTTAAGTCCCTGTAAAAGAGGCTAAAGCTGGAGAGCTTCATAATTATTTCTCTGCCACAACACATTAACTTGCAAATTCAAAAAAGAGCGTTTCATTAAATCACTTACATTAATGTAAGTTAATTGTCCTAATTATTACAATTTTGTAAGGAATCAACCTTGTCCTCCAACCTGCATGATTAGCATATTCTATTGTTTTAATTCATAATTTAGTTTCTTTCCATTTTTGGCACATCAATTGCATTTGTTTGCTTCAATTAAAAAGTTTTCAAAGGAAGATAGGTATAAAAACAAATGCATAACGAAGCCTCAGTAATACTGAAACAAAAGATCGGGCAGTTGATCTCAAGCCTCTTGGAAGAAAATACCCTTTCTTTTCTAAAAGAGCATTCGCAAATTATTGACGAATATTTACAAACCAGTTTTGAAACCAGCATGGTCGGGCCAAGCATCGATCTGGCAAAAAATCCATATGCATTCATCGCTCTTGGGGGCTATGGTCGCCAGGAGCAGTGCGTTTATTCCGATGTTGATCTTCTTTTTCTTTTTAAACATAGCGTACCTGGCGAAGCTGAAAGTCTTATTCGTGAAATTGTTTATCCGCTTTGGGATATCGGCCTTGAGGTTGGTTATGCCACCCGTTCAATAAAGGAATGTTTAAGCCTTGCCCGAAAAGATTTTGAAGTTTTGACATCTTTGCTGGATGCCCGTTTTATTTGCGGAATGTCCCCTTTATATTCAGAGCTAATGCAGCAGCTGAGGAAAAAAATTATCAAAAAAGATCGCAAAAAGATAATTGACCGGCTTGTTGAAAGCAGCAATGAGCGCCATATTCGTTTCGGAGACTCCACATATCGTCTCGAACCCAACCTGAAGGAAGGACAGGGAGGCTTGAGAGATTATCATGCTATACTGTGGCTAGCCAGGATAGAATTTAAACTCAAGCAGCCCAGAGATCTTGAGTATTATGGCCGGCTTTCACATGAAGAGTTTAAAGACCTGAATGATGCTCTTTCATTTATCTGGAATGTACGGAATCGACTCCACTTGTTAGCGGGCCGGAAATGCGATCAGCTTCATTTCGAAAATCAGATCTTGCTTGCCGAAAAGTTCAAATTTAAAAAAACAAACGGGCAACAGCCGGTTGAAAGATTTCTGGGCCGGCTTCACAGCAGGATGGATTTTATAAAACAGCAGCACCAGATGTTTCTTTACGAACTCGGATATACTGCCGGTAGAAAACCCAGAAAGCTGCCCGAAAAACAGACGAATGTGAACGGAATAGAAGTTATAAGGGATATGCTGAACTATACTTCCTCTGAAGAAATTTTGAATTCGCCGGACCTGCTGCTTTCTATATTTGAGGAGAGCATGCGGCTGAAAATCCCTTTAAGTGCTGAAGCCAAACGAATGGCGAAGGAGTTCGGCTATCTTATTGACACAGACTTTAGAAATTCGGCTTCCAATGTCAAAGCTTTTGAACGTATTTTAGTAACACCTGCCCCCACTTTCAATGTTCTAAAGGAAATGCTCAGCACAGGCTTTTTGGTCCGATTTATCCCGGAATATAAAATTATCGTTAATCGAATCCAGTATGACGAATATCATCTTTATCCTGTTGACAAGCACTTGTTGCGGGCTGTTCAGATAATAAAAAATTTTGCCGCCAACGATGATGCCACTGATCCTTTATGTGTCGATTTGTATAAAGAGCTTAAAAGCAAAAAGCTTTTGCTCTGGGCGGCTTTGCTTCATGATATCGGCAAGGGTGACCTGGCAGTCGATCATTCACAAGGCGGCGCTACAATTGCCAGAAAAATACTTTCGGAAAAGGGTTTTAAATTAAGGGATATCGAAACCGTATCATTTTTAATTGAAAGGCACCTGTTTTTAATCAAAACTGCAACGAGAAGAGATATCCACGACGAAGAAACAGCCATTTTTTGCGCAAGAACTATAAAGGAGATTGATCGGTTGAAAATGCTCTACCTTCTGACTGTTGCCGATTCCATGGCCACAGGACCGAAGGCGTGGAATGACTGGATGCAAACCCTGCTCAGGGATTTGTTTTTTAAGGTTTTAGGTGTCTTGGAAAAAGGAGAGCTGGCAAGCCGTGAAGCTGTTAAAGTGGTCGAAAAGAAAAAATATCAGGTCCTCAGTCAGGCATCGTCACCGGAAAGCAAAAAGAATCTGGAAGAACTCTTTAACGTCTTTTCGCCAAGATATCTTCTGTACGCTAATACAAACCAGATAATGGAAGATATAAAGCTTTATGAAAGTCTTGGTGAAAATGACATTGTCTGGAACATAACAAAATCAGACGATGCAAATACACGGATTGTCAAAATATGCGCTAAAGATCGACCAGGACTTTTTTCTAAAATTTCCGGCATATTCACTTTAAACAACATCGATATTATTGACGCTCAGATTTTCACATGGCGAAACCAAATTGCACTGGATATCTTCAATGTCAAACCGCCTCCTGATCAACTTTTTGAAGACGAGTGCTGGGAGCGCGCGGGAAAACATCTTCAAGCAGCTCTTTCAGGAGATCTTGATCTTGCAAAGACCCTTAGCGAAAAGATGGCGGTGTATCGGTCTTTTAAGACCCTGGAATTAAAAAGACCACATCGAATCGTCATTGATAATGATAGTTCCAGTTTTTTTACCATCGTTGAGGTTTTTACATACGACTTTCTCGGACTTCTTTTTAATATTACAGATGCCCTTTTCAGATGCAAACTTGACATCTGGGTTGCAAAAATTGCTACCAAGGCGGATCAGGTTGTAGATGTTTTTTATGTCAGGGACTTTGACGGCCAGAAGGTCGATTCGCCTGACCAGGTTGCAGCAATAAAGGCCGCTATAGAAAAGACGCTTCCGGCGGCAGGTTCAAATTAGGTATACAGGAGGATTTAATATGAAAAAGATTGAAGCTATTATCAAACCATTTAAACTGGATGATGTAAAAGAGGCTTTAAATGAAATAGGTATCCAGGGAATGACTATTTCAGAAGTTAAAGGTTATGGAAGACAAAAGGGGCATAAGGAGATATACCGCGGCGCAGAGTATGTCGTGGACTTCATCCCCAAAATAAAAATCGAAATCGTTGTCGAAGCCGGCAGAGCAGATGAAGTTGTAGATAAAATCCGCGAAGCTGCAAATACCGGAAAAATAGGAGATGGAAAGATCTTCGTATTTTCAGTTGAGCAGGCAATTAGAGTGCGTACAGGAGAAAAAGGAAAGGATGCCATCTGACTTTATCTTTATTCAAATGGGACACAGATAAACATGGATTATACAGATATATTAATAATTTATTAAAGGAGATTTTATAATGACGCCAAAACAAGTATTGGACATGGTTAAGAAAAATAAAGTAAAGGTTGTTGATATCCGGTTTATGGACTTTCCGGGCGTATGGCAGCATTTTACGGTTCCTATCAGTGAACTGGATGAATCAAGCTTTGAAGATGGATTTGGCTTTGACGGGTCGAGTATCCGCGGATGGCAACCAATTCACGCCAGTGATATGCTGGTGGTACCGGACAGTACTACTGCACAAATGGATCCTTTTTTCAAGGAGCCGACCCTCGTGCTTATAGGCAATATCATTGAACCCATAACACGGGAGTCATACTCTCGTGATCCGCGCTATATCACCCAAAAAGCCGAAAGCTATCTGAAAAGCACCGGAATTGGTGATACCGCATACTTTGGTCCTGAAGCTGAATTTTTTATCTTTGATAATATCCAGTTCGAGTCGTCAAGCAACAAAGCTTTTTATGAAATTGATTCCATCGAAGGGGTCTGGAATACAGGCAGGTATGAAGAACCCAACCTGGGTTATAAGCCAAGGCACAAGGAAGGGTATTTTCCGGTTCCCCCCATGGATAAGTTCCAGGATCTGCGAACAGAGATGGTTCTGGTTTTAGAGAGCCTTGGCATTGATATTGAATGCCAGCACCACGAAGTGGCTACAGCCGGACAGGGTGAGATTGATATGCGCTTTAAGCCGTTGCTTCAGATGGCAGACCAGTTAATGTGGTTCAAATATGTTTTGAAAAACGTTGCCTATCGTCACAATCGTACCGTTACTTTCATGCCGAAACCGCTGTTTGAAGATAACGGAACAGGTATGCACACACATATAAGCATATGGAATGGAGATAAACCCCTTTTCGCCGGAGATCAATATGCCGGAGTCTCTCAGGAAGCTTTATATGCCATTGGTGGAATTTTAAAGCACTGCAAGGCCCTTTGTGCTTTTACAAACCCGACGACCAACTCCTACAAGAGACTTGTTCCCGGATTTGAAGCCCCGGTAAACCTGGCATATTCAAGCCGGAACCGAAGTGCGGCAATCCGTATTCCCATGTATTCAGCGTCTCCCAAGGCAAAACGGATAGAGTTCAGAACGCCTGATCCCTCATGCAATGGCTACCTGGCATTTTCTGCAATGCTCATGGCCGTAATAGACGGTATCCAGAATAAGATTGATCCTGGTGAGCCTCTTGATAAAAATATATACGATCTTCCACCTGAAGAACTGGCTGAAGTCGAGTCTGCTCCCGGCTCATTAGACGAATCCCTGAATGCATTAAAAGAGGATCATGAATTTCTTTTAAAAGGCGATGTCTTCACCCAGGACGCCATAGACATGTGGATTGAATACAAAACGGAAAACGAAGTGAATCCCGTAAAACTCAGGCCTCATCCCCACGAGTTTTTCCTATATTTTGATATATAGCCCCTTCTAAAAGGGATCAGTTCACCGTAATGTCGGCGAGCTGATCCCTTGATGGTCTGGTAAACTCCGATAGGCGGGACTGCGTTGTGCTACATTTCGGAATTATTCAACGTACGATCAGTACTTCTTATGATTACAAAATTTGGACGCATTGAATTTGATTTTTTACGAAACCGTCTAAATCGGACTTTTTACAAGTTCATTCTTCCTTCACACCAATTGAGATAACAATGTCTTCACAGGAACAATGGTGGGTTGTTTTGTTAAAAAACAATCTGCGTCAACATAGTCTAATGAAAAAGATACCTGAAAAGCATGAGGTGCACGGATTTGTTTTTGAAAATGATACAGATTCTTGCTCACAGATTTTCCACCATCTGTTTTTGCCTCTACCATAAACCAGGGCTCTTGATTTCGGGTGACAAGAAAATCCACCTCACGTTTGTCCTTATCCCGAAGGAAATACAATCCATATTCACCAAAGCCATTATCGGTCCACCAATGGACAGCTTTCAATAAATGAGATGCGACAAAATTTTCTGACTTTGCACCGGAATCTGCAAGGAGAGACCAATTCCAAAGGTAAATTTTGGGCTGTTTAAGCAAAGACCGCGACACATTTCTATACCAGGGTGGTATGGTAAAACAATAATATAACGATTCCAAAACCTTTATCCAGCGGCGTATAGTATCCACTGAAACTCTTATTTTTTTAGCAAGATTCGAATAATTGATCATTTGACCGCTCTGAAATTTGAGCGTTTCTGCTAACAATTCAATTTGCTGTACTTCCTGGACTCGCGTAAGATCTCTGATGTCTTCAGTAAAGAATTGCTGCTGCCGGAGGCGTTTCCAGCGGTTTAAAAACCTTACATTCGCCTTCAGAAACGGTTCGGGGAAACCGCCAAAAGCATACAATGAATTAAACG
>Ga0233415_10000506_pt1 | contig 18128 bp, 21 predicted proteins | sample Na_anoxic_12_MG_FD_188631 | JGI IMG/M metagenome (GOLD analysis project Ga0233415, IMG submission 188631) | Seawater microbial communities from Saanich Inlet, British Columbia, Canada - Na_anoxic_12_MG | ecosystem: Environmental > Aquatic > Marine > Inlet | place: Canada: British Columbia... | reverse complement strand
GAGGAATTTAGAATATTTGCCCAAGCAATGCAAAAATTGTAATTTTATTTTTAAATGTCGAGGCGGCAGTCGGCAAATTGCCAAAATGGTTTTTGGCAATTATCAGGCAGCTGATCCTTTAGCTAAGTATGAATAAAAATTTATTAAAAAAAATAAAAGAGATAAAAAAAGATGATCCTTTTTTGATCACAATTACTGTTTTTAATAAAAAAGAGAAATCAGGGAAAGACATGGACACATTTCTCTTTGTTAATGATTTTCCTTATATTGAGTTCGATGGAACCAAGGGAATGATTAACAAATTGATTGACGAATCAAAGAAAAAGAATAAATAGAAATTAGATAAAACATGCAAAGAGTGGATATTAAAATAGGGTTTCAATGCAATAACCGTTGTAAGTTTTGTGTTCAGGGGGACAAAAGAGATCGTTTACCAGCTAAAAGCAAAGAAGAAATAGAAAAATCCTTGAAACAAGCTTATGACAAAGGCAAAAGAGAAGTTGTTTTTACTGGCGGAGAGCCTACTCTCCATCCGTATTTTTTGGACTTAGTTGATTTTGCCAAAAAAATAGGATTTAAAGAGATTCAGGTTCAAACCAATGGTAGAATGTTTGCTTATAATAATTTTTGTCTTAAAACAATAAAAGCCGGGGCAACTCAATTTTCCCCAGCTGTTCATGGACATAATGCTAAAATTCATGATTTTTTAACTAGTGTTAAAGGGAGTTTTGAACAAACAATTCAAGGAATTAAGAATTTAAAAAAATTAAATCAATATCTTTTAACCAATACAGTCATTACTTCAACTAATTCCTCTTATCTGCCTCAAATAGCCAAACTTTTGGTTAATTTAGGAGTTAACCAGTATCAATTTGCTTTTATTCATATAAGCGGCCGGGCCGAAGAGAATAAAGACTGGATTGTCCCTCAAAAAAGCAAGATTATCAAATACATTAAAAGGGGATTAGATATTGGCATCAAAGCTAATAAAAGAGTAATGACCGAAGCAATTCCTTATTGCTTAATGTCTGGCTATGAAGATTATATCGCTGAAAAAGTTATTCCTCCTTCAGTTGTGTATGATGCTGATTTTGTTATAGAAGATTATCATAAGTATCGCCGGAATCAAGGAAAAGCCAAAGGGCCTAATTGTCCAAAATGTAAATATAATAAAATTTGCGAGGGTCCCTGGAAAGAATATTCAGAGATTTTTGGATGGGACGAATTTAAGCCAGTAATAAAATGACTAAAAGACTGTATTTTGCCAGTTTAAATGATTGCAATGAAGATTGTTTGTTTTGTACTCGTAAAGGCGATGAATTGCCAATTGAGTTTATTGATACGGAAAAATCAAAAAAGATTCTTTCTGAAAAAAAGAAACAAGGATATCAATGGGTCTATTTTGACGGCGGCGAACCAACCCTAAGAAAAGATTTGGTTGAATTGATAAATTTCGCCAAAACTAAAGGATTTAAAATAGTTAATATTTTAACAAACGCGGTCTTGTTAGCTGACAATAAATTAGTAAAAAGATTATTAGCAATTAAGAATAATAAGAATTTTAATTTATCTTTTTCTGTCTCTTTACATTCATATAGAAAAGATGTTTCTGAAAAATTAGTTGGCAGAAAAAATACTTTTAATAAAACTATTAAAGGGATAAACAATTTAATTAAGAATAATTGTCAAGATCTTTCTCTTTATTATATTATCACAAAATACAATTATCGCGATCTGCCTGGTTTTGTTAATTTTGTACAAAAAAAATTTCCACAAACAAGAAATATTACTTTTTCTTTTATTTATCCTGCTGGAGCAGCTCTTAAAAATAAAAATATTTTCCCTCAGCTTTCTGAAGTAGAATCCTATTTTCAAAAGGCATTAACTTTATGTAAAAAATATGATATTGATTTTTCAATTAGCACCTGCGGAACAATCCCGCTTTGTTTCTTAAAAGGATATGAAAATGTTTTGTTAAAACAACAGGAATTGGATCAGCCAAAGAATGTTGCTATTATTGATGCTAATCAAGATGTTTTATATCAATTAGCTACTAAAGAATTTCATAAGAAGACAAAAATAAAAGCTTCTTGGTGCAAACAATGCGTTTATAATGACAAATGCGGCGGCATTTGGCGAACCTATGTTGATCTTTATGGTATTAATGAGCTCAAGCCGATTTTAAAGAATAAGAATCAAAAAAGAAGAGCAAATGTGCTTTTATTATTAGCTGGTTTTTCCTGTAATAACAATTGTATTTTTTGTTCAAACGTAGCTAATCGTGATTTTAACAGTTCTACAGAAGAATTATTAAAAAAAATCAACAAAGGATACAAAGATGGATTTAAGACATTGGAATTTATTGGCGGGGAAATTACTATTAGGCCTGATTTTTTTGAATTAATTTCTTATGCCAAGAAAATTGGTTTTGAAGATATACGTCTTACTTCCAATGGCAGATTATTCTCTTATCCGAAATTTACTAAAAAAGCTTATCAAGCAGGACTAAAGGTTGTTGTTGTTTCCCTTTACGGACATAATAAGACCTTGCATGAAGGAGTAACTAGAACGCCTGGTTCATTTGAACAATGCGTTCGGGGCATAAAAAATATTTCCAAAACAAAAGGAATGTATTTGATTATTAATACAGTTGTTTCAAAGATTAATTATAAATTTTTAGATAAAATTAGTGAATTTATTTATAAATTAAATCCAAAAGAATGGCATTTGCTGGAATTATTGCCTGATGGCAGAGCAATTAAAAATTACAATGCTTTAGCAGTTTCTTATAAAGAACTTTCTCCTCATTTGAAAAAAATTGGAGTGTTGGGTGGTAATAAGATTAAACGAATCGATTTCTTTGATTTTCCTTTTTGTATCTTTAATAAAAAGATTTTAGACAATAAAGATATTAATTTTTTTACTCCTGAAAATAGATATGAAGACATAAAACAAGAAGCTCATGATACTGTTTTTAGGGTGAAAAAAATTACTAAAGGAAAAAAAATAATTTATCAAGATAAATATAAGATTAAACCTGATTTTTGCCAGAAATGTATTTATTACAATCAATGCGGAGGCATAGCCAAACCTTATTTTAAAAAATATCAAGATAAAGAAATAAAAGAATTAGCTATTTCTCTTGATTTTATCAAAAATAGAAATTAAATTATGAATTTAGAAAAAGAACAATTATATCAAATATTTAACATTAAGAATACAGTTATTATCCAAGAATTATTGAGTGTTGCTTTTGGAAGTAAACCAGCTTTAATTTTTGCTTCAGATAAAGAAGGAGCTAAAATAATTAAGAAAATTTTTCCTAAATTATCTATTATTTTAGAAAAACCAGAGCTTAATATAGCTCATAAAATCAATCATCTTTCGTTAATAGTTATTGCTAAAAATAATAAATTAGCTAAATCATTAATCAAGACTCATATTAATAATAATATGATGCAAATTGGAGAATTATTAGGTTATCCATCTTGTTGTGTTAATAGTTGGATAAACAGGGATTATGATACTGATTCAAATAAGGCAATTCATAAAATTTATGAGAATTCCAGAAATTTCCATTTTTTAAATAATAATTTATTTAATTTTTCTTCTAGATTAAGAGTTTATAAGGGAATGTATAAAGATATTAAAAAATATTATAGAAAAAATAATGTTTTTGAGCCTGTTATTCATAATTTACAATTCATATCTCATGTTCCTTGTTCTTATGATTGTAAACAAAGCAAAATTATAGGAGAAGAAACTTATCAGATTCTTAATAATAATTTACCTGAGTTTTCGAAACAAGTAAAATCTATTCTCAAAAGACCCGTTTTGTTCTTTGATATTTTTAATTGGGTTATTTTTGATGGTTTAGTGAATAAAGATGGTGTTTTGAAATATAAAAAAGTTGTCCCTTTCATTTCATTAATTAATTCTAAATTACTTAATTATTTTAAAGAAGGTAATAAAATTATTGTTAATAATAAGAGTGTGGAAATATTTAAAGATAAAAAGATATTATATAGCTATAAAAAAAAGAATGAAGTAGACGGTTTTATTTTAAATTTTGGTAATTATAAAAGTTTTGACATTTCAATATATGAAAAGCAAAAAGAAAGTTAAAAATGTTTATTATACTGCAGGCAAAAGCCCTTTTGTTTATGTTGGTTATAATTGCAATAACCAATGCATTTTTTGTTTTGAAGCAGATAAAAAATTTCCGTATAAAACTACTGATCAAATAAAAAAAGAAATTGATATAATCAGAAAAATTTTTGATTTTATTAATTTTATGGGACAAGAGCCGACATTAAGAAAGGATATTATTGAGTTGATCAATTATGCCAAGTGTTTAAAGTTTGAAGAAATTGGCATTACAACTAATGGACGAATGTTTGCTTATAATGATTTTACAAAAGATATTTTAAAAAGCGGGCTTACTCAAATTGTTTTAACAATAGCCGGTGGAACAGCGCGATCGCACGATTTACACACTTTAGTTAAAGGAAGTTTTGAGCAGTCACTTGCTGGTATTAGAAACATACTGAAATTCAAAAAGCGGAGCTTAAGTTTTATTGTTAATATTATGGTTACCAAAAAAAATTTTAAAGAGTTGTTGAAAACAGTTGATTTTTGTGTTGACTTGGGGATAAAAGAAATCAATATTGGACATATCATGCCGTTGAATAAGGCGATTGAACATTCTAAAGAGATTGTTGCCCGTATGAGTGATGTAGTGCCTATTTTAATTCGTTCTCATAATAGGCATGAAAATATAAAATTTTTATTTGTTGAATATCCAGCTTGTATTTTTCCTAAAAAATATCAGCACATGGCCTTTCCTTGTCTTGAGGAAAATCCTCAAAAAAGCAGAATTAAATTATGTTCAAAATGCAATTATAAAGATAATTGTACTGGCATAAGCAAAGCATATTTAAATCTTTATGGCTATGAAGAATTTAAAATCTAATTCTGATAAAAAGAACAATGAGATAATTGAAGAAATTTCTCGGCTTTCAGGAGGAGAGCTTTCTTCGCTTGAATTAATTGCTGTTGTTTATGGCATTAAGCCAGTTATGGCTGAAATGGCCAATTTTGATAAATACGATAGTAAGTTTATAAAAAAACTTGATAGAATTAATGAGCTTTGTAAAAAACTTTCACTCCATTTTATTGTTTCCACAAAGAAGTTTATTATTAATAGCCCAAGAGGAATATTTGAGATGGTAGATTTGAATAGTTCCCAAAAAGGTAAGATAGCTTTTGGTATATCAAAAGACAAAGATGCAGCCTTAGAAGGGGTTAATTTGTATTATAAAAAAATGCTTTCTGATGAAGATGGTATAAATTTTGGTAGAGTAATGGGTTATCCAGAATGTTGTTTGGATTTTGGAAGATATCTTTGCGAAAATAGCAAAGGAGATAAAAAACTTAATCCGGATAATTTCGGATTTGCCAATCCTGCAGTAGAATCATTAAAAAGATCTAAAGAATTCGCTTGGCAATTAAATGTTTTTTCTTCTTCGGTTCTTTCTTATTATCCTTGCACTTTAAATTGCCAAGAAAGCATTAAATATGTTAATAAGCTATTAAAAATAATTAAAAAAATTAATCCTCAGTACGAAGAATATTTAGTATCGCTTCTTAAAGAACCAGCTTCTTTATATTGGACTTGTGTTGATAAGATATTATTTTATGGTGATTTTACAGGTGATTTTGAAAATTCTGAAGTTAAATATTATAAAGTTGTTCCAGAACTTAATTCTGAAAAATTTTATCAAAATAATAATCCTAAATTTTTAAATGATTTAAAAAAAGTTAAAGGAAAAGTCCAAAAAGGAAATAGATTAATAATGACTCCAAATTATTTTGAGATATATAAAGATAAAAAGAGAATTGTTAAAATTAAGAAAGATAATCAATACGAACCGATTTTAGTTAAGCCGAATAAATAAATAATAAAATAAAAAAAACAGTTATTATTATTGGGTATCGATGCAATAATCGATGCCGGTTTTGTAATAATGCTAATAAGTAGAGAAAGTATCCAGATCTATATGGCTGGAATGAATTTAACCCAGTAAAAAAGATGAACAAAAAAAATAATTATATAAATAAATTCGAAAAAATTTTAGGATTTATCGTGGGATATTTTTTTTCTACTACAGTTCTATTTTTTATTTTTTCAACTTTTAATAAAATTTCAAGAAGTCGGTTATATTTTTATATCGCCGGCATAGTGCTGTCCGTTGTTATTATTGGTTTTATTATTGAATCTTTGACTATTAATGATAAGGGGGAAAATATTATTAATACGCGACCATTTTTCAGCGGATTTAAGGCATTCGGCTATTATATTAATCTAACCATCAATTCAATATTATTGACAGTTGTATATATTATCGGAGTCGGAAGCACTTCATTGTTCGCCAAATTATTTAAGAAGCATTTTTTAGATTTAAAGATAAAAAGAAAAAATGGCACGTATTGGACAGATCTAAATTTAAAGAAAAAATCTCTTAAGGATTACTATAAGCAATTTTAGGATAATAATTATGTATATATTGGGCATAAGTTGTTTTTACCATGACTCTTCAGCCGCTCTTTTAAAGAATGGGAAAATTATAGCGGCAGCAGCAGAAGAAAGATTTACCAGAAAAAAACATGATATTTCTTTCCCCATTAATGCTATTAATTACTGTCTTAAAAGCCAGAACGTTTCTATTAACGATGTTAAATATATTAGTTTTTACGAAAAGCCACTTTTAAAGTTTGAAAGGATTTTGTCCCAACATTTAGAGATGTTTCCGAAAAGCTATGGGTCTTTCATATCCTCTTTGCCATTTTGGATCAATAAAAAGCTAAGAATAATTAAAATAGTAAAGAAAAAATTGAAATATAAAGATGATGTTTTGTTTATTGAGCATCACCTAGCTCATGCAGCCAGTTCCTTTCTCGCCAGTCCTTTCGAAGAATCAGCTATTTTAACAGTCGATGGGGTTGGGGAATGGTCGACTACAACTTATGGGTTAGGCAAAGGGGAAGATATTCACTTAATGAAGGAAATAAAATTTCCTCATTCTCTTGGTTTATTCTATTCGACTATTACTGCTTATTTAGGATTTAGAGTTAACAATTCAGAATACAAAGTCATGGGGTTAAGCGCATATGGCCAGAGAAATAAAGAAAAAAATGTTTATTATAATAAATTAAAAAAGGCAATTGATTTTAAGAAAGATGGAAGTTATCGCCTCAATATGGATTATTTTGTCTATCATTACGGTCAAAAAATGCCATCTAAAAAATTATGTCGGTTATTGGATGGGCCGATTAGAAAAAGGAATTCTATAATAAATCAGAGACATAAGGATATCGCTGCTGCTTTGCAAATAATTACTGAAGAAGTCATAATAAAAATGTTAAAATATCTATATGGCATTACTGGATTTGACAATATAGTTTTATCTGGAGGAGTGGCACTTAATAGCGTTTTAAATGGTAAAATAATAAAAAAAACGCCATTTAAAAATTTCTGGATACAACCAGCGGCCGGGGATGATGGAGCTAGTGTGGGAGCTGCTTTATATGCTTATCATAGTATTTTGAGAAAAAAAAGAAATTATCATTTAGTTAACGCTTTTTTAGGGCCGGAATATTCAACTAATCAAATAAGGTCCTTTTTGGATGATAATAAAATAAAATACACGGATTTTCTTAACAAAGAAGAATTAATAAAAACTACTGCTAAATTTATTTTTCAAAATTATATTATTAGTTGGTTTCAAGGTAGAATGGAATGGGGACCAAGGGCGCTGGGCTCAAGGAGTATTTTAGCTAATCCTTTAAATCCTGAAATGAAAAACATACTTAACTCAAAAGTTAAACGCAGAGAAAATTTTAGGCCTTTTGCACCGGCCATCTGCCAAGATGATGTTTCAGAATATTTTGAATGCGATAATCCGGTTCCCGAACCAACAAAATATATGTTAGCTGTTTATCCAGTCAAAAAAAAATGGCGAAATAAAATACCAAGCGTTGTTCATGTCGATGGAAGTTCTAGATTACAAGTTGTAGACAAGAAACAGAATTCTTTATATTATCATTTAATTAAGGAGTTCGGTAAATTATCAGGAATACCGATTTTAATCAACACTTCTTTTAATGTTCAAGAAGAACCAATAGTTTGTAGTCCTATGGATGCTTACAAATGTATGATGGGGACGAAAATTGATTATTTAATAATAGATAAGTTTCTAATTAAAAGAAAGGATAATTTGTAATATGTCAAAAAATAAGCTATTAATAAGAGAAATATGGGATTTTTTGAAAGTAAGAAAGGTCTGGTGGTTTACGCCTATTATAATAATGCTTTTATTAATTGGGTTGTTAATTATTTTAGGACAAAGTAGTTTTCTTTCCCCTTTTATTTATACAATATTTTGATGGAGAATAAAAAAAATAAGAAAAAAAATAGGAATCTATTAATAAATTTATCTTTATTAATCTCAGCTATTTTATTTTCATTGTTAATAGCTGAATTAGGATGTAGATTATTTTATGATGAAAGTGTTAATTATGGAAAAGTAACATGGGATATGTTGCAAAAAATGCCTCCTTCCTTTTTCGAAAATAATGCCGAAGAAGGAGTTTACGCTAATCCATCTAATGGATTAATATATAATATAAAGAACAATCGCCTAAACGAAGAATCTTATACTTTTTTTAAGAATGATAAAAACATTAAAAAAGAGAAAGAAGAAGGAAAGTATAGAATTGCTATTTTAGGAGATTCTTATACTACAGGCGCAGGGTTAAAAGAATTTTATTATGACAGGAATACATATGTTGTTCAGTTAAATAAAATGCTGAATGAAGAAGAAAGTGTTAAAGAAGAAAATAAGATAGATAAATTTGAAGTTCTTTCTTTTGCAACGGGCGGCATAAATAATTATCAAGAATTAATTTTGCTCAAAGAACTAGTTCTTTCTTATAATCCTGATTTAATTATTCTTCAGACAACCGACAATGATACGGGATTGCCGATGACTCAACTCGGTCGCGATAGTAAAAATTTTTATATAAGCTCTTTAACTAATTTGTTATTTATTGATAATAAATTTATTCCTGCTTTGCCGTTTTTAAACGAAAAAATAAGCAAGAAATTATTAGAAAAATCAGCTCTTTTTAGATTTTTGTCTTATAGAATTAATGTAATAACACTTAACAATTCCAGCGAGGAATGGGTTAATTTGAATTTTGATTCAATAAAAGAAATAAATAAAGTGGCTGAAGAAAATAATTTATGTCTTATTATTATTAACTTCCATCGAGCGACTTTCGATAAAGGATGGCGTTGCGGAAAATTAATAGGTGATTATAAAAATGATTTTTATGATAATGAATTAAAAAAAATGACAGACGAATTAGATATTTCTTTCTTAAATATGTGTGATTATGTTGATGATATTTATTCAATAAAATCGGATTTTGAAGGCGATGAGCACTATAATGAAAGAGGACATTCTATTGCCGCTAGTATTTTAAGGAATGTAGTTTTAGATAAAATCATTGGGAAAAAATAAATTAAACAGAGTTAACGAATTATGTAAAAAACTTTCATTAAAACTTGCTGTTTCTAAATATAAATTTATAGTAAATAGTCCAAGAGGTATTTTTGAAATAATATTAATGGATAAAAATAAAATCAAAAAAACAGTTATTATTATTGGGTATCGATGCAATAATCGATGCCGATTTTGTAATGATGCTAATAAAAGAGAACTTCACAATAAAACTACTAAAGAAATTCAGCAGGAAATGATTGATGCAAAAAACAGAGGGACAACTTACATAGAACTTATTGGCGGAGAAACAACCATTAGGCCAGATGCTGTAGAATTAATAAAATTTGCCAAAAATTTAGGTTTTAAGACGATTAACATGGCAACAAACGGAAGAATGTTTTCTTATTTGGAATTTACTAAGAAAGTAATCAAAGCTGGCTTAACTGATATTATTTTTTCTATTCATGGGCATAATGCCAAAATCCATGATTACTTGACCCAGTCGCCAGGCAGTTTTGATCAACTATTAGAAGGACTAAATAATTTTAAGAAATTAGGATTTAAGAAAATTGGCTCTAACACTACTATTGTTAAGCAGAATTACAAATATTTGCCACAAATCGGTCAGTTTATTTATAATCAAGGAATCAGAAATTCAGAGTTTATTTTTGTTGATCCTAATTACGGCGGAGCTTATGATAATTTTGATAAATTGGTGCCTCAAATTTCTAAAATTGCTCCTTATGTCAAAAATTGCCTAGACATAGGCAAAAAGAATAAAATACCACATTGGCATATTAGATATGTTCCATTGTGCTATTTTCAGGACCATCTTGACCAAATAAGCGAATTGCAGGAAGTAGCAACATTTAAAACAGAACATTTAGCGCCAGATTTTGAAAATTTTGATGTAGAGAATTCAAGAAAATCAATTGGCAGAAAAAAAACTAAAAAATGCAAGGACTGTAAATTATTTGATTCATGCGAAGGTATTTGGAAAGAATATCTTAAACGTTATGGAGATAAAGAATTAGAACCAATAGAATAAATATGGATATTTGTGTTTGGGATAAATGCAATAATAATTGTTTAATGTGTACTAATCCAGACAGGCCTTGGCCAGCCTGGGACGGCAGTTTTGATTATAGTTATGAAAGTCTAATTAAAAGAATTAAAAAATCAGAAAAGGAAATTAAAACTTATGATTCAATTTATCTAGGCGGAGGAGAACCAACTTTGCATCCTGCATTTTTAAAAGTTCTTAATTTTGTTAGCAAGAATTTTCCAAAACAAAGAATAAAATTACTAACCAATGGGAGAAAATTTTTATATCGTGATTTTACCAAAGAGGTATTAAGTATAACTAATAATTTAGATATTGAATTGTCTATTTATGGCCCTAATAAAAAAGCTCATGAAGCAGTTACTCGAGCTTCGAACAGTTTTGAGCAGACTATGCAGGGTTTAAAAAATCTGCTTGATTATAAGAAAGAAGACCAGTTAATAAATGTCAGATTTGTAATTACTAAACTTTCCTATAAGTCCTTGGAAGAATTTTTAAAGTTGATGGGGGAAAGATTTTCTTCTACGGATAGGATAATGATTATTTTCTGGGAAGTGGAAAATCAGGCGGTCAAGAATATAAAAGCAGTTAAAGTTACTTACAATCAAGTTAGTCCATACTTAGGGAAATTATATCCTTTATTAGGAAATTTTAAGGAAATAAGATTATACCATTTTCCTTTATGCGCTCTTTCCGAAAAATTTTGGCCTTATGTTTGGCGGACTTTAGATAAGGACGAAGTAATATTTAATAGCTCTTGTGCGAAGTGCCAGTATAGAAAATATTGTCTGGGCATTCCAAAGGAATATTCAAAGCATATGGGAATTAAAGAATTTAAGCCAATTAAAGAGAATTTTAATATTAAGGAAAGAAAAAATATTTACCAGCCTATTTTAAGCATAAACAAGAAATAATGATTTTTGATATTTTATTTTTACCCTTTGTTTTTTTTATCGGACTGATTACCAGTTATGAAGATATTAAATTTGGCAAAGTAAAAAATAAGTGGATTTTATTAGGACTGATATGGGGATTAGCCGTAATTATTTTCTTTTTGATCTGGTATTTTATTGCCTCGCCCGTTACTCGTTTTTATTATTTTAATATTATAGATTTGCCTGATAATTCACCAGCTCCAGTTTTTACTGTTTCTTTGATTTATTTATATAGAGTTGTTCTTAACACATTTCTTGCTTTGATAATAGGTTTTTTAATGTGGAGGTTTAATGCTTGGGCAGCTGGCGATGCCAAGCTTTTTATTATTTATTCTTTGCTTCTTCCTTTAAAATATTATTGGAAATCATATCTGCCTTATTTCCCTTCTTTCGCTTTATTAATTAATATTTTTATCCCTATTTTTCTCTATTTATTAATAAGATCTTCTTTTTATTATTCTAAATTTATTTATTTTCGCTTATTCAAGCCGACAAAAATTGATTTGTCAAAGAAAAAAGATAAAACAGATACAAAATTAGATAAAAAAAAGAAACTGTGGGAAACTGTGAAAAATATGGCAGTTATGCTGCTTGGCTTTATCGCTATTTTCTTAATTTTTGGCTTATTCCAGCAGCCAATTAAAGAACATTTTTCTATTGATATTTCTTCTTTGCTGATATTTGTGTTTGCTGGTTTAATAATTTTTAGCGGACCATTATCCAAGGTTTTCCAAAAGCCAATTACTTTGAAAATAATTCTTCTTGTTTTGACTGTTATTCTTAGTTACGGATTTATTTCTTCTCCGCAATCTACTTGGCAAATCCTTTATCAGACAGTTAAATTAATGATTATTTTTATGACTGTTTTAACTTTATTTAGAAAATTAATTGATTTTTATGTTATGAGAACCAGTTTAAAAGAAATAAAAATAGAGGAGCTTGAGCCAAATATGAATTTAGCTGAAGAGACATTAAATGAATTAAAAAAAGATAAAGAATATTATGACAAATACATTGGCCTTATTTACCCCTGTGGCTTAACCATGGAACAGGTACAAGCAATAAAAATATGGGAAAACAAAAAAGACAAGCTAAAAACCATTAATATTTATAAGCCATTTCCTTTTGTTGTTTGGATGTTTTTAGGAGTGATTATTACTTTACTTTTACAAAGCTCTCTGCTCTATCTATTTTTAGGGTCAATTTTTGAGTTAATGAAATAATGCCTGTGGATAAGTTTCTGGCAAGATGTTTTAAGAAAAGATATAATATATATAGATATGCATAAAATAAAAAATCTTTCCAGAAAAAGATTATTTTTCATAATATCATTACTTTTGATATTAGGGTTTTTTACATTTGTCTGGGCTTATAATGTAGGAACTAATTTTACTCTTTGCACTTCTACAGTTAGTCAGCCAGCTTGTTATCCAGGGGCATATCCTACGCCAACCTTAAATTGGACAGTTGTTGGCAGCTCCAGCCAAACACGTTATCAGGTTCAAATTGATAATAATAAAAACTTTAATAATCCGGAAATAGATAGCGGAGTAGTAAGCTCTGCTAATAAATTTTATCAGGTCAGTAGCTCAGGTTTATCTTTTAATCAAAATTACTATTGGCGAGTACGGATTAGAGATAATTTTAACAGTTGGATTAGCTGGGTTAATGGTTTAGACACTCTTTTTACAACTGTTTCTTTATGCAATCAATCGCCAACAGCTACTAATTTAAATATTGTTAAAGGAGATTATTGCACGAGTCCGTCTCATTTCTTCTCTTGGATTTACTCTGATGGCGATGGAGATACAGAGAGTCAATTCCAATTCCAAATGGATAATAATAGTGATTTTAGTTCTGCAGAAATTAATAGAACATATAGCGGACTTCCCAATCCAAGTCCAACCACCAATAACCAGACAGTAATAGTAGCTGTTTCTCCTGGAGCAGATCAGATTGGCTATAATACTACTTATTATTGGCAAGTTAGGGTTTGGGATTCTATAGGGGCTGATTCTGGCTGGGTAAGCGGCTCGTCTTTTACTACGGAATTACATCAATATCCAACAATAGACTTTGATTGGGCGCCTGAAAATCCAAGTGAAAATGAGGATGTATCATTTACCGATCAATCAACTGTTTATGGCGGAGCAAGTAAATCTGCCTGGTCTTGGACTTTTGAAGATGGCAATCCAGCAAGTTCTAGTGAGCAAAACCCCCCAATTATTCAGTTTACTGACAATGGTTCAAAACAAGTCACCTTAAAGGTAACTGATTCTGATGGTTTTTTCTGTACTGGCGCTGGACCAGGATCAGTTAATGTTCAATTTACTCTGCCTAATTGGAAAGAAATTTTGCCGTGGTAAAAGAATTGTTTTTGACAAAAGGACAGTCCTTAAATACTAAAGAAATCCACTTTGTGGATTTTTATTTTTTAATTTTAGTGGTATAATAAAAAAATGCTAAGAATTAAAAAGAAACAAGCGCATATTAGCCAACAATTTGGATTTACTATGGTTGAATTATTGGTGGTAATGTTTGTTATTAGTTTGCTTGCTGCTTTAAGCTTGGCAGGATATCATAATGGCCAAAAAAGATACGTTCTTTCACAGGATAGCCAGCGATTAATGGCTAGTTTAAGAAAAGCCCAGAATATGTCTATGAGCGGAATTGATATTTCCGGACAGTATTATGGATATGGCATCTATGCTGAAAAAGATAACACTTCTTATATAATCTATGCTGATGAAAATAATAATTCCAGTTTTCAGCCAAGCGATACCACTATTGAGACTATTAGTTTATCTGATAAAATAGAAATTGAAAGCGTTTCTCCTTTGCCTAACAAAGTTGATATATTTTTTAGTCCTCCTAATCCAACTACTTATATCAATGGCAGCGCTGCAGTTGGCGTATCAGGAACAATTACTTTAGGCATAGAGGATACTTCTCTAACTAAAATAATAACAATAACCACAGCCGGATTAATTCAAAGAAATTAAAGTGTTTAAAATCAAAAGCAAAAACAAAGGGTTCAGTTTGATTGGCATAATTGTGTCAATATTTATTATCTCTGTTGGCTTAGTGGGAATTTTAGGTCTAGCAAATACTTCCTTAAAAGGAGCTGGCTTAAGCAAGGCGCGATTGATTGCTTCCGGATTAGCCCAAGAAGGAGTAGAGGTGGTTAAAAATATTAGAAAGTCAAATTTGGAATGGGATGATTGGTATAACAGTGTTGTTAATGGTGATTATAGAATTCAATATAATAGCGCTGCTTTAATGTCTTTTTCTGAAACGCCGTTAAATCTTGATACAACAAGCGGGCTTTATCAATATGATTCTGGGGGTAATACTACTTTTTATCGCAAAATTACTTTAACTAAAATTTCTGACCATGAAGTAAAGGTAGTTGTTGAAATTAAATGGCTATTAAAAGGTGGTCAACATGTTTTAATTGTTGAAGACAGGTTATGGAATTGGAAATAAATATGAAAGAAAATAAAGGATTTACTCTAATTGAATTACTTGTTGCCTTGTTCGCTTTTAGCGTGATTGCTTTGGTTATGACAACTATATCTGTTTCAGTTATTAAAACACAGCGTGAGGCATTTGCATTGCAAAATATCCAGGAAACCAGCCGCTATGCTATAGAAACAATGGGTAAAGAAATTAGAATGAGCGCTATTAATTCATTAGCTGGAAATGGATTGAGTATTATAAATATCACTAACCCTGACGGAGAAAGTATTGACTATCAATTTGTTTCTAATAAGTTGCAGCGCCGCGTAAACGCAGGAGTTTGGCAGGATTTAAATTCAGCTGACTCGTTTTATTTAAACGGCAGTTTCTATATCACCAAAGGCGCTTCTCCTAATTGGGCAATTGTAACCATTGCTATGGAAATAGAATCACAAGGCGTAAAATCAGAGGAACAAGCAAGAATTTACTTGCAAGATACTATTGCGCCAAGGATTTACTAAAATGTTAAAAAAATCTCAAAAAGGAGCCACTTCAATACTTTTAAGCATCTTAATCCTAAGCATGATTTCAGTTATTGGATTAGGAATCTCCACTTTGATTATCCAGCAGATAAAAATGTCTGGACAAACAGGTCAATCAGTGGTAGCTTTTTATGCAGCTGATGCTGGCGCAGAAGAATGTTTATACGAGGTTAGGAAAAACGGAGTAGGTGGTTATACTTATACTGATTCTCTTGACATCGATGGAGCTGAATATACTATTACTTATAATGGATCAGATACAATTACTTCTAGTGGCCAGTTCATGGATGCTAATCGGAAAATAGAACTAAGCTGGTAACTTTATGTCTAAAATTAAAACACGGGCTCTGAACGTATTTCTTATTTTAATAATCGGAGGTTTTGGAGGTATTTTAGCTGATCAATTCCTTTTGCCTTATTTATCAACAATTCCGTTTTTTTCTAAAATAGAATTTATTCGTCATACTGGCAATGGAACAACAATTATAAATCCAACTGAAAAAATTATTATTACTGAAAATACAGCAATAGAACAGGCAATTAGTAAAATCAGTCCTTGTTTAATATTTATTCAGTCAGAACAAAACAAAAGGATAACCAGTCAGGGGACTGGTTTTATTATTACCAGCGATGGATTAATTATTACAGCAGCTAATTTAGTACCAGTTAAATCTGACAAATATCTAATTTTCCGCAATAACCATTCAATAGAAGCCCAGGTTGTAAAAAGAGATTTGGAAAATAATCTGGCTTTGCTTAAAATAAAAGAGACCAATTTGCCAGTTGTTTCTTTAATTGATTTGGAAGATTTGCGCTTGGGCCAGCGTATTATTCTAATTGGTTCAGAATTAATTGAAGATGAATTGAATAAATTTGTTAATTTAGGAATTATTCGAAGTATTGACACAACTGTTTTAAAAGTTAATCTGGTTGAAGAAGATGAATTAGCCAATGGCGGACCCTTAATTAATGACAAAGGCGAAGTAATTGGATTGAATTTGATTAACAGCAAGGGACTGATTAAAATAATCCCGGTTAATAAGATAAAGGAATTTATTGAACTTTAAAAATTCATAAAAGAGGAGGTGAAAAGAAATGGAAACTCTTTTTAGAAGAATGAAGAAAGTTGTTTTTCATAACTTGGCTAATGTTATTACTGCTATTGGTATCGTTTTAACAGGATGGATTAACGCTATTCTTTGGTGGAATAAACCATCTGAACACCATTTACTCATTTTTCTATTGGCTGTTGGGGTTGGAATTTCTGATTTATTAGATGGCTGGCTGGCTAGGCATTATCAAATAGCTACTTCTCTGGGCGGATTTTTGGATAAATTTCGAGATAAGATTTTTGCTTTTTTTGTTTTTGTTTACTTTTTTATAGAACTTTGGTCCTGGGCAGATGGAATTTTATTAGTCTTTGTTAAATCCCTAATTATTCTAATCCTTATTATTGAATTATTTTTAGTCATTATCTGGATTGTAGGCATGATTAGGAATTTTGACACCAGTTCACATTTAGCTGGAAAGATTAAAATGACTTTTTATTTTGTTGCTATTGCCTATTGGTTTTTAATCGATTGGTTGGGAAGCTTGCTTGAGCGCGATTTTGAATATTTTCTCTACTTGGGTTTAATAATTTTACTTTTTACGGGCTCAATCTACGGGATTTTAAGTGTTGTTGGTTATGTCCAGCGATACGGCTTAAAAAAAAATTAATGCCCTGTTATAATAATAGCAGGGCATTTCTATTGTGCTTTTTTGCTTTTAAGATAAAATGAAAATATGAAAGGAATTATTTTAGCAGGAGGCAAGGGCACTCGTTTAATGCCTTTAACTAAAGTTGTTAATAAAAATATTTTGCCGGTTTATAACAAGCCATTGATTTATTATCCTATTTTAACCTTAAAAGAAGCTGGAATTAATGATATTCTAATTATTTCAGGACCTGGCCATGACCAGCGATATTCCTTAGACTCAAGCAAACTGCAAAAATTGGACTGGAAGCCCAGATATGAATTTGAGGAAGCTATGATAAGACCATTCAATGGTATAGGAGTAATCCAAAATGGTGGAAACCGCTCAAATCAGGAAAGTATGCAGAGTATTATAAAAAACAATACAAATCTTAAAATAAGTTTTCAGAGACAGTTTACAACAAGAGGCTTGTTCTTAAAATGATGCTTCTTGAGCCAAAGGCGAAAGGACGTCATTTTAAGGACGACGCCTCTGGATTAATATTTATTTGTTAATAAGTCAAGTTGGTTGATTTTAAGTTTTAGAGTAGAATAGATTTAGGAGGAATTTTTATATGAATCAAAAAATATCTTTATCAAAATATTTATTAATTTGCGCGCTTGGGTTTGGCTTGGGTGGTATTTTATGGGGATTAGTTTTATATTCAGAACTGCCTGATTTAGAATACCCTTTCCATTTTATGGCTGTTATAATTATGGGCTTAATAGGCGGGATTTCTTTGGTTTGGTTTAATAAAGATTTTAAAAGAATTTCCAAATCAGTTTTAGCAGGATTTTTAGGATGGGGTATTGGGTTTATTATTGGA
>Ga0233415_10000505_pt1 | contig 18128 bp, 26 predicted proteins | sample Na_anoxic_12_MG_FD_188631 | JGI IMG/M metagenome (GOLD analysis project Ga0233415, IMG submission 188631) | Seawater microbial communities from Saanich Inlet, British Columbia, Canada - Na_anoxic_12_MG | ecosystem: Environmental > Aquatic > Marine > Inlet | place: Canada: British Columbia... | reverse complement strand
AGGTCTGTATGGCTTTATTATGATTCAAAAAGTGGGCTGATATGAGTCATAATAAATTAACGATAGGCGGTCAAGATGCAAGCAGAGAAGGTGAGTATGATGTCAATCTTGAGCATTTAAGCGATGTGACAGCTACAACAACAAATGACACCATACTTAAATTTGATGGTGCGAATTGGATAAACTCGTCTTTAATCGGGCCGTATTTTTTGACAAGCGGTTCAGCAGCGGGTTGGTCATTGTATAGCTCTGTCGGGTCGAATTACTCGGTTAATGGGAGCGGTGTAGATTCATACAGAACTCATGCCTATGCGAATTGGTCTGCTCGTGACTCAACCCAATATTTTGAAGATGGAAATATAACACTAAATAGAGGAAGTCATGCAGGCTCAATCCCCAGTCAAGTCAGATTTTCAAGAGTAGAATTAAACGCGAATGGCAAATATTTGCTAATCGCAAACACTAGAGTTTATAACGCATCATCATCAACCTATATTGAATGGCAATGGCTAGACACTTCAACTGATGCTCCACTCTCTGCACGTTGGCGGCAATATGGAGGCAATGTTGGAGACACTGGCTACTGTATCGGATATGCAGAAGTGACGAGCGGGTCAAGAGTATGTGATATTCGATGCATGGCGAGAACGGGTGGCAGTGATGGCAACTCAACAAAGGCCGATATAATCGGAGCAATTCAGATAGGATAAAACATGATTTTTTATACAGAACAAACGACTCAAATTTTAGACATACACAAGCCGGTTGAACGTGACTCGGCGGGCAACTTAGTATTACATTCAAGCGGGGAAGTGCTTGGCGTTGTCATGTCAAGCAATCAAGTTTCAGATACCGACCCAGCTATATTTGAAAGTAAAATTTATGTAGCAGGTGGTGGTGGCCAAAGTTTAATTCTTGGTGCTTCATGGGATGGTCAACTTACACGTTTTGAATTTCAAAATGGTCAAGCGGTGCCGGTCGCAAGCGGGGGACATGGTTGGCTGATTCCTGAGTTTCCACAGTCTATGAAATCAGTGAGTGACATTGTGCAAGGTGCGATTTACAAATGATCGACCAACTTTTAGCACACAGAGAAACGATCCCATACGTTCTCGCTTTATGTTCGATCGTTGTCGCAACGACCGCCGGGTATTTGCTTGGAGATAAAGACCCTGTTGATATATGCTCATCGTATATCGTCGAAGCCGAAAAACAAACGACGGTCGCTCTCGATATCAATCGCCAGTTGACAGAATGTAAAGCGAAGCGAGCGGGCGGCGAAGTTCTCGAATGTACTGTCGTATGTGATGAGAGAGTTAAAAAAGCGCTGAATGATTATAAGGAGGTCGTCTGTAGTGATTAGTATATTAGTCTCATTATCGCTGATTTTAACGCCCGTTTTGCCTCGGGATATCCCCGCAACTATGATTTATTTAGGTGCGAACGTTGAGCCGATTCATACTCTAAAAGTCAAAAAAGGTTTCGTCGTTGGCGATACATCGATCATGTTAACGCCGTTTAATTTTATTCGGATTAAAAGCATACTCGAAGGCTCGCCAGACCTTTGTTCATACGCTATCGATTCGGCTATCGATGAATGTATACAAGGTATGAACAGAGAACAGACGATCGCTTTAAATAGAGAACATGACGACGCTGTCACGATTAAAGCGTATGAGTTTAGGTTAACTCGGCTTGAAGAGTCGCTCGCTACATCGTACAAACAACGAAATGTGTTATTATATAGTGTCGGGGCGGTTAGTTTAATCGCCGTCGCTTCTCTCTCATTGTTAGTTTGGGGTCGTTAAAATGGATATGAGCGCAATTGATGTCGGTACGTTAATCGGTTTGGTCGGTATCTTTTTTAAATCTCTACAAGACAAAGCGCAAGCCGCCGAACAATTAGGACGAATGAAGCAACAAATAAAATCGTTAGAGACGAGAGCAAGCGCCGTCGATCAAAAGCTCGGCGAAATCGATGATAAGCTCGCTCGTTTGATTGCGAGTATGACTCGATTAGAAACGCTATTAAATCAGAATCAGAATCAAAACAATCACGTTTTACAGACACCGCAACCGCTTCGCTAATCTTCGACGGTTTCTTCGACGACAAGAGCAGATACATAATCGAACAAACGCCAGTCGTCGCTCGGGTAGTTTTGAAAAGCTCGACGAACGCTTTGATACTCTGTTTCGGGTACGTCTAGCGTTAATATTAATGTCTCGGCGAAGGCGGGTAAACATAACCGATGTTCGTACCAAGTCAACGGAATTTCAGAGAGTACCGGGTACTGAGAAGACAAGCCTTTGTGAAACGGCGCTTTATGTTCGCTCGTTAATGATTGCCAGTCTTCAATTAAAAATGTACCCCGTCGGATGATGTCGAGCGCAATATTATTATAAAAGTATTTCTGACGTTCGGCGGGCGTCGCTTTTGCTGTATCGAATTTATCAGCGTTTATCTTTGTGAAGACTTGATCAGCTGAAATATTCAGTTCGTCGCAATGTTCAAAAAATAACTCTTCTCGATCAAACGATCGATATACTCGGGTAGTGTCGGCGTCTAAGTCGATGAGTTCACTTTTTTTTTGTTCGACTGGCGGGGCGGGTTCGGGTTTCGCCGAGCTAGCATTTTTTGAGTTATAGTCATCGAAACCAATTGACCGAGCTTGTAGAGCTTCGATTTCTTTTTCAGGTAACGAAGCAAAGTCGGCGATCTCATCGATCGTATATAATCCCGAAACGGCCTCGGGGAATACTTGTCTACATATAAAACTTCGACATCGTTTAAGTAACATATTCGCCGCCTGCTTATTCCAAACTGCTTTAATCAATCCCATTTGTTGGGCCATTTGCCAAGTAAACGTAAATCGATGAACCTCGCCCGGCGGTTCGTCGTTTCGCTCAGCTTCGACAGTACATTGTTTATCAGTAGATTCGACGACAGATAAGCGACGAACAAGCCCCGATTGATAACATATACCGACGAGAGCGTCACTCATCAAGGCGGGTTTACCCTGTATTATTGATGTATTCGCTTGAACCTTGCCGAGGTGACCGTCGAAGAAATGACCGAACCAGGCATGACAGCGAATCAGTTCTTTCGCTGATCGGGGATTATCAGAGAGTACGCCAGCTAATCGTTCAAGCTCTTCGCCGGTTTTAGGTATCCAAAAATTAGTATTGTTCATTATGTTCTCGTTTGTTTAATAGTGCATATCTGGTCGAGAAGGTAGCTCTCGAAATGTTCTCGCTTCATTAAGCAAGTCGGGCCAGTTATCAAGATTTTCGACGCAAAAGTTCGCTACTTCTTTATAATTTGCGGGGTAACTACTGTCAGTTAATTGATGTACTTGAAAGGGCGATAACGTGTCGATGATAGAGTTTGCGCAACTATCGACCGGGGCGTAACCGCCGTTCGCAAATGCGAGATAGATGAAGATCATTACAGTCGTGAGCATTAAACTGATTTTCATATCGTTCGCAAACTGGGCGTCGGGGCTCATGCGTTTACTCCATTAATCGATTTTACTAGATCGTTTAATCGTTTGATCGCCTCGAAGTCGTTTAAAAGCGGTGTCGCATTTACATCAATATTTCGTCGATAAGCGTCGTATGTAACAACTGATCGAGCGATGATCTGTTCAAGGGCGTCGACTTGTATATCGTATGAATCGTCGACGTTTTCTGTATCGCTGAAATCTGAAGGCATATAATAGCCGAGATGATGAGTAAACATATTAGCGGCGGCGGCTAGTTGTCGAGCGAGTTCGATACTCGGTTGACTACGACCATTTATGATTTTCGAGCAGTGCGACCGATCGATACTAACAAACTCGGCGAGCCGTTTAACGGGTACGCTTTTCTTCAATAACTGGCGTTTTAAGTCGTTCATGATCTCGCCTCAAGTGTTCGATGGATCGCTTCAATCGCAATGATTAAAGTGTCTCGATCTTCTGTAGTGAATGAAAAGAAGTAGCAATTATTAGATAGATCATACTCGAACACTTTATCGCAGCCATTGAGGCGAAACGGGGCGATGTCGAAAAGGTCGAGCGATCGATCGAAGTGTCTTACGAGTTGTTTATTTGAGTATCGTTTAATCGTTGAAGTTTTGAGTCGTTTCATTATGTTCTCGCTTTCTTAGCGGTGTGTGTTAGTGATGTATTAATGTGTACCATCACACAAAAGCGTTGACAAGTATTATCTTAAAATATATTTTGATATCACTTCAAACGACCCACGAAAGGGAAACATAATGAACGAACAACTCAGAGAGATCGATATTCGACTCGCTATATTTAAGCTAAAGACAAAGCCACTGGGCAAGCTTGTACTACTCGCTATATTACAGAGAGTAGATTGGTCAACGTTTAGCGGCGACGTATCGAGTAATGATATTGCGACAACTCTAAATCATAATCGTCGATCAATCGTTCGACATATCGTTGAGCTAAAAGCCGCCGGGTATATCAAACGTACATCGACCAGAGTCGAGAGCGATTTAAATGCTAAATCGACAACTAGTTTAAACGTTTCTTACATACTGAAATGCAGTGAAGAGACAAAGCAAAAAGCGAGTCGAGAGAGAGTCTCAAAGGGTAGTGTCAAAATGACACATAGTGACAACGTGTCACATGGTGACAAACTGACACATAGTGACAACGTGTCACAGGGGGTAGTGACAAAAAAGGTCTTAGGTAGTGACAGAATGACACAGGGGGGTAGTGACAGAATGACACACAATTACAACCTAATTAACAATTCTCTCAATTATGAAACAACAGAACAGTGTGACAAACTGACACATAGTGACAAAATGACACTACCTACCCCGGATATGAAACCCGATTTACGATTAGAAGAATATCAGATTAAAGCAATTGAGAAACAGCTTAAAAGATTAAATATCGCCGATTCATTTGAGAATCGAAAACGTGTCGCTCGTAAACTATTCAGAATCGATTTATTAAAGGGCGGGTACTATGAGACATTATAAAACTGATAAAATGGTTTCTCTCAGTGAGACACTTAAACGACCTGAATTTGTTTCAATGTTAGACGATCTTCGAAAGCGACGAGACGAACTCAAAGCGACGGCGACTAAAAAGGTATACGGTGACTATCGACATTTAAACGATCGCAATCTCGAAGAGAATAACTGGGTACATCGACACAAGAGTAAATACACATTAAAAGAAGTTCCGTACTGTGGTTTGTGTGTGTACGGTCGAGTCACTCGAAAAGACGACGACGGTTATACATATTCGAGTCGCTGTACACGATGCGAAATCACTCGACAACGATTCGAAAAGCTAAATCGATTACAGCTACCGCCCGACGCCTTTGGCATGCATTTCGGCGCTTATGAATACGATTCGCCAGAGTTAAGACATCGTATTCGATCGCTCGTTTCGTGGATTAGTTACGGAAATGAAGAGCAGCCGAAAAGCCCGAGCGTTTATATTTGGGGACAACCGGGAAACGGTAAAACATCTCTTTTATACTGTCTCGCGAAGGAAGCAATATTCAGCGACCTTCGAGTTAAATATATAACTCATCAAAAGCTAGTCGAACAAAGATACGCTAGTATTCGAGGCGAGGCGTCGAACCCGCTCGACAACTGGCTTGATAATATCGATTTGCTTTTATTTGATGAACTCGGAGGTATTGGCGGCTCGGCACATAAATCGAGTTGGTTAACTTCGTTTAATGCTGACTTGTACGGTTCATTATATGAGCGGTGGGAAAGTGGCGACTTGTCAATCGTCACAACGACTAACTTAACGCCTCGCCAGTTCATACAATCAATAGATAATAATCAAGCGGTTATCAGTCGATTCGATGCGATGTTTAATGAACCACTTCGAATGATCGGGCGAGATCGTCGACGAGCTAAAGACTTAAAACACTGGTATGTAGATAAATGAATATTCGAACGATCCAAGCGACAGAATGTATTTTTAAAACAAACACGTTTAATCATACGTTCGGTGCATGGTCGTTCATAGTGTTAGAGGGTCAAATCGAAATCGTCGACATGAGTATCGATGGCTCGTTTCAATGCTATCATATTAAACTACTCGCCGGGGCGATCGTAATGCATTATCGACATAATGAGCAGGGTATTAAAAGCGCTCGTCTGTATCATAACTCAGAAGAGCCGAGCGACGATCTACAAATAAAACAAAATAGTAGCCTCGCCATTTTTCAATAGATTATCGTTTTAAAATGATGTACTCATGATTAGTTGAAGTTTTCTTAAGTCAAAAGCTTTACTCTGAATTAGACGGCAAATCTTAAGTACAGAGTTGGAGCTTTAAGATTATTTTGGTATCAAAGCTCCACTCTGAAAGTTTTCGTATGTTTAGCAGAGTTGGAGCTTTTGTCTTTTTCTAGCTTATCGATTTCGAATGTTATAGAGTCGTTTTCTCTTTACTGAGCATTACCCCAGTTCATTAATCTTTTTTTAAAAGACTCGATCTCTCAATCGATGAACTGGGGTTTTCTTATTTTATGTTGACTATAAAGTTTAATTTACATTAAAGTATTGACGACGGCGGGGATCGTCATTTTTGAAACATTTGGAGTAGTCCCAAGCCGTCAACTAAGGATTAATATGTTAGAAAAAAAGCTACCGAAACGACATCAAATATCGATCTATCTTGACGATGACGACGCTAAAGTCATCGGCGAAATAATGAAGGATTACGGCTTGAACATGAATCAAGCGGTTCGAACTTGTGTTAAACACGCTATCGAAATGTATAACGCTGATAATAACGTTAATGACGATTTATCATTACCCGCTCGAATATTCGCCGGCGCTAAAAAAGCGGTGTACAAAGCTGATCTTAAAAAAAGGGGATATTATAGATGATCAATAAAGTTTTATTGGTAGGTAATGCGGGGCGAGATGCTGAATTAAAGGTGACGAGCGGCGGTAAGAATTACGCTACTTTCTCACTGGCGACTAGCGAACGGTATCAAGGCCATGATGGCCAATGGCGAGAAAATACGACATGGCATAAAATTAAAGTTATGGGGCGCTCATCGGTTCGAGCCGCTGAAACTGTTAAACGGGGCGATTGCGTTTTAGTCGAAGGAAGTTACGAAAGTTACGAGCATGAAAACAAAACTTTTTTCGAGGTTAAATGTTGGTCTTATAAACTAGTCACTCGAAAAGACTCGCCGACATATCCGAACGAAGCGTTAACGCCGAGCGAGACAAGTGCTCTCGACCCTTGGAGAACTAAAGATAATGAATGGACGTGATGAAAGCCTCATAATCGGGGGTAAACTTTTTTATAAAGGTTTAGAGATTAAATTACCTAAGAAAATAACTTATGAAAGGGGCGGTCGGTCAATTATTGCATTTGATAAAAATACTTTTGCTATTATCGCAAAAGGGATCATAGACGACCAACATTATAAATACATCAATGAGCTTTTAAATAAGTCGCAAGGTTGGTTTCAAATCCATGTTTGGCAAGAAACAAAATCTTTAAAATATAAAGAGTATAGAGACTGGGCTATAAATTTAATCCATAAACATAAATATTCTTGGGTTACAGAGTCGGGCACTTTACGAATAAATAACTATATCGCAGGGAAAATTATGCCTGATAAGTCAGAAACAAAAAATATTATTCGGCGAAAATTAAAAAAAATGAATGAGTCTGAAACTGAGAAACTTTTGAAAGACAGAGACTCGTTATTAAATCATTATGCCGATCAGATCTTAAGATATGAAGGCATCATTGATGTATTATTAAAGCAATTATCAACATGACACTTTAAGCGATATATGACCAACTATCGCCGAAGGCTAGATAATCCCCCGGCGATAGTCGAGAACATAATGAACAAAACAGGGATAACATGAACGCAACTAATACGCAATATGCAACGAATGAACAAACGAACTTACACAACTTTTTAGCTGGTCAAATTGCCGCTATATTGAACGGTCATTATTCTAATTTTCAACTCGCTAACAAAGCGTATGAAACAAGATTTACAAATCGAAAGCCGCCGTTTGATGATGGCGATTTAACAAATTGCGCTGATCTAGTCACATATACTAGAGACGATCCGACTCATACGGTTTTACTCTCTGAAGTCAAAACAACTCGATACAATAATAATCGACCGACGCAATCCGACATTATTCGATATATTTCGGATCAATACGGTAATCATAAATTTTTAAGTTTAGTTACTGAATTAACCTTACGCCGAAATCGACAAAACTATTCTTTCGGTCGTTGGGTCTTTTACATTCTCGTTTATGAAGATGAGGCGTCAAGCCAATATCTAAAGAAATATAATAGCGATGATTATGCGATGATCATGCTCTTCGGTAAAAATAAAGACGAAGCGGTTATTAAGTATTTCGAAACACTGGGCGAGTTCGAACTCGCTATAAAACAAACTGATCATCTCGAAGATTTTTTTACAATCGACGAAACGACATCGCTCGAACCGTCGGCATATCCTCAAACTAGATTATCAAGATTCGACCCAGTCGAGAGCGTCGAGAGCGAACAACTTGATTTATTTGAACCCGAAGACAAGCCCGAGAATGACGACGTTGCCGTAAAAGAGAAACGTAAACGGGGCGTAATGACTCGATTTACTGAAGATGAGAAAACAATAATCGAGGCACGTTTAAACGAAGGTTTAACGCTAAAGTTAATAGCTACTGAATTAAATATGTCTCCAACAACTTTTCATCGTATTAAGACAAATGATAAATACCCTGATCATCAATGGTTTAACTCACTACATAAACAGCATATTCGACGACGTTCGAACGATGTAACAGATTATGATGTGATGGTAAGGCCGTCGGTATTTAGACGAGTAATGAATATGTTCAAGTCATCATAACGAGAGCAATAGTGATATGGTTAATACTACAAATACGACAATCAACGCGCGAGATGAACTCATCGCAAAACTCTACACAAAGCTACGTCTCGACAACGAGAATGAGCCGCTTCGAGATGAAACGTTACGATTATACAATCAAATCACTCTCGAGTTAATCGAAGTTACAGAGAAGATTTATGGCAAAAGCGAAACCGAAACCGAAACAGAAGACAAACCACAAGTCGAAGAAAACGCCGAAATACATCGAAGCGATATTAAACAACCTTCGAGCGGGGTTGACGATTAAAGCCGCCTGTACGCAAGCGGGCGTCCATCCTCGAACTGTCGACAACTGGCGAAAAGATGACGCCGATTTTAATGATGAGTTCGACGCCGCTATCGATTTCGGCGAGGCAGCTTTATACAATGATATAAGGATATCGGATGACTGGCGGGCGAAGGCTTGGTTATTAGAACGACGACACCCCGGGCGATGGTCGATTAAACGAGATATGAGCGTTAATATCAGCAAAGAAAACGACGGATCGAAACTAGTCGCTTCGATGTTAGCTCAAGGCGTCGAGGCGATAACAGGCGAGCCGATGACTCAAAGTATCGGGGTCGATAATGACGAATAATATCTGGGGCGACTCAACGTCGTCGACATTGTCATATTATCAACCGAGAGCATTATTCGACATTGCTATTATTTGCATCGAAGACGATCGAGTCGTTTATGATGAGACAAGGCTTCTCGACGTTCTAATCGATGACTATAAATCGACGCTCGTATTATTAGCTAATTATAGGACAGCGCCTGACAGCGTTATACATGAGAAGAGTCGACGACTCGCTTTAAAGTGGATCGAACTATTTAGAGATTCGATGCTGTATGGTGATGAGCGACATCGACCATTATTGAGATAATATGAGTTTAAATCTCAACGAACTTCAAGCCCAGATTATCGGGCGTATTATTCGAAAAGATAGAATCATCTCGGCTCGGTGCGGCTGGGGATCGGGCAAAACGTCGGCGCTCGTCTTCTCGATTTTGTTCGTTGCAAAAGTGCGACCCGGTACGAGTATTCTACTCGTTACAGATACAGCGCCGAGATATCGATCGGTGTTAATGCCTGAAATCGAAAAGTGGTTATCGCCGCTTGGTTGGATATATAATCATACTCAACAAATTTGGCTTGATCCGCATACCGGGTCGTCTATCTTTTGTCGATCGTATTATCGACCCGGTACAAGAGACACGACTCATAACCCGCTTGAAGGGTTGAACATAACATCGGGCGTTTGTCTTATTGATGAGTGTCAAACATTAAGCGCCGAGGTTGCACATAAAGCACTCGGGCGACTTCGAGCAGGTGAATCGCCGATTATGATTCTCGTCGGCTTACCCGTCGTCGCCGCTTGGTGGGTATCGATGTCGGAGTCTGCAGGCTATGACCCGCTTTTATTTACGAGCTACGTTAATAAACAAAATCTATCCGACGACTGGTTCGAAGCGACGAAGATGTTACCGATCGACGAACGTGAGGCGATGGTTATGAATAAACCGAAGCCGCCAACGGGGTTGATATATAGCGAGTTCACCGAGTCGCTCGTTATCGATAACTGGGAATATAACGAATCGATGACGGGGCGAATCGCTATCGACTGGGGATTTAGAAAACCATCGGTTTTGATTATCGTACATGATGAGACATTAAACGCTTCGGTCATTTGCGCTGAGTTTAACCCGAAAGAAGTAACGACCGCCGAATTAGCTCGATTGATAACGTCTATATCATGGCCTCGCTCATTACAAAACGACGCCCCGTCGGCGAGAATATGGCTTGATACTGGTGTCGCTGATAAAGCGGGGCGAGCGAGAAACGATCAAACGGGGGCGAGTGCATTTCGAGCGATGAGAACCGCCCCGCCGAACGGCCTCGGTATGGCTCTTCGTCATACAAGCGACCCGATCAAAACCGATGTATTAAACGGCGTTCAACGATTAAAGCGGGCGTTCGCTCAACGTCGATATTTAATAACTCGGGACGTATGGGATCGAGGCGAGCGATCGTCGGGCAATAGTCTTCGAAAAGCATTATTATCGTATGCTTGGGATAAGCACGAACGACCTGTTAAAGACGGTCGAGAAGATCCGCTCGACGCTCTTCGATACGACTGTATAATATTCAACTGGCACGATACAAGCGTCGATACAAAACGCTATACAAGCCGATCGAGTTCGACTGATAAAAAAGGTCGAAAAGTTCGAACGGGCGGCGGGGCGAAAGCTAACTTTTAAAACCAAAGGACAAAAAAAATGAAGAGAAATATCTTTGATAGACTTGGTCGCTTTAAATGGTCAGTCCATAACTTGTTCGCGCATCCAATGATGGAGATCCTTCATCTAGTTGGGTTATCTTCATTGGGGGACAAGTTACATGACTTTACTATTCCTAAACCTTCACACACCAGACGAAACAAAAGCCGGGGCGAAAGCGGGCGAACAACTAAACTTATTTAAATAGTGTCCTCGCCGAAGCATATTTAAACACTTCGGCGAGGGCGCTAACAAACCTTAACTTTTCACGTTTCGAGAATAGACTAACAAAACACCGTTTACAATACTGAACAGGATTTCAGTAGTTATTTGCTAAACTATCGAATCGGGTTTATAATAGCCGAGAACCACGTTTTATCAATCGGGGTAGTATGTCTATGAATAAACTCGTTAATCGAGAACAACGCCATTTAAAAGGCAAATACCCCCGGTTTCAAACTCGAGGCATAACAGGCACTCAATTAAACGGCGGGGTGATTTCGGGTAAGGAACGAAATGCAAGTTTAACGGGTTTATCTTGGGTAAGTGAAGCCGAAGAAATGCTAAGAACCGATCCGATCGTTCGTCGATCTTGGCATATGTTGAAACAAACATTACTGTCGGCGTCATGGCGATTTGAAGCGGGGATCGAATCTGACCCCGTCGCCGATGAACTCGCCCGATATTGTAACGAGGCGTTCGGCTTCGACGGCTTTTCGGGTCAAATGTCGTCTTCGTTTGAAGATCAACTCAGCTATCTTTTAGAGTTTATACCCGTCGGATATAGATACGCCGAAGAGATTTATAGAGTCGGTCTTGATTCGACGGGTCGTTCTCGTATTTGGCTTGATCAATACGCCGATCGAGAACCATCGGCTCATAATCGATGGTTAAGTCGAGACAATCAAAACCTTGATGGCGTTTTACAAAATACGGTCGGCGTTACATATACACCCGAGCCGATCCCCGCTAATAAACTTTTGTTATTAACATTGAATCGAACGGGGTCAAACTTCGAGGGTGTCGGTATGCTTCGCCCGGTTTGGTGGTGGTGGCGAACCAAACAACGTGTATCAAATTTAATGTGTGTCGGCGTTGATCGTTGGGCAATCCCGACGCCCGTTGTAAAAGTAGATCGTTCGCAAGCCGAATCGCAAGGTCTAACCGATGGCGATATCGAAGCAATGATCGACGACGCTGAAGAGCAGGCCCGATCATTTATCTCGACTGAACAATCGTATCTAGTCGAAACGGGTGCAGTTAAATTCGAGACGTATGCTATGCAGTCGAATTTATACGCAAGCGCCCCGCTAGAAATTATCACGAAATGCGATTCGCAAATCTCAAGTGCTTTTCTCGCCCAGTTCGCTGATTTGGGAAATACTGAAACGGGGTCGAGATCAGTTGGTGAAATACATTTAAGCGTATTTAGACGAGCAGCAATTAATCTATGCGACATCGTAACGAGTACGATCAACGGCGTCGATCGTCGGGGCGGCGGTACAGTCGGGCGACTCATCAAATGGAACTACGGAGCGGTTGACCCGTCGAAATTGCCGAGGCTTGTACATACGGGACTTGATACCGACGATCTCGCCGAGTCATTAAATACATTACCCGCTTTAGTAACCGCCGGGTTATTAACGCCAGACGATGAACTTGAGAGAGCGATTCGAGATCGACTCGGTGCGGGCGACCTTCCCGAGGATGCGCAACGATCAGCAATCGAGCGAACTATTCAGGCGAAAGGCGGCGGCGGTGTCTCGGCGCTTGCTGAAACTTTAATTAGGCGGCGTCGAAATGGTTAAGATTCGAAAACGAAAACAAGACTTCATCTCGCATTTGATGACACCCGAAAAATATAATCATATCAATTTTACACCGCCGAAAGCCGTCCAAGCCGAAGCAAAAAAAGCGTTATTGGTTCGAGCAAAGAAACCGAAATCACAAAAAGGTTTAACGGCTGTCGGGATCGCTCGGGCGAGAGACTTATCAAATGGTCAAACGGTTTCACCCGATACCGTTCGACGTATGCTTTCGTATTTTCAGCGACACGAGGTCGATAAGAAGTCGCCCAAATGGTCGGACTGGCCAAAGGGTCGTATTGCATGGTCGGCGTGGGGGGGTGATGCGGGTTATCGATGGTCAAACAAAATCGTCGGTATGATGAAAAGGGTTGATGAAAAAATGAAGAATAAAACATTAAGAGCATATAGCGAAGCGGTCAAAGTCGACATCGACATCGAATCAGATAGAGACGATGGTTTGATCGTTGGTCGAGCATTTAAAACGCTCGCACTGGGTCAAGTAACTAGTCGAATGAGCGGGGATCAAATCGGTAAAGATATCGATCAAGATTTACTCGCCGAGCTTGTTCGAGTTTATAACGAGCGAGCCGAAGTTGACCCGGTCGTCATAGATTGGCAGCACGCTACAAGCCCGTTTCAAGGCGGTCAACCCGCACCGCCCGAAAGCGGTAACGCTCTCGGTTTAATCGTTGGTTTAGAACTCAAAGATGATGGCCTATATGCGATCCCCGCTTATAATGAACGGGGCGTCGAGGTCGTACAAAATGCGGGCGGTGTTCTTTGGTCGTCGCCTGAGTTCATAACAGGCGATGTATATTCAAGGGACGGCGGTACAAAGGTCGGTAATGCTCAACTATTAGCGATTACGTTAACGCCTCGACCCGCACAATCTAACAATAAAATCGATCGAATTACATTAAGCGAAAGGGCAAATATGAACATCGACGACATGAGTACAGACGAGCTTAAAAAGGCGCTTGTCGCTAAAGACGAGCTAGTCAAAGAACTAGAGCAAACGCTCGCAGATATGAAAGACGAAGCCGAGTCTTCGATCGTTTCTAAAAATGAAGAGTCATCGAATGAAGACGAAGACGAGACAACTTTAACTGAAGACGAAGACGACGAAGACGAGAAGAAAAAGGCGTCGATGAGCGAATCAACGAGTTTAGGCGAGTCGATGCTTCTATCTGAGATTAACAGTTTAAGAGAAAATAATGCTCGACTCAACGAACGACTCGAAACAATCGAAGCTGAAAAGCGAGAGATTGAATGTAACGACGCAGTTAAAACCTTGCTTTCGGAGGGTCGAATTTCACCTGCCGAAGCCAAGTACGCCAAAGAAGCTTGGACGGTTAAAACTGTACAGCCCCATTTCTGGGCGATGTTTAATGAGCGACCTTTAAACTCGACTGTACCGCTAAATCAAATCGGACATGGTGCGAGCGGTCAAGAGATCACTAAAACAAGTTTAAACGAATTAGTAAAAGCTCTCGAAAAAGAAAAGGGCGTTTCGTATAGCGAAGCATTAACTCAATTTAGAAATGAAAATCCCGATTATTACGCCAAAGCGTACGGAGTATAAAAAATGTCAAATACAGATAATATCGTAACAATGGTCGCCGCCGAAGCGATCACCGAATTCGCTCTCGTTTCAGTCGACGTGAACGGTAAAGCTGAAATCACCGCCGCCGCCACTGAGAGCAATTGTATCGGTATCGCTCAAAGAGCTTGTTCGACGGGTGATGTCGTTGAAGTAAAAGTCAACGGTGCGAAAAGCCGAGCCATCGCAGGCGGTGCAATAGCACCCGCAACGATGAATTTATTGATGGCGACAACGGCTGGCAAGCTTATCGCCTTCGCAGGCGGTGCGGGTGATTATGCCGTCGCTTATATGCTACCTAACATTAATCAAGCGTCGGCGAGCGATGGCGATCAAATCAACGTCGTCTTCACTGGCCCGAGTAACCGACTTAGCTAAGGAATAAAAATAATGGCTTCATCATATACAAATTTACATCCAGTCGACGAAATCTTAAGCGCCCTAGTCGTCGAAACTGTACCTAGCGACGATCAACTCATCGCCGACAAAATCTTCGAATCGATCAAAGTACCAGAACGAAGCGGTACTTTACTCGTCGAAGCGACTCGAAACTTTATGGGTGCGGGTGCGGGTCTTGATCTTGAGAGAGCGCCGGGTTCAAGCCGAGCAACTATCGGCGGTTTTGATCGTACTTCACAAACATTCAAGGCGTTGATCTATTCTGCAAATGATAGCATCGCTATGGAAGATATTCTCGACAGTCAATATCCCGGAAGCGAGGAAGCTCGAATCGCTAAAAAGGTCGCTCGAGTAATGCGACTAGCAAAAGAGAAGCGAGCCGCCGATCTACTTTTCGGAACTGGTAATTTCAATAATGATACCGCCGCTAACGAATTCGGCGGTGAGTTCGACGACGCAAACGCCGAGCCGTTGAGCGATCTTTATGATCTCAAAAATACTGTGTTCGAAGCGGCTCATGGTATCAATCCCGATTCCCTTGTTTTAGGTCATAAAGTATTTAGAACTCTTGCAAAAAATCCCGAGGTTCGAGGTTTTGCAGGTACAGCGTCGGCGGGTCTTTCAAGTGGTTCTCGTATTCTCGCAAATGAGGCGGTTATACAAGTTTTGCAAGACGTTTTAGGCATACCAAACATTTATGTCGGCTCGGCTCGTCAAGATACCGCCGTACCGGGTGCGAGTTCTAGCGAGGGCTTTATTTGGAATCAGGCGAGCATCTTTATGGGTATCCTTAAAGGCAGTGATTCAATCGTACAAAAGTCAGGCAATGTAAAGGGTATGCCAGTCGCCGCTTTGAACTTCGAGTTTAGCAGCATGGTAGCGGGTCAATACGATTCGCTCGATCGTACTCGTCGTTATGTGTACGCCGAGGAAGTACAAAAGTTCCACGCTGTCGACTCGACACTCGGTCGAATTATTACGACTTGCGTTAACTAGTGTATGCAATGCTCATGTGGTCGCCCGATCATAATCGGATTAAGTGAAAAAAGAGACGACGCTGATAAAAAGGCGATTGACGATTTAACACGTCAAGTCAAAAGTCAAAGCGGGGCGATCGCTGAGCTAACAAAATCTAAAATCGAACAACTTCGAGCCGAGGTCGCCGCCGAGCGAGCCTTCGCCAGTGCTTTAAAAAAGTCACGAACCGAGGTTATAAGCGAGTTAAAAAAAGCGTTGATCCGAATCGATCCGACGACGCTTGCGAGTATGTCAAACGATCAATTGACCGATTTGATATTACAAAGCGGTTTAGGCGGTGCGATCGATACGTTTATCGACCAACAAGATAAAATTAGAGACTCGATCGGGGGAGCGTTAAACGCTGTCGACCCGACTTTTAATTTTGATTCAATCGCCCCGCAAATCGACACTTTACAAATACAAAATACAAACGCTGTATTTGATGAAATCATTATACCGAGTTATCAAACATCGATTCGAGAATCGCTTCGTAATATTGCGATGGAAGTGCCGATCGCATCGGCGATGTCGAATCTACAGATACGGCTTTCAAAATCAGAAGGTGCGGCTTTAACTGAAGTACGAACTAAAATCTCTCAATATGGTCGAGGCGTAACCGCTGTCGCCGCTACCGCCGCCGGATTAAAATATAATTTATACACTGGCCCGAGGGACGGTATAACCCGACCATTTTGTCGAGAGTTAATCGATCTCGTCGTTTCAGATCAACAAATGAGACGTTTAAACAATGATCAAGGGCTTGCCGTTGTGACGTCGGGCGGTGGGTATAACTGTCGTCATAGTTGGTCGCCAGTCACCGAAGGTTTTATAAAAGCGGCGAAATTAACGAAGGCGTCGAACGCTGATATTACGAAAGCAAATGCAAAGGCGAAGAGATGAGAAAAGCGATAACGAATCAAAATCATCGGTTTATATGGTCGCCTCAAGTACCGTTGACGGGTACGCCGAGCGTCGTAATTGATACAGCGGCGGGGATTAGTGAAAATCTAACACGATTTACGACTGATCTAACAGTTAACGCCATAGCCACCGATCGACGTACATTAACACTCGACAGCGCCCCGGCGACATACTATCGAGAACAGCAAAACGGCTTTTTAATAACGAGTAGCGATACATACTACGCTGTCGTTGTTTCACGACTTGGCGGCACGACTGCGATATTAGCCGAACCATTATCGAGAGACATCGATCTCACTAATACAGCGACTCTTCAACTAGCTACATCATACGTCGACATATTAGCGGCGAGTATTGCGATCAGTGGAACTTTTACATATAGAGTCAGTTATACTGAACTGAACATGAGTTCGAGTAAACAAGAGCGAGGGCTTTTCAAAGTAACGCCTCGCCCGTTTAACACTGGTCTTGATCATAATGAGCTAGTCGCTACTTTTGCGAACCTTGCCGATATGATACCTCGCCGACAAAGTGATTTTGAACCCCAGATAAAAGCCGCCGAACATGAGATCGTTTTATCGATTCGGGATCATTTAAATAATGATAACATCACTGAAGATGAGGTCTTTAATACAGAGTCTTTTAAACTAGCTCATTCATATTGTACCGCTGCTATTATCTATGAGCAAATACGAGATTTCGACGCCGCTGAAACAATGCGTAATCGTTGCCATGATCTTTTGAACTCTGCACTAAGATCGATATCTCTCGATTTGGACGGCGACGGCGTTATCGATTCCGGTGAAGAAGACTTGAGAAGGTCGGGCGGTTCGGCGACTGATTTTCGGGCGAGTTGGCGAACGTATAGCAAAACCGCCAACGATGCTTTTTTCAATCCCGGTCGAGGAATGAGACACTAAAAGATGAGCGCCCGTTTTGAATTAAATCTACCCCGTGAATTATGGACGGCCCGAGACAGTCTCGGACTAGGTCAAAATATGCTCGCATTGATCAAAATGCGAACGGGTAAAGGTTTAGATGCAAACGACAAGCCGTTTAAAGAATACTCGACGAACCCGCTATCAGTTGCAAAACGGGGCGCTCGTTTAACACCGAAGGGCGGGCAACCGTCGGCGTCGGGTAAATCAGTATTTTACGAAGGCGGTTACAAACAATATAAACATGA
>Ga0233415_10000504_pt1 | contig 18137 bp, 24 predicted proteins | sample Na_anoxic_12_MG_FD_188631 | JGI IMG/M metagenome (GOLD analysis project Ga0233415, IMG submission 188631) | Seawater microbial communities from Saanich Inlet, British Columbia, Canada - Na_anoxic_12_MG | ecosystem: Environmental > Aquatic > Marine > Inlet | place: Canada: British Columbia... | reverse complement strand
TGCCCCAACCCATTGTTGTGTTGTGTTGTGTTGTGTTGTGTTGTGGGACAACCCAATGTTGTGTTGTGGAACAACCCTACTGTGCAGTGTTGTGTTGCAACACAACAGCCTTTTGTCGTGTTGGGGCGCAACACAACAAAACAAGAAATAGGGCGCCCCCACTAGGGGAGGACCCCCCCCAAAAAGACACCGGCCCTTTTTCTGAAGAAAAAAATGGACTCTGGGGGAGGTGGGTGGTACAAAAGAGGAGGTGGGGGGTCTTGTGGCCCCATTTCTGAATGGGTGGAGGTTTTATTACCAAGTCTTGAAAGGTCTAAGGAGGTGTGTTATGATAGAGATACCAGAAGAGACATTGAAGTGGATGGACAAGTACATGGCAGCACTGAGATCCAATACAAAATCCCTGGATATTGAGAGGGAGAGGATCGAGGGTTGTATCGTATCGTCCACTGAGGACATGGAGATTGCCAGGGCTCTTGTAGCGGGGCTCGAAGAACATACAGAGGAGGATGATGATGGTGATATGATCCAGGCCTTTCGAGAGAGGGTGCTGACCCTATCGGCAGCCATTGCTATGTTTCAGATGATGCTGGTAGTGTGGGACCACCAGCAGAAGACGGGTATGCCCCTTAAGGGGGACTACCTGAGTAAGTTCAATAACCTTCGAGGAGGTGACGATGTCACAGGCAACTGATGGTATGTGTATTCTATGTAGCCAGAAGACGCTTGATCTCTACCCTAGTGGGGTATGTAGTGAGTGTACTGAGAGACAGATCCGGGAGAACAAGGAGGTAAGGATGGACAGAGAGAGATTGGGCTACGTGCCCATCGCTGGTGGATTCCAGTATGCCCCCTTTGGTATTGAGATGGAGGAGGGACACTGATATTGTAGGGAGATGTTGATAAGTCCCGACACAACGTAAAAAAGCCCCCTGGTTCCCCATGTTACATGGGGCCAGGAGGCTTTCTTTATAGTCAGAGGTAACGCCAGTGACGGCCTGCCTAACTACTACTTGGCATTCTGTGCTGAGGTACCCCAGGTAACAGCCGTTGAACCAACACGGTTCGGTGGAGAGTTGTTGGTAGGCTCATCAGTGGCCAGTGGCTGAGCCACATCCATCTGATTGTCCTTGCCGAGGAAGCGGTCACAGATGTCTCGGAATGACTGCATGTATGAGTACATACGAATTGAGTCATTGACCGTGATCATGTAGGTCCTGTTGCGAGACTCAAGGCGAGTGTAGTTCACTGCAATGAGTGAAGCTGCACCATAGATGACACCACCAATGCCGTTACGGAAGCGGAGATGTTCCCAGAGAGGCAGGTTGATGTCAGTCCCATCGAATAGCCAGGGCAACTCTACCAGTGGCGCGTTAGCCAGCTGGATCAAGTCATTGGAGAGGGGAAGGGCCGATGCTGCCTGTGTCACATTGGGATCAATGATGGACTGGACATCGATATTGTCAGGGTTGTAGGTGATGACACGACGAGCCTCATCACACTTAGCAATGATCTGGATGAAGTGACGCTGGGTAGAGTCATCAGTACCAGATCGGTTGTTGAACTCGTCGTTGCCAACGATTTCATGGAGAAGATCAACAACAGGCCTCATGCCCATGATGATAGTTTGGTTTTTGAATGTGGTAATCATTCCTCTGAAGTTACCTTGAGCTTCTTGTGGCATTTGAATATCCTAGATTGAGTAAGTTAGAAGAGAGGTCTGGATGGTAGTTCGAGCAGGCCTGCCTGTGGTCACTTAATAGTCATTCGGGGATCACCTCCTGCGCCGATAGGGGAGCAATATTGTTGAAGCTAGCCATGACGGCTTGGTGTGCTTCTCCGAGTGTTTGGTTAGGATTGGTTTTAACTTGATCCTCCCAAAGGATTCCATGCAGAGCGTCATGTATCGGTTCACGTTGCTCGTGCTTTCGAAGATTAAGGATCTGCGCTGCTTCGGTTGCATCACGACGAAACCCGCCCCCTTGGGGGACACCTGCCTTTTCTTTAGGGACATGAGTTTTATTTCCCCTGGATAGGAGTAATCGGATTCCCTTGACAGCAAACCAACCAGCAGCTCCTCCTGGTACGGCAATACCAAGACCACCAAGTATAGCAAGCCATGGGAGATTTGCAATATTTTTCCCGAAGAGGTCAAAGAGGCCAGAGGACGACTTTTCTTTGGGGAGGAAGCTTGCTCCCGGAGCTGGCTCCCTGGGCTTCTCAGGTAGTGGAGTAGGTGTGGGTGAGGTGGGTGGTGTAGGTGGGGAGTAGGGAACTACTGGTGGGGTTGGGGCTGGCCGAGAAAGGATGACAAGGGCTTCTGCCATCTCAGCTATCTTGTTGTCCTGCTGCTCAAAGGATTTACCTACCTGAATACCCAGGCTTTTGGAGAACTGACTGAAGTCTTCTGCCCTGGCTTTGATGAGCCTATTCTCCATCTCCTGCAGAGAGTCGCTCTGAGCCACCAGGAGGTCCTCCTTCAGTTGGACGAGGTCCTTGTCCTGTTTCTCCTCGAAGGCCCTTAGAGAGGCTTCTAGGCCCCTTCTAACGGACGCTAGCTCATCAAGGGTGCTGGAGCCTTCTCCCTTGATGGTGGTGGGTGGCGACAGCTGGCTGTCGGGGGGGAGGGAAGAGCCAGGTTCTGTGGGGGGTTGGATGGGTGGGAGGGGCTCCCCGACTTCGTCTACTGCAGGGACTAGATAGGGGAAGGACTCGGTGAGCCAGGTAGCTATGAGGTCAGATCGGGTAGCAACACCCTCCCTCTCTCGGATGGTGTAGCCATGGATCACACCAGCCAGCTTACCTGAGTCCTGGTAGACTACGAGACCACCTGAGGCTCCCACGTTTAGGTAGGCCTGGGTCTTGAACTGTTGGGTCTGTACCCCGGTGATATGGGTCTTGATGGATCTGTAGCGGCCTCTGGGCCAACCAAGGAGGAAGACGCTGTCTCCTGTCTTGGGGGACTGGCTTGGGTCGATGAAGTAGGTCTTGAGAGAGTCGTGGGGGATCTTCTCGCTGGTACGAAGAAGGGCAATGGTGTCTGGCATGACACCTCCCGTCTTCCATGACTGGATCCGGTTGAGTTTGTAGGCGTGGCTACCTATCTGGACTTTGGGGTCTGCAAAGACAGTGTGGCCAACTGTGATGAACCAACCATACCCTTCTCTAACTCGGAGGAGGATGCAGGTGCCTTGAGTGGTGGTGCAGTCTCCAAGGGCACAGTTCTCCACCCCATAGATCTTGTAGGCAGGCAGTTCCTCTTGTGCCAGGAGGGAGGTGGGGATTGTGAGGAGTGCTAGGAGGAGTATTCTCATGAGACATGACTCACAACAGTGGAGAAGTAATTATGGATTGAGTGATGTCTCCCAATCTCATAGATAGGACCTTCCGTGGCCAGTGAGTGTAAGTACTTCCAGGCGAAGATAGCAGGCCTCCACCATGATTTCTTAGGGGTAACGGTACCTTTGGGTGTGGTGTAGAAGACTTTGCCGAAGTGGCAGAACCCTGGGAGAGGACCTCGCCAGGATAGAGGGAGGCAGGGGACCAGGTCGTAGATTTCCTGGAACCTCATTCTGTTGTAGGGGTAGAGACCCCCGCTGGGTAGCTTAAGGCAGGGGGAGGAAAGATAGCGTGGAGTGCCGAAGTCCACGATGAGGTGCTCCTGGGGCTTGGAAAGGAGGAGAGGCATGATGCCTGCGACTGCTCCACCTGAGCTATGTCCACAGTGGACTACCTTGCTGGCTCCTGCAATGAAGTCCTTGATGTCCCTGTGGATGTCCTTGTAGATTTCATTGGTCAGGGTGAAGAGGCCCCGGTGGAAGCGGTAGCCCTTGTAGTGAAGACAAGCAGTGTCTGTGTTGTAGATCCAGAACTCTTTGTCTTCAGTGCCTGAGTAGCAGATGTAACAGGTGTCATCTTCTTTGAAGAGGGCGACTTCAACTGTACCTGCTTTACCAATGAGGTTGCGATGGAGTGGGGTGCTCTTGACGGAGAGGGTGTGGGGACCGAGCCAGGGGACCTCTTTCCAGCGAGTGCTCTCTGGAAGAGAGTAAATGACCTCACAGAGAGCAGCTGACCTGGCTATATTATGATTGGTGAGAGTCATCGGACATCTCCGACTTAGTTTTCTCAACGTGGCATGGGATACAGAGAATTTGGATATTAGAGATGATATCCCAGCCACCTTGAGAGAGGGGGATTATGTGGTCAGCCTCCAGATTGTACTCTGGATAGGGCTGCCCACATACTTGGCAACAATATGAGTTAAGCATGAGTGCGGATCTTCGCAAGCGACCTGAGCGATCCCTCTTCACGGGCAGCTCCGTTCGAGCCATTCCCTTGGGGTGAGGAATCTTTAATCTTTTGAGTGTGAGTCCCAATGCGATATGCCTCCTGAATCCAAGGGGGTGTGAAGAGAGGCTTCTTTGCCCCATTTCCCTTGACTCCCTCATCCTCCTCGATGACAACACCAAGGGAGATAAGGTCAACGATGATACGACGGCAGTTTTCATAGGGAATACCAGTAAGGGACTCTACAGAGCCTCTGGTTAGACCGCCTTTGGACAGGGCAATTGCCCTGATAACATAGTACTGACGTGAATGGGAGGTGTCAAGAGCTACTTTTCGTAGGACCCTTCTTATGTCCGGAGTAATGGCGGTTACTCCATAGACGTAGCAGAGGCAGAGGGCCAGGCGGGCTAGCTGCTTGACGGCTCTGGTGGAGGACTCAGGGCGGGCGTCGTAGAGGACGAGGTCTTTGTTGTCTCTGGGGACAGAGGCCCTTGAGCAGGCAATGACGTCAGCCAGAGCTTGAATGAGGGTAATGTCGCCGGAAGTGTAAGTTGGGTGGAGGATGTCCTCATTTGAGACACGATTGTGTAGGTGAGAGAGGAAGCCTGCCGTATATCCTCGCTGGTATGGGAATGCTCTATGATCACCTTCATCATCTCCTTCTGCAAAGGTCTTACGTGTGTCGTTAAAGATGGTCTCGATGGCTGCCTTGTTCCTGGCCAGCTCTGTTACCCGCTCTGTTTCCAGGCGGACGTGGAGGAACCTCTCACCGAGGGCACTCATGTTAAGGCCATAGATCTTCTCGGTGATGCCAATGATCATTCCGAAGGAGATGTTGGAGAAGGAGGCGGTGACTCCGTTTCGGTAGTGGGCTTCAAGGGAGCCATCATAGATGTCCCGGAGTTCACCATATACGTTCGCCAGTTGTGCGGGTGTCGATTCTAGGAGGAGTGTGCCGTCTTTAACAACGACACATTTGTTATGGAGCAGGGGGACAAGGTGGGAACCTTCGGTATGTCCGGTGACAAGGCCCGTAAATTTTGAGAGGGGTCGGGTGTGGAATTCGTCAGCTGAGATAAGTTCACAGATCGTGCTCTTTCCAGAGGATGGTGCGCCTACCAAATAGATCCAGAGGGGATCACCATCAAGTTTAACTGCAAGGTGAGTGGCCATACAGACAGCAACACAGTCTGTGATGGACTGTGTCATGGTCATGTTCTTTGAGTAGATATCCATTAGGCCAGAGAAGGTGCGACAAGCCTTAACCTTAACTGTAGTAATGGAATCGAAGTCCACCTCGACCAGAGCCGGGAGGATGAAATCCATTAGGTTCATTTGGTACCCCATTGATCAGCCATGGCGGCTGCTATTCCAGTGTAGGTTAGGCTTCGGAGTCTTCCTCTGTCCTTCGATGGGGGCATCTTGTGAATGCGTGCCTCTCTTCCTTCTACGATGTTGGTGGGCTTGAGGAGTGGGAGGTTCTGTAGCCAGAGTCCTGTCTTCTTGGTCTCACCATGACCGAACTGCCAGGGTTGGATGTACTGGTTTGGCTTCCGGTACCGGGTAGACATGATACCCACAGGGTTCTCTATGCAGACCTTGGGAGCCTTGTTGAGGAAGCAGAGAAAGAAGTTGATAGCCTCCTCCTGCTCCTTCTCACGAGAGGCCCACCACCTTGCGCCACTCACTGCGAGACAGGTACAGGGTGGGTGGGCAATGATGAGGTCCCAGCTGTGCTTGTGGCAGAGGTCAAGAGCATCTCCCTGTAAATGGTGGTCAGGATTATCAGATGGAAGGAGATCACATGACCAGGCATTGTGTCCCAACTCTCGGAAGGCATCCCTAACAACACCAGAGAACTCACATGCAACAAGAACATTCATTTGGAGCCCCTTGGCGGTGACGGATTGAAACCTGCCTTGACGGCTCTGTCCCTGGCTTCAGTCAAGACTACAGAGGCACCATCGGCAAAGATCATACCGCTGGAGTACTCACAACCATCATTGCCAAAGCGTGCAATGACAGTGTCAGGGATGCCGCCATGGTTGGCATAATAGAGGTCATACTCACACTCACCAAAGGTCATGCTGCCAAGGAAGGAACAACTCTCACAGTCATGCTGATAGATGGGGGGTTTAGTGATCATGCCTTCTCCAGTTCTACAAGATCAGGAAAGTTAAGGCTGTGAGGAAGATTGTGCTTGATGACATATTGGTCAAAAGCTAGTGCTGCCTCTTTTGTAGTCTTAAAACACCCAAGATAAATCGTTCTCCCATCAACCTTGATATTACCGCAAGGATACTTGCCGCTTTGAAGGATCACACCCCGATAAGGCACCTTACCATAAGGTTTTCGGTTTATTGATTGAATTGAACGGTCAGCTAAACGGAGATTCTTCTTCCGATTGTCCATCCTATCGCCATTGATATGATCAACTGTGAGGAATTCTGGTGTGTGATCCATGATTAAATTATGAAGAAGAAGAGTCCCCCTACACCCCCAATCATCCCTGGGCATATTTGTCCTTACATAAACTATCTCTTTTCTCTTACCTCCAACGTACCAATTGTTATGCCTCACCTTGAAGATATCCTCCCCATCAATGGTGACTTCGATGCGGCCATGAGTCTTGCTCTCAATGGTGAAAACAACCCAGTCGTCCTGTCTTCGGATGATCTTATTTTTATTGTTCATTGGTTAGCTCGCAGACTAAATCCCTAAGGTCGAATTTGTCTGGTATCTTATCCAGGGATGGAATGGATATGTCATTCCAGTTGAGGTACTTGAGGTTGAAGGGGAGGATAGACGCCTTCTTCATCCTGGTAGCAAGGGAGTGGACACCATTTCGTCCTGCCTCATCATTATCAGCAAGGAAGACCACCTGCCTACTCTCCAGGATGGAGAGGTATCGGGTGGGGAAGCTGGAACCACAGAGGCCAAGGACAGAGAGACCAGAGAAGGAAGCGTTGGAGATGAAGGCGGCGTAGTCCCAATGGCCTTCGAGGATCCAGATGGGTGTTTCTGGTCGCAACTTCTCCATCCCCAGGAGGGAGAGGGAGCAGGGCCGTGGGGTGGAGAAGAAGGTGTTCTCCTCCTTGTCGTAGCGGTAGAGGGCGACTACTTTTCCTTCGGTGTTCTTTACTGGCCAGACGTATCCGTTGGTACCTCTTCGGAGTCCAAGATCACAGAGAACGGAATCACTAATGCCCGGCTTCCACCGTACAAGCTGTACAGCTTCTGGAAGTCGAAGGATGGGGAGGTCCTCGTAATATTTCTGTACGAGTGTGTAGGCGTTGCCTGTCTTTTTGCAGTGCCAGCATTGGAATTGGTGGGGGATTTCATTCGATATTTCCAGGGCTTGATGGGAACACCATGGGCAGGAGGTCTTGGTATCCTGTCCATTGTCTTCCCAGGAGGAGTAGCAGAGGTGCTTAAGGAGTTTCACGGGTCATCGCCTGATAGAAGTGACGTTGGTTGTTGTACGGGTCTCCCATTAGGACGAGCCCTCCTTGACAGACCCATCTATCCTTTTGGAGGGAGTTGACCTGGCCGATCAGGTTGTCTATGTGCTTCTCATAGACTACGGTGTAACAGTCGAGTGAGTGCATCTCAATACTCCCTGTACTCTGCATGACCAGTCAGGACCAGCTCGTCATTAAGGTTTATGTAATTACCGTCTTCAAGGGTGTAGATCTCAGCGATGTACCTGCCGTACTTACCTGTCTTGTCCTTGTCGGTATGGATGAAGATCTGAGAGCCAGGAGGGATTGCTAAGCGGAGCCAGTCCCTGGCCTCAAGGCCTTTATTCCTTTCTTCTCCCCTGACTTCAGGGGCATTGATGCGAGCCAGGCGAAGGATCTCCTTGGTGGAATCACCAAAGCCTTCGTCTACATCAACAGTGATGGTGTCTCCATCGTAGATAGAGATAACTTCAGCTCGGTAATGGTAGAGGTTGTTGAAGATATATTGAGCGTCCAAGTGCCTACTCATTATACTTTTCCTTTTCTGCCAGGTTGTTGTAGCACACCTCTGGTTCCACCGGAGTTGTGACACCATAGAAGGAGCCGGCCCTCTCCATAATCCTACACAGATTATGAATATGATGGGGCGGGGGATTCGCTGGTGTATCGAATATGATCTCATCGTGGATCTGCATGACAAGTCGAGCCTCGGGGTAGGTGGAGGTCAGGTAGCGGTCAGTTTGGACCATGGCCCGTTTGACTATCTCTCCCTCTGTTCCCTGGACGATGTAGTTGACTCCCATGTGGGCGGCGTAAGTGTACTCTCCATTCCAGGGGTTTGGTGTTACTGGGATTTGAAGCGGGTAGCCACCCAGAGTATGAATCTGGCCAGTGGACCTGATCTTCTTCTTCGTGTCATCCAGGAATTGTTTAGCGCCTGGGAAGCAATCCATGAGGTAGGTGTAGAGTCCTTCTCGGTGGGCGGTGAGGTCAATCTTATCAGAGCTGGCTCCGAAGATAAAGCCGAAGTTGACGTTTTTGGCAATCCTTCTTTGAGATAGGGTGGGGGTGTCCCCTTCGCTGAGGTTGAAGATGATGTGTGCCATGAAGTCATGGAAGTCTCTTCCATCGTCAAAGGATTGAATGAGGGCAGGGTCCTGGGTCGCTGCTGCGAAGATCCTGAGTTGTAGTTGGGAGTAGTCGATGGCAAACCACCACCGGCCTTGTTCAGGGCCGAAGATCTTACGTAGCTGTGGAGCCTCTGAGAGGGCCTCTGCGACCTTTGGATGCTCTTTGAATGCTGAGCCCCCCTTCTCTATGTTCTGGCTGTTAGGAGAGCCACTGGAGAACCTGGTGGTGGCTGTGCCTGTGCTCTTGAGGGAGGGGAAGAGGAACCAGGAGTTGGAGTATGTGGCATTGATGTTGTAGGGGACGTAGAGGGCTCGTTGGATGACCTTCTTGTAGGAGGACAGATACCGCTCCTTGGTTTGGTATTTGGACCCTGCTGTTAGCCAGACCAGGAACTCAGTAGCCTTGGCATGGGGTTCCTCATCGAGGAGGGTTTGAATGGCAGCCTTGTTGACCTGGGGCATACCTGTCTTTTCGGTGTAGGTTGGGGGGCGTAGTTCAAACTGGTTGAAGAGGACCTCTCTCATGAGGGCAGGGGTGAACTTGGGGACGTCCATCTCTGCTGCCTCACAACACTTCTGGTGGCAACGGTAGATCCATTGATTACAGATATCGATAGCGTCATTGAGTTCTTTCTTGTGGACATTGATGCCAAGGGTTTCCATCTTCCAGATGACTGGGAGGAGGTCCCGGTTCATTGCACTGAGCCGGTCCAGCTCCTCAACCTGGTAGGTATCCATGAGGGAGGTGAGGAATCCCTCAGCCAACTCACGGGTGTACCTACAGTCATCCTTCAGATAGTCATCCGTGACATGATCAAGTAGGTGGTAGTCAGAGGGCAGGTCTCCCCCTCGTTCCATGGCCAAGCCTAGTTCGTCCCGGTCTTCCCAGGTGGTGTAGATGGCCTTGGGCAGCCACATGTCACACTTGACGAAGTTACCCACGCCCTGGGGGATGGTCTTCTTAGAGGCTATCTTCCATTGGCGTCTTCGGTTACGGATGAAGATACGGCAACGGTTAACGATACGGTCCAGTTCCTTCTGACTGTCATAGTTACAGTCCAGGTACCGAGGTGCCAGGGACTTGAGGGAGGACTTGCCTCCTGCGTCTGTGGAGTTGTAGAGATGGGAGATGTGGCCCAGCTCAATGATATTGTCCCAGAAGTCAGGCTCTCCTGGCTGTCTCCAGTGGAGGAGCTTAGCCTTGCAGAGAGCCTTGAGGTCGAAGTTAGCGTTCTGGAATACCAGAGGGCCACTGTCATAGATAAGGTTGGCCACCTCAAAGAAGAGGCTGGTGTCGAAGTCACAGGCAGGTTTCCTGGTCAGTGGCTCAATGGGGACCATGTGAGACTCATAGACACCATCCCTGTCGATACCAATCGCAAAGGTTTCAGTGTCATGCTGCCACCAGAGGCCAGTAGTTTCTGTATCCAGAGAGATCAAGTGTTCCACCTTTCTTTCAAATACCTGTATTTTATCCAAGGTTGTGGTTCTACCTCAACCGCCACACCATGGTGGAGGCACAGGCCAGACAGAAAAGAAGACGCCACCCATTAAGGATGACGTCGAACATGATTGGTAGGTCATGAAGGCTCATGATCTACTCTCGCCCACCTGATGTACGAGCATTCTTCTTGTAATTGGAAATGGCTGCCGGGTCCTATGCTTCTGCCATCTTGCGAGCCTGCCTGATCCAGTGATCGACTGGCTTGCCCTCGGTCCCATCAAACTCGGCCAATGACTGCGCCAAGGCTATGACCATCTTTCCCCTGGCGTGCATTTCGTGCAAGTGCCTTGTCGCGTCCGTGGACGTGATTGTGATGGCCTTGGGCTGGTCGTGGGTCTCAATGTGATTGTTAATCATCGCGCCGCTCCTTAAAGAATGCCTCAGTCAAGACTCGAACTTGAGACCGCCCTATCACCATACCCGCCAGTCCAGTAGAAAGTATGGCTACCACGCTGAGGCAAAGAAGGGGGGTGGTGGTACTGGATGGAACCATGACATCATGTCCCACCCCCCTGTGATAGTGACCTATTGCCAGGTCACGTTTCGAGTAGTTGCTTGACATCAATGGCTTCGTACCATCGATCCTCAGGCTTATCTGGGTTCACCAGATCTACTGTGTTCTTCTCAATGTTGTGATTGGCTACCAGACATTCCTCTTGCTGGAAGGTGATGATCTGGTTAAGCAGACTATCAATCTCCTCAGAAGCAGTGGGGGCCGTGGTCTCCGCTGGAGATGTTGTCTCGTAGAGGCCGATGGGAAAGACCTTACGATAGGTCTTATCGCCCTTGGTGGTGGAGACAACCTTCAGCTTCAACGGGGTCTTCCTTGCCCTCACCTCACCAATACCCTTCTGTAAATCAGTGGGGGTTGTGCCTTCCGTGTTGACACCCATCACATGAATATGACGAAGGAGCTGGTCCATGGTAATCTCGTTAGGATCACCTCCCTTGAACCAATACATGTTGGTGATGTTGATCCCCTCGTGGGGACCTTCAGTGATCTGGTACTCGAAGAAGGACATAGTATTGCCATTCTTATCGGCAGTCCTTTCTCCAACAAAGATACCCACGTACTCACCATCAGGTCCAGTGAAGGGTACGTCAGGCTTCTTCTTCTGGGACTCTGTCAGCTGACGTTTCATGACAGGGGTTTCAGCAATTTGCTTGAAGATCGACATAGCTACTCCTAAGAGATTGGAAGGACAGACACAATGTTTGCCCAGGTTTCTGCTGCAGACTCCCCACGGGGAATCTCTTCTCGAAGGTCATACCAGTTCTTTGCCTTGAACCAGCCTTCCTCCCTTACACCTATGAACCCATGACGGGATGACACTCTCTTCTTGTCACGGGCATCTGACGAGAGCATAGTGTGGGTGCCAAAGTAAAGGCACGCACTAACAGTCTTCATGGTGTACTCATAGATATTCTCTTTGGTTGCTCCTTTGACAAGGGACGGTGCGTAACACTCATACTCGGAACCCCCCAGGTTGGGGACGTATCGAGTAGTTGAGTGACAGATGAGGAATACATTGCGACCAGTCGAGGTGATCTGATTGCAACGGGAGAGGAACTCTCCATTCCAGTACTGTTCTGCTGCCTTCAGGTATCCCTGCTGATAGTTCATGTAGCCCTTGGGGTCATTCATATCACAGTTGAACAGGAGGGAAGCACAGTGTTGATGACAGATGCTCTGGAGGCCAGAGGCAGTGTCAAGGATGAGGGAGCGTCTGTCATGATCGCCTTCGATGAAGGTGTCCATAATAGACATCAGAAGATTCCAGGCAGGGTGACCTCCCACAGGGATCTGGTGGGGATCCGAGAGTGGCGGTAGCACTACGATATGATCCTTCACGTCGGGGGGTACAACTCCTGCCTGCACTGCTTCGAGAATTCCCTTCTCGTCAGCAGTGGTAATGAATAGTGACTTTGGTGCGTGAGCAGTCACTGTGGTTTTGCCCTCTCCTGGATCCCCATGGACAAGGATGAACTTACCAGGAGTCTGGTATCCCTGTGGGAGGGTGGGGAAGGGGTTGGAGAGGGCGGGGGAGGCTGTCTTCTTGATCTTGGTGACTGTCATTTTCTTCTCCGTAGTCCAGCAGAAGAGCCAGTGAGTCGATACTCTCTGAACTTCTCTGGTGTGCCTTCTGTGAATGGGTTGTAGAGACCGTAAGGAGTCATCCAATCAAAACGATTGGGAGGGGAGTCGGAGGACATCTTGAATTCGTACCAGTCAAGGAAGGCTTCAAGCATGGGGTACATACAAGCATAACAGAACTTCTCCAGGTCCTGCAAGGTGGGCTTTCCAAAATATCTGTAGAAATAGTAATCTTTGTTGTCGGTCATGTGTTGCTCAGTCCTCAGACGATGCTCGTCCTTGGACTCAGACTTCTTCCTTCGGGGTCCTTTGAAGCCCCAGGAACCTGGACGACGACAATGTTGGTACCAAACGAGATCTGGGAGAGTGCCTTCAGATTGAAGGAGGAGTAGGTAGTAGTTGTACTGGAGGTCCATGGGTAGGTTGTCGGTGAGGACGTCGACATCCCACTTGCCCCTGACTTTGTTCTCGAAGAGGATGGCAGGTCCTTCACCGTCGAGGTATCCATGGAGTTTGATTTCCCTGCCCGATGGGAGGGTGATGAGGGCTTCGGCATGGCGTTCACTGGTGGTAAGTTTGGTTAGGTCGTGGGCGTAGAGGTCCACGAAGATTGAGCATTGGTGGCAGGCCAGCTTAGCCCACCATTCGATTTCCTCAGAGAGACCGTACTCTTCTACCTGACGGTCGAACTCCTGTTGGATGAATCGAAGCATACCTTTCGTCTGCTGGGTCTTAATCCAGCCTTCAATCCCTGCCTGTACGAGGGATCCGTAAGCCATTTCTTTTCGCCAGGTCTGAACTGCTTCGAGGCCTTCCAGGTAATACACGTTGAATGCAAACCTATCCTGAAGCCAGAGATTCAAACCCGATACTGAGAGCCCGTTGTCTGTTGGGGACCAGACCATGGGGAGCCTTTCATTTTAGAGGGTTATTCTCCCTCAGGTGGTTGAGATGGATCTCAAGGGATTGTGCCTGGATGATTGTGGACATCCTGATTGATTTAAGGCAGGTGTAGATCTCCAGGGAGTCCCGAAGAACATCATCCAGAGTATTGAACTTCTTGGTGCTTGGTTCTGGTTGGTGGGTGGGATACTCGACTTCGTCGAACCCTCTGTTGAGGCACTCAGGACACTGGTCGTTGACGTCACTGTGGTCTTGGTGGTAGTGTCTCAGTCGTTGGAGCAATTCAGTCTTGTAGTCCAGTACCTTTGCTGTCTCAGCCAGGAGGGTAACGGTTTCATTATTGGCCCGGACAATGTCACTGGGTAGTGTTGTGGTGAGGGAGAGTAGGTTGTTGGCGAGGGGTGAGAGGATGAAACAAAGGATGAACCCTATGCCAGCGTAGAGTAGGTTGGATCTCATTGGGGTGCCTCTATGTCAAAGGGAGCGTATTTGAACTGTCGCAGGTATCTGACTGGGATGATCACCAGTGTGTTGTCCTCTTTCTTGCCAATCCCCCTGCCCGACCTACCTACCACTATAACAGGTATCTTGTCTTCTGCAACCGCCTTCTCGGTTTCTTCTGCCACAAGGCGGAAAAGGGGTGCATGGCTTTCCTTGGTGTGTTTGCAGGAGATAAAGAGAGCGGGATGGAGAGAGTCACTCCTGGAGTGCTTTCCATTCCCGCCTGAGAGGGGGTTACGTTCTGTGTCAAAGATGTTACAAATCCAGCGTTCAAATGCCTTCCAAGTGGACGATGCCATGGTGTCTCCAGGAGTGGGGGAAGGGAGCAGGAGAGGGGAAAGGCAACCCTCTCCCGCTCAGCTCCGGAGCGAACCTTCATCTACCATCATATTGGATTGGGTGGGGGTTGTCAACCCAATTCATCTCAGTTTTTCCAGTTCTATTATTCGTTTGTGTAGCTCTTTAATATCTACTTTATGCTCATGCACATCCTCAAGGAGAGAGGAGGGAGGGTATTTTGCAGACACTTCTGAGAGTATTCTTTGCCGTAGCTCAAGCATCTGTACTCGAACACTGTCCTGGAAGGCTACCTTGGAGATACGGTCTTCGATGACTGCAAGTTGAGAAGCCACTCTGGACTGGGACTGCACCACCCATGTGCTGAGGGCAATAATGGAGGTGAGCAGGATGGGCAGAACGACGAGATTCGCCCTGAACATGAAGATCTGCCATCCGTTCAGATTGTGGATTACTTCATCATCGCTCATTGTAAGGTATCAACTTATTTAGGGCTTCAATTCTCTTGTCACAGTTACAGTCACCCAGGACCCTCTTCACCTTCTCCTTGGTGATACCCACCTTGGTGAGTCCTTTGTGAATAGTATCACCGAGGCCACGAGAAGGGACATTATCACCTAGTGCGTATGCAGTGTGATCAGGGCCAATCATTAGAATCCCGCAGTTAGGGTGATTGTTTGGGGAATGTTTGTTATTCCAATTGCTGTCCATAAAGAATCTATCCCAGTATACCAACCACGGACCTCTCGGGTAAGTTCCAGGGAAACTGATCCTTGTTCCAGATCACTGCAATCAACAGTTGCTGACCAGACTTGTCTTTCCTGAAAGTCAGGAAAGGCAGCGTATAAGACGCTTCTTCTAGCGGGGGCAGATACTTCTTCAATAGCTCTATGATTTCCCGGGTTTGGATAAGAAGGATAAAGTACTGAAATAAGCTCAGTAAGAGCTTCTATTCCATTAAGGTTATTCTGAAACGAAAACCACGAACTAGAACTGATTGCTCCTCCTATTATGAATGCTCTAAAAGAAAAGGCAGTAGAATCAGTTAATTCCAGGACCAAATTACTAAACCACATTTCCAGTTCCAAATCAACTTTGTTACCAGACTCTCCTGGTGTAGTAGCTGCTGTTAGTAAGTAGTGCATTCCACTGGTGTAAAACAGACATTGATTTATGAATTCACCACACCCAAAGCTCTCCCCACACGTAGCTGGTAGTGCATTCCAAAAGTCCTGTCGTTCGTGGTTGCGTAGGTAGGGGTGTATCCAGGAGCCATCACGAGGTTGATTAGATAACTCCGTTGGAATAACCCCAACACAAGCTTTATTCTCTGCACTATAAGGGTGACCGCCACCTAACAGAGCGGATCTTTCAAATATGTGATCAGATCCTGTTGTCCCTCCCCAATTACAAACTAAACCTACTAGAGGGGAAGTACCGCTTGTGCCTCCTGGGTTGGATGGTACGGTTAGAGGGGTGGAATTTCCTAGTGAACTGAGTTCAGGGTATATTCTGGTCTGCGTCAAAGTAGCGTCAGGAGTAAGAAAAACAGGATCTGTCATAGTAACCGAATGAGTAGCTGTTAATCCGTGAGCATAGGACATGGCAGGAGAGAAGTCCATGGTCCAGGATTCAATCTCACTTGTGAGTTTACACCCAGTACAAGATAGCTCTCCGCAGAGGCAGCACTTACCAACCATAGTCATGGCTTAACCCCAAGGAGATCGGTGTCCCCCCCTGTATGGGTAATTCCAGAAACACCACAATCAGCACCAGAGAGTCGCCACTCCCCATTCAATCTTTTAACAGTAATGTAGGTGGCATCATCCAAAGTAATGCTCTTGTACCTATGAGTAAGGGTTTCCTCCCAAGTGGTCACAACGAGATCACCACTGGAATTCATGGCCAAGATCTTAAAGGTAGCCGTAGAAGGCCCTGTAAGGGGGTTAGAAGCGGCTGCAAGGGCAGAAGTGAGGATAGCATCAACTTCACCTCGAACGACGCCTACAGGCACGAACTCGGCCTCTGTGTGCCTCACCCAGAGGTAGTCACCCTTCTGGGCAAAGAGGAGGGGGTTCCTGTTGACGATGGTGATCTCTTCGTCTGTGTCAGTGACCTCCTCCATGTCCAGGTCTTCTTCTACCGTCTTGTCATACTTGATGACGGCAGCAGTCGCTGTGGTCTGTCCTGTCTCCTCTGGTTTGGTCTCAAGGGGGTCTGGATAGAGGAGGGTCTCAGTGAGTTTGACCATGAACCATTCAGATTCATAATCTGTGTCGTAAGCACCCTCAGAGTGGACAACATCAGGATCGTCACCAAGGACTCGCTGGTGGATCAGCTCTGCTGTCTTCTGGCTGTAGAGGCCTAGTGTCATTAGTCATCAACCCTTGGAAAGTACAGGTTGTAACTGGTGAAGAAAGCATTGTGCTCTTTACGGGGAACCATCTCAAGATCTGCACCACCTGCCTGGAGAACACCGAAGTCATTTGGATCCCACCCATCGAGCTGATCGTAAGGAACAGCATAGCCAGTGGTCTGGAGTGGCCAGGGTTCCTTGGCCTTGTGTCCTTTAACATTGATCTCAATGGGCTCCAGAGCAGTCCCTGCTGCATTGAACTCTTTGGTGTGGAGGGAGAGGGGTGGTGTGTCCCAGAAGATACCTTCAGTGTGTGTGAAGGTAGCTGAGCAACGGATGTAATGATACTCTAGCTTTGCGGTGGGGGTTTCCCATACTTCTTCGTAGGTGAACCCAGTACACTTGAGGGTTTTTGCAGCAATGGTTGTGAGCGTCTTATTGGCGTGGAGAACATTGATGTCTGTTTTGTTGCAGGAGCCAACAATGGCTCTGGCGTGAGTCATCAGGTTGGCAAACAGTTTCACATCAATGTTGAATGACCACTGCCAGGTAGAAGCATCTACCGGGAAGGGAATTGGTTTGGAGAGGGGAAGTCCATTGGTGTGGAGGATGGGACGGTTCTGTAGGTCATGGTATCTTTGGGCCATGACAGTCTTGACTGACCCTTTGAAGACAGGTGGGCGATCCATAGGATCAATAATGGGCTTCTGATCCTTCTTCTTAGCGTCTGGCTTCTTGGACTTCTGTGATTTGGCTCCTCCTGCTGCAGCTTCAATTACAGAAGGGGCAGGTGTGGCGTAGGACATCCTCAGGTACCAGAAGCGGTCCTGCTTATCTCCTCTGTTCATGGACTCTAAGGAGTCCAGGTAGTAGTTGTCACTGTAGGGGTGGCGAGAGTGGTAGAGGGTGAAGGTAAGTCGTTGGGGGTTGCCAGCAGAGGACCCAGGACCAGAGGTAGTATTGGGGAGGGCGTCTACTACTTGTGCCAGAGTGAGGTCTGGTGAGTCAGCCTCTACAATGACAGTCTCACTGATCCTTAGTTGGGTCTGTTGAGAGGAGAAGTCCTGGGCAGAACGATCGAACCCATGAATCTTAGTGATAGTCATTATGGGCCAGCTCCAATGATAACAGCGGGTTGACGGTTCCGCTGGAATGCAGTGTTAAGGGCTTGTAGTTCAGTAAGGAGATCTCTCCTCTTGGCGTCATCATCATCCTGAGCAGCAGCCTTGTCTATCTGGGCAGCCATGTTAGCCATAGCACCAGATGTATGTTCCAGGACACTCTCATCAATGAGGGCCTCACCCTTGGAGAGGACAGTAGGTTCCTGATCCTTAAGGGCAGCAATCTCTTCATCAAGGATCTGTTGGACAGCATCATTTCTGTCCGGCACGGAAAAGCGATTTCCACCATGTTCTGTTACTTTATCGAACTGGTCCATAACCTTCTGGACCTTATCGATAACGGATTGAACTGCACGCTCACCTTCATCGAAGCCCATCTTTCTAAGAGTTTCGCCTTCTTTAATTTGCTCCTTTAGTTGCTCAGCCTGCTCAACAGCCCTGGCCTCTTTCTGCTTAGCCAGCTCGTTGGTGATCTCCTC
>Ga0233415_10000501_pt1 | contig 18226 bp, 16 predicted proteins | sample Na_anoxic_12_MG_FD_188631 | JGI IMG/M metagenome (GOLD analysis project Ga0233415, IMG submission 188631) | Seawater microbial communities from Saanich Inlet, British Columbia, Canada - Na_anoxic_12_MG | ecosystem: Environmental > Aquatic > Marine > Inlet | place: Canada: British Columbia... | reverse complement strand
TGAGTATATTCCGGTACTCACATACCCGCCAGTAACCACGTAATCCCCTCCCTGCAGGGGAAGACGGGCACCAACTGGCTTTGTGGTACCAGAATGCATGCTTACAAATATACTTCCGGTTCCGACAGCTGGAATATCAACTAAGGCTCCTCGGAATTTATTATAAAGATAGAGTTTATTTAAATTATTTTGGGCCGGTAAAAGTGAACTGCTTAATACGAAATCATTTCGATCATCTGTTATCGCAGGATCCCAGCGCGCTTCAATACACGGCCTCTTGTAGAAAAAGTTACTCCCTCTAGCAAAAAACATTTTAGTATAAAAGCTCTGTTCTCCTGCTTCTTGGCTAGAGGTCAGATGTACTCCAACACCATAATTTAAAATTGTTCCCGATAGCCACTCCTCAACGATTTCGGTTACATCAACTTCTAAATCTTCGATACCATTAGAGAAATATTGAGATGATGTGGGAGAAGTTAAGTAATCGCCGCCTTCTAATGTCCATCCGCCGCCGTCACCGGATGAAGACACCGATGCTGATCCCCAATTAGAAACTCCGATATCGGAATACTCTTCCATGTCTAATCCGAAGCCCTCATCCCAGGAGCGAGATATCGGAGCAACCGTGAGCGTAAACTTTGTAGGTACAGTCTGAGAGTGAGGAGCGTTTGACATCTTGAGATAGAAGTTCACACTTCCGCTAGCGGGAATAGAGTTGTTCGCGCGATCCACAGTTATCGTTTCAACAGGAAACTTTGTTAAGATGCGACTTAATTCCTGTGAAGATGAATTAGCTTGTGCGAAGATGTAAAAAGTTTCAAGAATATCCGACTCACCCATATTAGAGCCTGTACCTCTGGTGGTCAAATTCTCTTTGAAAGCATTTGTTATTGTGTTGTCTGCATCCGCTATATACCTTTTAACTGCCATTATCTAATGACTCCTTTTATATCTACGTTCGGATATTTAAGCTCAAGTATAACATTCTGAGGAACTTTTAACATTCTCCCATCAGCAGATAATTCTCTTTGAAAATCAAAAAATGTATTAGAATAATCTCCGCCAATCTTTAGAACTATCTTTGCGCTTATAACATCCAACACTCCTTCCACATCCTTCAGAGTAGAATAAATATCTGAAATATAGAAATTCTCTGATATTTCATAATATCTACTAAATTTATCTGAAAGTGCACTTACTGCTTCTGACAATACATCAGAGTTATCTTGGCTCATTTTTCCAATTGCCTCGAATTCAATACCAAAATTAACAATCTTGGCGTCTAAGATATCTAAAGAATCAGTAATCATTCTATTCTTATTTAGCCAAATTTTTAAATTATTTTTTAATGAATCGTTAGAATGTACTAAAAGTCCGTTTTGATCCTCTGAAATTATATAAGCATTTAGGTTTCTCTTAAAGGATTTACTATCCTGAATAACGTTCGCCTTTTTCACAACGCCAAATCTTTCTGGCATCGCGTATGTCAAGGTTATATAATCTTGCCTTGTCACAGCGCGATTCTGTGATGCGAATATTGAGCCGGCACGTTGTCTTATTTCTTCGGATGAAGGCGCGGAGACATCCCCAACAATCGGCATTTCATTGGATATCTCTAGAGAGCCTAAGACTGACTCAACAACATTTGTCGATAGATCGGTTATATTCTCAAAAGATAATTCTGCTTTATCCACACCGGTTAAACTAGTGGCTGCGGCGTTAACGGTTGTTGCCGTATTCACGCGATAAACCACTCTCAGAGTTGTATTGGATGGTGCGACGCCTAGTTTGTTGGAATCCAATAGGCGTGTCGGATCAATTGAGGAATCACTGATATAGTCTTTTCCATTTTGAAACAGAACAACAGAACTTGGTTCCGTAAATCCGGAGCTAATATCACTCGCCTCGTCTCCGGAGCCGAACTGTAAAGTAACAGCGTTACCTTCTCGCTCTACGACAAATCGGCGAGCAACGACTGATGGCTGTATTAGCGATGGAGTCCTTTGCATGTCATCGGTGTCTGTATTGGTTATTGCTTTATAGATAATATTTTGTGTTAAGTTATCTACTTGATAATAATCATTACCTTCTGAATCTTGTACTGAGATTATTTCGCACACATTTGTGCTAGGCATTCTAAAGCTTGGAAACTTTTGAAAATCTCCGACATTAAATGTAGTTTCCGAATATCTTCCTGAAACCACCTGTCCGAATGCCTGAATAGCATAAGAAGTTGGTAATCCTGTACTATCATCGACTTGTGCAACGACCACTTTATTCTCTGTCTTAGAAAAATCAACATCTTCATTCAGCACAAACCCGATTCCGCCATTTGTAGAAAATTGGGATCCCCTTTTGAGGATGGGGGTGTATGCGCTATTGGGGGAACTTCCGATTGTATCTGAAGGGATTAAAATATAAAAAGATGCCATTCCATACGATGAAGGAGAGACATTTAGTTTATATCCGTTTTGGCGAGCTAGCTTTATAATGTTCTCATATTCTAAAGCGGTGCTTAGATAACTTTCATTCGCTTGGTAGTCTATATAAAAAGATAGGATATCGCCAACGTAAGAAACAGTGTCGAGCATTAATGAACCAAATCCTGCTTCGCTAAAATCTTGATAGGTGTTGGCATAATATGTCTTAGCATAATTAACCAGATCTCTCTTAATAGTATTGAAATCTCTGCTAGTATAATTGATTGCTATCTTTTTTCCATCTGGCATTCTACAATTCTCCCACGTTTATGATTCTATCGTTAATTCTAGAACAGAAGTAAGATCAAGAGGCTGGATGTTATATACTATGCCGACACCAAGAGTTTCTGGTGCGTTAAATTCATCAGTATTAAAATTAACACTTATTATTTGAATAAATGGCATATATTTTCTCACTTGGGTCGCTATAGCAGATCTTATTGAAGAATATGTAGTTTCACCATTCATTTCAAATAAGAATCTTTTAATCCCTACACCAAAATCTGGTATCATAATTCGCTCGCCAGGATTGGTAAGCACCAGATTTTTAAAGTTCTGTCTAACAACCTGTTCCATAGTAGTTGTTAGCTCAAAACCATACGCATCGTCTCTTCTAATAGGCAGTGCAGGCGAAAAACCAGCCATACTTTATCTCCTTCTTCTATCTTCTTCTCTGATTAAATCTATATCTATACATAGTTTTTCCTTGGGCTTTTTCTTATTCTCTAAGCCGGCCTTTTTACGCTGTCTCTCTTTTGTACCGATATCTGGAAAGTCTAGACCTTCTGTCGCCACAATTGCATGATAAATATACCCTAAAGGAGAATGAGGTGGGCCGGGGCCATATCCGGCTAGCATATCTGCTGGCAATGAAGCTAGCGCTACTGGAGTTATGGGCAAATCAAGTTTATCTCCTGGCCTTACCGGTTCAGGAATTGGTATGATCGGAACGCCGCGTGAATCTCTTACTAGATATTCTGCGCACCTCTCATCGTTCATTGATTCTATATAGATTTTCATAACTATAGATATGACTGTCGGAAAATTAAATTGTGCAACCGCTTTGGTTAGTTCATAATATATTTCTTTTTCAGAAGATGTGCCAGTTCTGAGTGGGAAGATCTTGCCGCGCATAAACGGATCCAGAGACTGTCCTGTTATAGAATCATTAAGAGAGAACACTGGCATTTCAAAATTTATGTTTTCACTCGGATCATCGGACAATCCTTCGGTCGGCTCAACATATCCTGGAGGCTGTAAGTATTCCGGCAATTGTATACTAAACTTTCCGACTGGTGGAGGCAGATCATATGGCCCTAGCATAATCTTCAACAAGAGATTTTCTTCTGTCTCATTACCCTCGTCATCCAATTTTTTCATAAATTTCGGAAGCAATTTGCCGGCCTTTCCGGCTTTGACAATTTTGGATGCCGGCATGATAACCGGATCAAGAAACTCTGCTAGTCCTTTAAAGATCAGCTTCGGAGTCTCTATTGCCAGATCAAAAAGGGCTGGTTTTCTAGTGGCGCCGGATGTACCCTTGTTTGCTTGTGCATACGCGTTTTGTTCTCTATTGCCTCCCCTCTTCTTCTCGTCTTCGTCTTCAAAAGTATAATCGCCGCCGTTCATGAGAATTTCAAACAGCTTCTTCAGCTCTGCTTTTGTACCATCCCAAAATGTTTCTGACATTTCATTCAGTAAGTTGGCATATATGGAAGCGAACGAAAGTAAGGTATCTGATGGAGTACAATATTTAAATATTAGTTGATATCCTGGTGATTCCTTTAACGAGTTCAACAGACTATCCATAAACTCTAGTCGATATAGCTCATCCATATTACTATTTCTCTTGCCGCGGCCAATATTTATCGTGGACATTACACCAGAAAGTTTTGTTCCTCCGGCAATACCAATTGGCATATTGACTTCTGACAGGGGAAGAAGAGTGAGCGCGCGTTCCATTTGAATTTTTTCGAATGATTGCGAAGCATTGATTTGATCATTTAGCAAATTCGAATTCAACACAGAATCTCTTTGGGGCCAAATTACTACTTGGACTCCGCCGGCATTGGAGAGGGATTGTATTGATTCTCCGGCCGATGGGGTTTGGCCTGTTGATGCATCGTACGTTTGGATGGCTCCCAATGCGGCAGCATTTGCTTCCTGTTCTGGCCCACTAACTATTCCATCTGTTTCGCCAGATTCGTAAGCTAATTCGCCCGGAAACTTATAATCAATAGCTCTCTCTTTTCTCTCCACTTCTATTCTCTCAAATTGTCTATAAGTCTTTGAAGCGGATGTGGAGGATACATTAAATCTAAAGTCTGTTGGGTTCGGAGAAGCGCCGGGTAAAGTAGGTATCTTCAGGGTCTGAGATGCTACGCCGGGCTGGGAGTTAGATGATACTTCCTCGAAATCATTCGTTGGAGCAACATATACAATCCTGATTCCGAAAGACCATGATTCATAGAGATCCTCGAATTTCATATCCGGATTACTTGCTGCTAGCGTTGTAAAGATATCTTGCCATTCCTCAATGTTATATATCTGTTCGAATTCAGTATCGATATTAGGTATCAGCGAGGCGATTGAATTTTGGGATTGAGCTGGGCGCGAATCCGATATAGAACTTTTTCGTGAAGAGGTGTCCATCACTTCGCGTGGGCATAAGATCTGAGAAATGCCAAGACCCGAAGCTGTCTTCTTTCCGAAACTTGATATGGTACTATCTGTTCCCGGGATATTGGGTGGTGGTGAATTCGTATCAAGAATATCTGATTCATTGGTAGTACCAATTGGTGCGTCAGATCGCGATGTACTGCCGATATCTAAATCTGGCAATTCTATGGGACCACTAGCTAATTTTGTTCTCACTTTGATGTATTTTTCGAGTATCAAGGCGCCGTTGTCGTCCGACAGCGGAAAGCTGCCTTTTGAGTCGCCTCTTGTGAAAGAAGAAAGATTTCCTATTTCATCAGTCTCGCCGGGCTCTACTCCAGTAGCAAAAAGATCCAATACTGGAGGAGAATCAGATATTGCGGCCAATGCCTTCTGTGCGATGCCAGTAAGTCCTGCTGCGTCTGCGCTTCCGCCTACTGCCTCGTCCGTACAGTCTCCCAGTTTCCCAAAGATTTCAGGAAGATCGGGTATACCGGCATTGGCGAGGGCGTTCTCCGTTCCGGCGGCTGCTGCGTCGAGCCATGTCGATGGGTCTGTGACATCGAATTCGACATCATCAGTGTCCGATCCCACTGGCGGATCCGAAGGAACAAACGCACTTGTCAAGCAGTCAATACTAGTGCCCACTGTGTTCGCAATATCTGCTAATCCAGCAGCTGAACTCTCAAGCAAACTGCCTATGCGATTGTCTTCGAAATCAGCGAATTCCTTTAAGTAATCGCCATATTGTCGGCGCAGTTCTTCTTCTTCTAGTGTTCTTAAGCTCTGAAACTTTTTAGAAAATCTTGGTTCGCCAGGCTCTCTCTGAATATCAAATAATGGAATTCTGCGGCCAAGAAGATTATCATCAAACGTCAAAGTGCCGTCTAAGCAAATAAGATCTTGCAGCTTTGGCATAAGTGAATAAAGCTGTTCTTCTGCTAAAAATCGTATACGGCTTCTTATTATCTGTTCCTTTGAACTTCGAATAGATTCAACAGTATTTATGGCGCCTTCGGTGACATCATCACAGGATTCTGTGCCGGCAAGAACAGAATCAAATTCCTCGATACTCACATCTTCTCCGGATGGAGTGCCTTCGAATTCCTTAATGGCGGCGTCGGCATACATCCAAGTAATACCAATCTCCGCACTCTGTTCTAGAATTTCTGGAACTGATCCGAATGGGGAGAACGGCTTCATTCGTAACCCAAAAATAACCTCAACTTGAGTTAAGAACGAATCGTAATAAGCCTGTCCAAATTTCTTTACGCCTCTCAAGGTTTCTTCAATGATATATTCAACCGTTAGCTTGCTCACAAATTCTTCGCCGGCAAAGACTGAAACTGGATACATAGAGCGCATCAATTGTTCTAGAGCATATGTGCGGATAGTTGTCATGACACACCCAGTCATTCCGGCTGCTTCAAGAGCAGATAAATTGGTCCTGCCTAGGCCATCGACTGCTATCTCATCTTCAAGTGGTGAGCACTTAATATATTGTTCGTAAGCTTCTCTCGTCCTCTTTTTGACGGTATCAAGAGCCAAGATATGTGGATCGAAGTTACATTCCCTTTCTTCATCGGTCGGGATTGGAGCCCAATCAATAAGTTTAATGAAAGGAGTCTTATCTTCTTTCGATCTCTTAAATAAGGGAGTATCCAGTATCTCACTTCCTATATTGCTCATCATTTGTGTTAGCAAGTCGCCATACATTTTCTTGTATACGAAATCTTTCAAAGACGGAGGAACTGTCATAGTGGCAGCCTCTGCTACACTATTCACAAAGCCATACAAAACATCTGTCTGTGGGATTGCTCCTGGCGTTATTAACTTGTTGCCTGTCTTTTCTTGAAGTAATTCTATAATTTGTTCTGCTTTAGAACTAACAGTATTAACGCCCGGAAGGCGGCTCCTATATATAGCTGACTCAAACGGACCAAAACTAATTGATGGCGTCACTTGGCCATCGGGCAGATTTCCGCCGATGGGAATTGTGCTTGGATCGACAGGAATATCTCCGATCTGTAAGAGAAAAGTGTTTCTATAGTCATTGCTATCTTTTGCCGGCGCAAGAGTAAACTTTAAAGAGAATGTGCTCGGCTTAAAGGATCCGCCGGCTTTATATGGCTCTGAAAGCGCAAAATACATACTGTTGTTAACTGGATCCGTTCCCACCCTTATATCATTAATTTTCTCAAGGCCGTATTTAGAATCGGCCGCAAACCTAAGAAACGTCTCTGGAACTGTTACTGCATCAAGAGGAAACGAATTGAATGGCGTCGGAAGGATCCCAGCAATCTTTACCTTCTCAGTGGTGTATGGTCCAAATTGTCCCTGCGGATCTCCATCCGGTGGTATATATCCCTGTGATACTAACCTTTGGAATTCCGGATTCATTACCGTCTTTTTTGGTAGCCAGTCTGGAAATTCAACTGTAAACTTCTCTTCTTGCATTTTTAAGAAATTAAATATATCAAAATCGATTTTGGCGCCTTGAAGAGTGGTACGCTCGACTCGCTTCTTCCTCTCGAATGGAACAGATAGACTGTCTGGTATTCTCGTCGCTTCGCCGTCATATGCCATATATATTCCGTCGTACATGACACCTATTACTTTATCTAATAAGAATAATAGGGAAGCACTGTCTTTCGGAATCAGGCCATTATCGATACTGCTTCCCCTCTCCTCACAAAAAGTAGAAGGAATCTCAAAATCAGTTGGATCGTCTAAGAGTTCCAGGATCCTCTTTGTAGTGTCCTCATCCGGCACGTCTTCTAAGAAATTGTCTCTTCTAAGTTCCTCTCTAATACACTTGCTCTCGAAAGTACATCCGAGCCCTCGACTAATCGTGGTTATTTGTGCCAATACAGCCGACACATCAACCATCTTTTCTAATGTGCCGAACATGACTACAACTTTTTCTCTTGTGTTAACCTTCGCGTACAATTCAGGATGGCGTACTTGAATCACATCTAGAATCGTATCTAAAACAACGGGGCTAGCAGTGGCGTTAAACAGTGCAGAAAGTTCGGCAGGTGTCAGAATGGCAGACAAGTCCGACAGTAATTTTTTGACCAAAGAACATTTTCTAGCGATGTCTTTCAGTAGATCTTGGTTCTCGGTGCCACTGTTGAGATCCAGTAGCGAATCTGCATCGGCTGAAACGCCAGATGACGGATCCGTAAAGACGCCTCCGCTAGCAATACATTCTCTTTTTGATATCGCTGCCACAGTACCATTGGGAAGTTCACAGCTACCAATGACATCTAATAGTTGATCCTCTGCTGCGGCTGATGACCCGGGAGGCTGATCTCCCATCGCGTCATAAAAGTCTGCTAAGAGGTCTGTTATGCTTCCTGCTCCAACTTTATTGGCCATGGCGCCTAGTAAATCAGAAGCACCAAAGTCTGTGTCTTCAGGAGTTGCTTCTGTGTCTTCCTTACAAAACCAAAGAATCTCATCCAGGATTGCTTGGACCATCTCAACAATCAGTCCTGTCAGCAGCTGTATAATTGCTTCCTCTAGCATATCCACAATTGAAGCTTGGAGATCGACGACAGGAAGGGTATCCGGGAATGCTATTGTTGGGATTTTAAATATGTTTAAAAGCTTATCAATTGGAGGATTTTCTATAGTGGCGCATACCTCGGCTAACACGCGATCAAAATCGTCTAATCCCTCCTTCTTGAAAGCTAGTTCTAAGACGGCCAAAAACTTTAATCCTTCCGTGTTGTATGCTGGAAGATCAGCTTCAGAATAGTCGATACCTTCAACTATGTATTGTCCGGACTGGGCGATATGTAATGCGCGGTCAGCTAGGAATGATGAGCCGGCTGGCAGTTTAACTTTGAACGTTCCGTACCCTAACATTATATTTTTATCTAATATTCCTTCAATCATTTCACGACAAGTCAGCAACTTCTTGAGGCAATCAATAGTCTCCTTTATAAGTTTGTCTAGTGGTATGCGATTTAAGACTTCAGAATATGTTCCTTGTAACATCCTCTTTGCAGAGGCGCCCGGGGCAGTTTGGCCAACCTTTTCTGAAAATCTTGATAATCCTTTTATCACCTGATCTGTAGTAGAAGAAACAGAGTTCTCTTCTTGAGATACAGCTGCTGCCATAATCTCCGGATTTGCGAGAACAGCGAGTTCTTCTTCCAAATCTTTCCCTGTCTTTGACGACTCCTTAGAAAATTTTAATGCTAGACCCGCGACGACAGAATTTGTTTCCAACAACTGATCAAACAACTTTCCGGGATCAGAGTTCTTTATCACTACAGGAGGAACTATATATTTCTCCACGAAATCTTCCCATGGAATTTTTGGAGCGTAGAATTCTTGATTCTGTACTTTTAAAACTGTGGTCGTGCCTATACTGGCAATATTCTCAATCTTATTTAGGAGTGCCATCGTTCTTAAGCTATTAAAAGGAGAGGATGAGGACAGGCCAGGCATACCTTTGAGAAGGGGAATTTTCTCTCCTGCCCTATTGACCGCTATATATATCACCTCATAATCTTCATTTAAGAAAATGTTAATTTCATCATCGAGGACATTTTTAACCGCTACATCATTAAATGCCATATGATTGATCAGAGAAGGATAGAACTGTTGCAACGAGAGGATCTGCTCTCCAAGATCTAAGTTTTCAACTTTACCAAATGAATCTTCAAAATTATCAATCTTCCTCTTGTATGCTTCTAAATTAATGTTTGCCCTTGTGATTAAGTCCTGAATCTCTCCAATTTCCATAGAAATTATGAAGGCTGGGTTTGGTGGTTCCGGAAGGGATATCACAGGCAAATATATCTTTGCGGTACCTTTGAAACTAGTTTTGAATGTCGTGTCCTGATTCACTCCGGATATCCACAACTCAATTGATTCTTCATCGGCCGCTTCAATATCAATATTGTTTGCCTTTAGAATTTCGCCGATGCGGGCGCGATGGCCCATATCAGTGGCGTCATTGACGTGAAAATATCCTATATAGTCTTCCGCCAAAGTATGTAAAGTTGCTCCGTCTGGTACTAATTGGAGCGTATACTTGCCAACCTCAGCGATGTTATCAAAGGCGCGCGCATCAATCAAGACATAAGATAGAAGCTTTGAGCCCGGCCGCATTGGTACTCTTACGTCCTCGACCCAAGTATTACTCTTAGCTATCTGGAGATTGCGCGCAGAATAGTGTTTATTATAATAATTAAACAGCTTTTGAATCGCCACGTCTCTTATCGGGCTAGTGGCTACCTGATCTATGACTTTCTTACCATCTTTATTGGTAGTCATTACTTCAGTTACACCGTAATCTCCCTCTACGATCCAGCCGTAAGCAACTTCCTTCCTATCCAGAATTGGCTTATTCTTAGACTTTCTTGCCCAATTGGGCGTAACAGTAAGATTCTGGCTTTTATATCCATTGCCTTTAAACGTCATATTTAAATTTCTCTAGTTAACATGATTCCATCTACTATTAATATAGCTTTTTCCGGCCGGCTCCAAGTAAGTTTGCTTAAAATTAACTAAATTTGTCTTATTAGTTATTAAGGATCTCTTAGTCTCTTGAAGAAAATCAATACCTGTCTTTATCCCTTTGCCAACAACCGCATCAGATGGAGTTGTTGGATTGCCATACCATGGAGAGTAATGAAAGTGGTGCGTTAAACTTTCATTAAAATTCATCTGTGTCGTCAACAAATGGTCTACGATTCCGTTTAGCTGGCTGATATGATCAATCAGCCTCCCCATTGCGGTGGATAAGTTTGTCCCTTTCACAATGGGCTGCATATCTTCATCATAATTTCCTGCTATCAGGTCTATGCCGGTGATAGAAACTATTTCGCCGCCTTGTGAATTTCTCTTATCGGTACCTGTAACTAATTTTATTCCTTCTCTCGCTATTAACCTTATTCCATCTGCTTTAAGCGCCACGACCGATGCTCCTGTCGCATGCCCAACTTTTCCGGACTTTATCTTAAAATTCTTGTCAACATCAGTCCTATGACACACATATACCCGCGCGGCGTCAGTGGTAAAATTGGGGTCTACATACACGTGCTTTGGATTTGCACCCATTCGGCCTACAACTATGTCAATCGATGATACTTGTGTATGTCCTTTCCCACCGTAGCCGCTAAACCGGTTGCTTGGCCTGTCTACTCCAAGAACGATTTGAGCATTTACTTTACTGTTGTCTCCAAGTATTGTTTCTTTCTCAGTAGAAATATACATTGGAATTTCTTCTGGCCCGGGTGTGCCGCCGATGCCCTTAATCAATGGGGCGCGGTCAGGAGGAAGATCGTTGATCTGTGACGATAGTGGCGATAAGGAGCCGCGCTGTACAGAGTCTTTAGTGCTCATAAGTTGATCTCTCCTAAGCCTGGATTTCCCAATGCTCTTAATGTGCCCAAAGTCTTTCTCTGGGTAATCAATTTATCTGCATGCCGATATTCTACATGTGGAGGATCCGCGCCTATCAATTGATCAGAATTCATATTTTTGCTGCCTCCCCAAACTAAATCCGGGAATTGTCTTTCAATAATTTTTCCTAGATTTTTCCAAAAGTCAAGGACTACCCGATCCAATACTTTTGTACGGGCCGGTGAGCCGGACATGTCAATCATATTAACTCCGATGTTGTAGACCCCGCCATAATTGTCAGAAATATTCCTCTTTTTCTGATTTATATCAGATTCAGTAATTTTGTCTAATTTGCTCTTTTTGAGAGTTCTGACTGCCCTATAATCTATCAAAAAATCAACCGCCAATCCATGTACATGTTTGCTTTTCATGGGATCGTGAATCTTAGAAAGCCCTAGAGAAATTAACTTTTTTTGTCTCAGTGGAGTTCGATAAGTCTCATATATTTTAAATGGCATCTGATGTTGTTTAATAACTAATGTTAAGTCATAAATCACTGCTGCGAAGTCAGGGTAGAGGAGATCGACTCCATCTATCCTTTTCAAGAGCTCCTGCTGTTTAGTTTGTGCAGGAGTTAATTGTTTCTCACAATTCGCCATTCTATGAAATACCTCCGCATTGCGGATTTTCACCACCTTCGACTTCACAGGCATAGCGCAATTGTTCTTCTCTCTCACGTTGTACTTGTGCGATGGCAGCATCAACTTTTGCCTGTATCTCTTCATCTGATAATTTATCTGGTGAGGGCACAGGAGCTGGCGAGGATGGCTGCGAGGATGGGATTTGAGCGGCGGGGTTTTTGACTCCTGAGCCAATGCCATCACCGGTCGTTGTGGGCACGTCAGCGAGGTCTTGTGGGGCATCGGCAGCTGCCTTGGCGCCGCTGCTGATCGCCGTGCTCTTCAAGCCTCGTGCGTTCTTCAGGTATTCTTGTGTAAGAGCAAGGATTCTTCCCGGATGGCGAGTTCTGTTTGGCGGAACGGATACCTCAATGATTTGACCAATTGTTGGCGCAGTATTGCCGTTGCCGAAGTATGTGCGGTGCAGTTCTATCGTAAGGTGCGATTCAGATTTAACTTCGCGCGGTACCCACTCTACTGGTTCTGGTATGGTGCCATCTAACTCTGGAATCCTTGCCTTTACTGAGTATTGATTATCAAAAAAGGTATCGACTCGTAACACGACGGCGCGCCACATATCCCTCTTGCCATAACCTAGGTTACCATATGTAGACTCAAAGGCATTATTTGATATAACGGCGAGCGCGCTATCTTCTTCATCGTCCCATTTCCTCCGGTTGTCCTTGTTAACGGGAGGATTAAGGGTACCGGCTTGAATTGTCGCTGTGTTTTGATTTGTCATTATTCTTTATTTTCCAGTGAATCAAATATCTCGTCAGTATCTGCTTTGGAGAGTTCGCCGTAATCATCTTTATATGTCTTTTGAAGCATCGCAGTTAACTTCACCAATTGTTCATTGGATCTCTGGAGGGTTTCTAGATATTTGGCTGCCACTTGGCCAACATCTTTGTGGCGCTCTTTGTTTTTTCCAATATATTCCGAAACATCTCGCAACAATTCTGTTGCGACCTTACGATCACTGTGGATGTTGGTGATAGCTTCCTCTAAATGTCTTACAAACTTATCGTTCATCATGAATCCCAATCCACCCTAAATGCTTTGTATTTAGCTCTTATTTTATTTAGACTGTTAACGATTTGCTTCGTATTCAATCCTGTTATCTCTCTTAGATATAAGTAAATAGCTTTTTTATTAAAAATTTCTATTGCATCCGGCTCAGAAAGGATAATTTTAATTGCTTGTGCTACTCTTTTTTCATTTGGCTTTGCGGAATCTTCCTCCCAAATATCAAGCTGGGCGCCTAGGCTCTTCCAAAATTCCTGCTTTTCTCTATCGCTTTCATAGCTATTGTAAGATACTAGGCCGCTCATCTCTTTAGAAAACTGATTCTCTTCGAAATTTATCTCTTTACTGACACGCTTGGCATTGTATTTTACCTTATGAATAAACCAGTTCTTTGTTATCACACTAAAATAACTAAATGCTTTTGATCCTTTTGCGGGATCAAACTTATTCAAAATGGTAGTCAGCCAAATTTTACATTCGGATCTCAGATCATCAATATTCGGTAAGTTGGTAAACTTATAAGTATATACTATCTTATCAACCATCTCACTGAATACGGGTCCAATATAGATCATGTATAAGAACTCACGCTCTTGTAGATCTTCTGTGGTTGCATACTTCACAATCGCATTTTCATGAATCGATGTGAAATACGGGATCGTACCACCTCTACGGCCCCTCTTGCGCCTCTTCTTCTTCACCGGTGTCTTCTGTTGTTCCATCTTCTAATGTTCCTTCTTCACCCTCTATCTCTATAGTGTGATTTTGTTTAAATTCTTCTATGTCGCCTTTCAATCTCTTAGAATGGAGAAGTAAGTTTTGTAAAGTTTCGTCACCATAAAACGTGGCTAGCTCATAAATTGCTCCCAAATGAGAAACAAATCCGTCCATGTCGTCCAAGAGAATATACATATTCTCGGAATACGACAAAGACTTTTTTACTAGCTTATATCCAAACCATATTAAAATGGTATTCAACAATACTGAGAGAGTTAATGCAGCGTATATCATATTCTATATCTCCTTTTTAGATGCTTCACTTCGCTGTTCCTTCAAGTCTTTTTTAAACTCTTCAATCGAGGATTTGACCACCTCACCAGTTCGAGCATCATTTTTTTTGACAACAAGAGATAGGGGCATCGAAGGCACTTTATTAAGGGCGCCCTCACAGCCTAGGCATAGAGTTTCTATGCGTTCTCCCATAGCGTGTGTAATCTCACAATAGCTATCACAGTCTTCACAATGATAAGTATATCTAGGCATCCTCTGCCGGTACCTCAAGTATTGGCGGATTTTCAACAACTAAGTTTCCATCGCCATCATCGACAAATTTCATATCTCCTAGAATAGGAATGATATCTATTTGTTCCATTAGGCATTTCTGTAGTGCCATCATTAGCGCGCCTTGTGCTTGGTCTGATAATTTCATTTTATTTCTCCTTTTTGTGTTCTTCCATAATCATCTTCATATCTGATTATATCGTCCTCTCCAAAGTAATCTCCGGTTTGGACTTCTATGAATACTAAGTCGCCATGGGCAACGTTCTCAACTCTATGTTTCTGTTGCTTGTCTATTGTGATGTTTGTGCCCGGGGAGACGATAAACTCTTCTCCATCTAGTTCGACTCTACCGGTTCCTCTCGTGAATGTCCAGGACTCTTTACGATGATGGTGAGACTGTAGAGATAGCCTTCCTTTGGCATGAACCAAAATCTCCTTTACCTTACACCTGTCATCTTCATACAAAATCTTATAGTGGCCCCATGGCCGTGCTTGCGTGTTTAGCATACAATTCTCCTTACCCACTGTTTTATAATTGTTTTTATACCTAATTGCTAGATATTTCGGTAATATTCCAACGTACGACGGAGGCCCTCTTCTAGATTAACTTTGGGAGTCCAACCTAACTTGGTTGCATTATTATCTTTGGACATATATTGTTCCCGGATTTCTCTATAGTTGTGGGCGCGCGAGGGATATTCAATTGGCATGCTTGACTCACAAAGTTTCATGATAGTTTCGACCAGCAATTGAATTGAAATCTTATTGAATCCCCCTACAGCGAACAAGGAGCCGGCGTTTCCTTTTTGAGATATTAGTGTGAGGGCGGTCACAACATCATCAATATAAACAAACTCCCTGATATATTCAGAAACGTCCTTATAGATAGTTGGAGATTCTCCACGAATGGCCTTTCTTATTGTATTAGGAATAAGACGTGACCAGTTTGGATCTCCAGGTCCATAAATATTCGCGCATCTCACCACCTTCGTGGGTACCCCATAATTATGAAAATAATTCTGAGATACAATATCTTGACATGCTTTAGTGGATTCATAAGTAAACTTTGGCCGAAGGGGTGTTGCCTCGTCGTAGGGGGGTGATGAGTGTCCATATGCTTTATCAGACGTAGACACGAGCACTGATCTTACGTGATTGGTGCCTGCGCGCGCAGCTTCCATGATATTCACTGTACCCATCACATTCGTCTGATAGGCACTAACTGGATCGTTTGCGCAAATCCTCACAATCGATTGAGACGCTAGGTGGTAAATCTCATTTACCTCGTAATCGCACACTGCCCTTCTCACCACATCCGGATCATCAATTGAGCCTAATACAACATAATCTGATGGTATGCTTTCTTGAATTATATCTCTCTGGATTGTGACGAGTACATTATCCGGATCTTTCTTCAACTCTGTACATAGAGACTTGCCAATAAATCCTGTGGCACCTGTAACCAACACTCTCATAACGTTTTCCCTCTCAGATCGAGCATTTGCTCACGTAAAGTGGGGATGTCTTGCATCAGCATAAGACTTAGATCCTCGTTACTACGTAAAGTTCTATCGATTCCCACGGGAGTGTTAAACGGATTAATCGTTATCCCGAGCTCAAATATTTCATTAATATCTTTAACTAACTCATACTTCGTAACAACGTTAGACCCAATGTGAAAAAGACCTTCAGTATATAAATTCTCGTCAATTATTCTTTCACAAATTTTTGCGTACTGTTTTGTCGTAACGCCATTCCATTTGTGGTTCGTGTATCCATTAATTTCTTTTCCTTTCATTGATTTAACCCACGATATCAAACTAGCGTTCTTGTGTATCTCTTCCCCAATAATGCTCGTCCTGATTACCATACAATCTTCATGTGGTTCTCCGAGAGATTTTGATTTTCCATAAAAATCAAGACAGTCGTGTTCGGATGTCTCTACATAATTTCCGGTGCGGCCGGAAAATACGCAATCAGTAGTTATGTGAATTAATTTAATTCCATATTTCTTGCAGTGAATTGCCAATTCGCGAGGAAACAGAGAATTCAAATATATGCTCTTTCCCTTATCATCTTCAATAAATGGTTTTATAACTCCAATACAATTAATAATATAATCAACGCGGGGGAGATCATGCATTCTGGTTTTTCCAGCGTCAAACCATATCTTATCTCTACCATATGAAACTTTTCTATTCCTATAAGTTAAAGTGGTGCTATATTCTTTTTTGCTTAAAAAGTGTTTTCCTACTGCGCTGCCGAGCATGCCAGTGCTGCCAAGAATTAAAACCTTTACCATAATTTATCCTACAACACCCTTTTCCACCAAAAATGAATTAACTTCACTAGGAGGAAGGACCACTGATTCAGAAGAAAAAGCGCTTCCTTCTTTATTGATAATGTTATTTGTTATTACAAAATATTTATCATATTCTAATGACCTGAGTGATTCTTCAAAGCTGATCATCTCTTCGTGTAATTTTTCTCCAGGGCGTATGCCGACTGAGCTTAGTGCCACTTCATTGATGCCATAATGTTTCGCTAGCTCTTTTGCCATATCAGTTATTCTCAATGACGGCAATTTCGGTACAACTATGTTGCCATGAGATTCTTTGTGGGCGCAGGCCCATTCTATCAAATCTACTGATTCTTCGAGAGTGACAAAAAATCGTGTCATTGACGCGTCAGTGATGGGCAGTGATCTTTCTCCTGCTTCCAAGAGTTTTTTGAAAAAAGGAATTACCGATCCAGTTGATTCTAAGACATTTCCATATCTGCATAATGCTACTTTAATTTTATTTTGCTTATTGGCAAAATCTATGTATAGTCTTTCAGAGATCGCCTTACACATTCCATAAACATTAATTGGTTTACATGCCTTGTCTGTCGATATGAACATCAGTGTCTCTATCTGGTGATTGCTAACTCCGATGCAATCAATTAAATTTCTATGTCCTATGATATTTGTCTTTACGCTCTCGTAGGGATTGTGCTCGCAGACTGGCACATGTTTAAGTGCTGCTGCGTTGATCACCACTTGAGGCATGTGTTCATTAAGAACTTGCAACAGACTATCTTTGTCTTTGATATCCCCGATCTGATATACTACATCAGGGAAATCGCGCTTCATGTTGACATGTTTGTGTTCATCGCGAGAAAAGATGACAATATCATTATCATCGCAATAGCGTTTAGCTAAAGTCTTGCCGAGGGCACCAGTACCGCCCAATATTAAAATTTTCTTATTTTTCATAATTAATCTCGGATGGTTCACTAGGAACGATGTTATTCATAATAATAACACATGGGCGCATTTTAATCTCTTCTGAAAACTTATGATATATGGCGTAGAATTCTGTATCAGAAGCTAGCTTGGTAAACGGAATGGGTGGTTCGCCGGCGCCATAAGAAACCATGTCCCAAAGTTCGTATCTTGTCTCGTTCATGTCGTGCCTCTATCGCTTGGGAGTTCGCTCATCCAACGCTCGATCATCTCGTCTATCATTGTCTCAAAGGTATATTCCGGCTTCCATCCTAGTAATCGCTGTGTACGCTCCGGATCTCCCTTAAGATAATCAAGTTCTTGTGGCCTCATAAATCTCGGGTTTTGGATGACATAGTTTTTGTAGTCCATATCCAACTTTTCAAATACGGTTTCACATAAATTCCGCACTGAATGTGTGCGGCCAGTAGAAACAATAAAGTCGGATGGCTCATCATGATGTAGGATCATCA
>Ga0233415_10000499_pt1 | contig 18286 bp, 7 predicted proteins | sample Na_anoxic_12_MG_FD_188631 | JGI IMG/M metagenome (GOLD analysis project Ga0233415, IMG submission 188631) | Seawater microbial communities from Saanich Inlet, British Columbia, Canada - Na_anoxic_12_MG | ecosystem: Environmental > Aquatic > Marine > Inlet | place: Canada: British Columbia... | reverse complement strand
GGATATAATAAACCAACAAAATCTTCGGCTGATGGAGGTATAAAGAAATTGAATTTACCCTTGCTAGCACCTTTAGTAGTAGCTTCAACTATACCATATCTTTTTTTGCTAGGTATACCTGTTTTATTCTCTATAATATCGTTAAATTCTTTATTTAAGCTTTTAGCTTTTTCTTCTTTTTGGGTTTTACTAAACCTGACAGTGTTACCATACATGTCTTTAATGAATGGCTTGTATTGTTCTAAAGCTTTTAAATATTCTTTACTTTCGTAACCTTTAGAGTTTTTATAATTAGGATCTTTAGCTCTGGAAGATGAAAAATTAGGCAGAAACTTCTCTAAAGCTTTTGGCATTATGTTTACTAAAGCTTCGTTTTCCAAAATATCTAATACTTCTTGCTTTTCTACTTCACCTTCAGCATAAGACGATAATAGTTCTTTTATCTCTTGAGCAGACATTTTGTGCTCTAAGTAGAGTTCAGTAGGTCTGTACCCGTCTATTATCTCACCATTTGGCTTAGACATTTTTCTTATTATACCTTTCTGATCCAAACTTATTAAACTCAAGTAAGAGTCAACCATAGAGTCATACTGGCCTTTAGTTATTTCTTTTTTATCAAGTCTATCTTTGAGTGAATCTAGCTTATCTAAAGCAAGTTCTCTAGCTTTGTCAGCTTGCTCAGAAACTTTTTCGCCATAAACTCCAAAACCTTTAGATTTTAATTCAGTAATATCTTGAAAACCTTCTAATCCTTCGCCTTTATATTTTATAAAAGATACTACTTTTCCTGAAGGTAGCTTTTTCTGAACCGCTTCAAAGTCGGAGTCTTTACCTAAAACATCTTTCAATACCGAATCAAATAACTTCTTGTTAGTAGAAACATACAACAAGCTTTTATTTTTACTTGATCTAACAGATCTAGATACAGATAACAACCAGTCTATAACTTTGGCATCTCTAGTTTCTTTATTTTCACCTTTTATAGATTCTTTTAAGCTTTCAACTTCCATAACAAAGCCTATAGCTTCGTATTCTTTTTTAAATATTTTTCTAATTTTTCCTAAGTTTTCAACTAATACAGCTCCAAAGTCCTTACCTTCAGCTTTTATTAAGTCTGTTATTAATCCTTCTTGAAAACTTCTTTTAGCACTAGCATTTAAATCCCTTGAAGCTATGTCTGAAACAACTTGAAACATGTCAACAGGATTTAACTTTTCGTTTTCTATTACGTTTTTAATTTCTTGAGCTACTGTTTCTGGTAATTTAGATTCTTTTATAAGGTTTTTAAATTTATTATCAATTAGTTTCTTTACTTCTTTAGATTTAAACTTATCAGAAAATCCTTTATTCTTTTTTACTGTAGCAGAAAGCATAATCCTAGCTTTACCAGCACCAGTATCTTCTTTAAATGTTTCTAGTTTCGATTCAGGTATTTTACCTATAACAGTTACGGCAATACCTTCTGTTAAGGAGCCTTGCTCGTATAAGTTGTAACCTAGATCCCAGTCGGTTTTATTTTTAGCAACCCAGTCAATCCAATCGTTTATTATTTCGCCTGCGTTAGAAAGTTTCATTATGTTTCTTACGTCAAAGAAGTTTTCTTCTGGTAATCCAAACTTTTTAGAGGCGTGTTTATGATACTCAGATACGTCATTTAAGTCTGGAATTATTAGCTGATCCTTTAATAAAGAAGAATTAGTTTTGTAAACTTTACCGTCTCCCCACATTTTAGCCGCTTCAGGATTATCTAAATAAAACCAAGTTGCCTCTGTTGATGTTGTTTTAGAGCCACCATGAAACATATCTTTATTCAATATAGAGTTTCTAAACCTTTTATAATTATCGTTTTTATTCTTTAAGTTTTTGTTTATATCAGAACCTTTACTAAACATAACCCTAGCTTTACCAGCACCGGTATCAGCTTGCTCTTGTTTATCAGTTTGCTTTGATCTACCTGTTATGTTTATAACATTAGCTACATAAGCCTTTGCAAAACCAGTTAATGTAGTACCGTATTTACTTCTATTAGCATCAGATATTTTTTCAGATGGAACACCTTTTTCTGTTACTCCAACGCTTCTTTGAATATCTTTTATAGCGTCGTTTGTGATTCTACCTCTAAACTCTGGTTTTAATTCATATACTTGGCCTTGACTCGTTAAGCCTAGACTTCTACCTTTTGGGCTAGATATACCAGGTATAGCTCTAGTAACTGGCTGATAGAATTTTATCATGAATTTATTAGACAATCCTATAGATTTACCTTTCACATCTTTAGATACACTAATAGTCTCACCCTGTTTACCGATAGTAGTTTCGCTACCAGCAACATTATAAGGAGGCATTGTCTTGAAAAGTTTTCTAACATTATTAGGATTTATGAATAATGCTTGTAGCGATTTAGCTTCGCTATCCTTTAAAGTAGCTCCACCCTTTATTTTTTTACCTGGAACATTAAACAATTCCATTGAAACTTGATCTAAATACTTGTTTGCTAAGTCTTTGTAAGAAGGTCTTTCTCCTTCTTCAACTTCTACTATTTTAGATATTTCATCAACTTTATCTCTAGCTGGTCCAAACTTTCTTACATCTATTTGATCAACTATTAATTCTTCACTAGAATCATCTTTTCCACCTAGCTCAAAATCATTACTATCACTTTCAATACTTGCAACTTGTTTCTTTATATTTTTATCACTAGATAAACTTTCAGATTTTTTGAGTTTACCTTCTAAAGATTTCCTAAGTATTGCAGGGTATCTAAGAGGAAGATTTTGGTTCATATATGCACCAAAAGGTACTTTTTTACCGTTTACGTTAGCTTTATAAGAATTTATAAGCGCAGATAACTCTGCACTAAAACCTCCTATAAATTCATCATAACCTACTTTTAATTCTTCATCTATTGCTAAATCTTTACCTTTAAAAGCTGCTTTTTTTGCTAACTCTTTAATAGCACCTACATTGTTTGCACCTAATCTATCTACTATAGATTGCCTAACTTCTTTATCTTCTATCTCTGAGATTCTATTAGCTCCTAGAGCTGTCATTTCTTTTACGATGTCTTCATTAATTGAAGCTATTTTTTTATTTTTATCAGATACAATTGGTGCTTCAAGCTTTTGTGCAGTAGCTTTTTCAACTATTTCATCAATAATACCTAGCTTTTTAACGGGTTTAATCTTTTCAACCGCGGTTGTTTTTATTGATTCAGATTCATCTCTAGCTTCACTTTTTTCAGCTTGTCTTATTTTTAATTCTAAATTAGATTTTTGAGAGTCAAAATCTCCTTGCTCTAGCTCAAACTCTCTATCTTTTAAATCTTCTAATTGTTCTTTTAGTTCAATAGATCTTTTAGAAAAAGGTGCGATAGTAGTACTTGTTGATGGTCCCTTAACTTGCTTTGAAAATCTTCCAGCAGCTTCACCTACTCCTTTGCTACCTTTAGATAAACCTTTAAGCATTTCAAACATACCTTCACCAGTAACAGAATCAACTTTTAAGTTTTTGAAGAATTTTTTTTGAAGAACTGGTAATAAATTCTTTAGACCTTCTCCAATACCATCGTTAAACTTTATTACTTTTTTATAAATAAGATCAGATAAAATAGTTAAATTCTCATCATACCATTCTTCCTTAGGTTTTTTAGTATCATACCTAGTGCTAACCTCTTTGTCCAACTCTTGCCTTTGTTTTGGTGAAAGTGATTCAAGTATTTTATCTACAATAACTATACCTTCTTTAGTTACTTTACCATCAGCGCCTAGTAATGCTGATTGAGTAACAGCATGAAACTCCTCGTGAGTAGCAGGTGAAGTATTTCTAACTTCAAGAGCTTTCTCTCTATTTATATACCTGTCACCTGTGTTAGGATCAACAAATGCTATTTCTTCTTTTACTCCATCATACTCCTGTAAACCTAGTTCGTTATATTTTTCTTGAAACTTTTCAGCTGATTCTATTTCTTTCAAAACCCCTCTTGAAGACACTCCTTCTCTTTGTTTTGATGATGATATATTAGCCTCGTACTCTTTAGTAGCTTGTTTGGTTAGTTTAATTTGTAAGTCTTCGTAGATTTTACCACCTTCCATGTACTCTTCAAGCTCAGTTTCTTTTACTTTTAAATTATCTTGAAAAGTTTTCTTTTGTACTGGAGACATCTTAGAGGTACTAGTGTTTTGTAGCTTTTGAACATCTGCGTCTAGTGTAAGTTTTTTATTTAAAAAATCGTAAGTTTCTTTTCTCAGCTTAGGCTCTATAGCTTTATATTGCCCTTCATTGATGTATACTAATCCTTGGCTGGTAGAAACAGCACTTTGTCCACCATTTAATATAGCTTGTATTTTTACTTCTCTATCTATTAATTGTTTAGATAGATCTAAGTTGGTTGAATTTCCTTCAACTCCTAAATCTCTTAAAACTAGTTCTGGACCCATGTTAGATAAAGTTCTTGAATCTTTTTCTTTTAAATCTTCACCGTTTTTTAATTTCTGAATAGCTACGTACTTTTCACCAGGTGTAGGCATATTCCCGTTGAGTTCCTCTTGTTTTAATAAGTCTTTGGCTTGGTTTATTCCTATTTGGTTTTCTACCGCTAACTTGTTGTTTTTTAATTCTTTTTTCTCTTGATCAGCTTGTTCTTTGGTTATTTCTGTTTTAAATAGTTTTTCGTCTACTTGTTCGACGGCATTGTTATAAGATTTTTCAACTTTATCGTTAGTGTCCGTTTTAGGTCTTTTTATTTCTTCTTTTGATATACCTAGTTTTTTACCACCAGCAACAGATCCTACAGATAAGCGCTGCATCCTATATATGTCTTCGCTAAATCTATTATAAATAGAATTAACATTACCAGCTGGTGAATTTATGGTTCTTCTTAAAGCACCTAACAAATACATCTTACCCCATTCAGTTAAAAACGTTCTACCAACCTTATTAAAACTGTAATCAAATTCTTCTCCCTCTAATAGAGCCGTACCAGCTATAAAAGAAGTTGCTCCACCAGCTGATTCAGTCGATTTTTTTACGAAATCCTTGTAAACTTTAGACTTATCTAAGTAATATAAAGGATTTTTAGCTACTTGTCTTGCAAAACCCTTGTTCAATGCTTTAACAAATCCATTAGCAACAGTACCACCAAAGCCAAAAGCCCCACCAGCAAGCATCGATTCAGACACACTTTCATCTTCACCAAAAATAACGTTGCTTAAAGCAGCTGTAGATCCAAACTCTAATGACTCTGTAATTCCTTTAAACACAGGCTTTATACCAGCTTTAACATATTTATTACCTTTAAAAAAAGCATTAAGAGTTTTCTCGCCCCAAACCGCGGCTCTACCTATACCATTACCCGTAAGCTTTTTAGTAGCTCCGACTTTACCAACAAACGCAGCTAGATGAGGTAAACCTTTCATTATATCTTGAGCAACATTTGTTTTTGTTTCTTTCATTAAAGCGTTTACATCTTCTTCGTCAAACCCGTAAGCCTTTAAAGATTTACCAAATAATTTCTGGCTTTCTGCTCTAGTTGTTATATCTGAACCTACTACATTAGCTGCTCCGTCTACAAACTCATTCCAGTACTCTTTCCATTCTGTTTTAAGAGGATTAGTATTTGTTAGCAACGCTTTGTTTATTACGTCATAATTTTCTAAAGATTTATTAAAAGCTTTAGTTAAAGGGTCATCTCCTTTTAATTTAGTAACTCCTTCTGGAAGTTTACCTGTTGTTGTTATATACTCTATTATTTGTTTCTTTTTACCATCAAAGGTATCTTCTACTCCAGTTGCTACAAACTCAGTCTTACTTGTATTAAAGACATCATTTATTTCGCTAGCTAAAGCTACTAACTCAAGGTTAGAGTCAAATAACATTTTTTCTATTTCTTTAGGACTATTAGTTTGAGCTAGTGTTTTTGACTTATTATTACTTTCTATCTGACTAGGAGAAGCGTTTTTTATATCTATAAGTTTACCTGTATTTAAGTCATACAACGCATCACCTTCGTCTATTTTGCTTTGTAATATATCTATTTGCTTAGATATTTCTTTTTTATCTTCAGCATTAGCTGTACCGTATTTATCAATTAAATCAGCTATTTTTTTACCATTACTAGATAATCTTTTGTAACCAGTGCTTTTTATACGCGGCATCATAGCCTCTTGATCAAGACCTTTGTTAATAAATTCTTCTAATTTATTATTTTTAACTGCTTGTAATCTATAATCTCTAGCCTCTTTAATGTTTATAGTTTTAAAATTACCACCACCATTAAAGCTATCGTCCAACTGCTCTTTAAGTTCTTCTAGCTCCTTTTTTTGGTCAGAAGTATCTCCAGATGCTGAATTTTCTATTTGAAACTGTAATTGTTTTATTCTTTTGTTTAAATAATCTTGAGAAACTTCGTTTTCAAAATCTAAAGCATATATATCTCCGCCTAAACTTTGTAGTTCACTAACGGGTACTCCTTGGTAATTATCAAATAAACTAGTTAAATTACTTAGTATTTTATTTTTATTTGTCCAATTGTTTTGATCAGAGGTTCTGTTTTTTTTCTGCATACCCTGAGTGACTGTATCAGCTGTACCCATTTCTAAAACATCTTCTATAGTTGTACCTTGCTTTAAATTAGCATAATTCTTAACATTGGTATTTAATATGTTTAAGTCGCTAGCGTTTCTAGTATCACCCCAGACACTAGATCCAAAAATATTATTTATTTCTTCAGCTGAGCGCTTAGTATTTTTATTAGCTTTTATAACGACTTCATCTAGTAATATAGGCTCAGGATCTTGTAATTCCGAAGAAGTATCTACCGATGGTGATTCCGTAACTTCTGGTTGAACACCTGATATTATTGATGCTCTGCTTGGAGTTGCTACTGGTACTACATCTGCATCCTTTTTTGCAGCACCGTCTAACTTTTCCACTGTTTCAACAGTTTCTTCTAAATTCTTAATACTATATTTATTCAAGTAGTCATCAAGAGACATGTTAGACTGCTCAGCAGCTGAAGTTACTTGCTCTAACGAGTATTGTTCACCTTCAAATTCAAACATAATTTATTTATTTTTTGTTATTCGTAGATTACCTGTTTCTACTGTAAATGTTATTTCTTTACCGTCAATTATATCTTGTGCATCTTTAGGTTTAACACCACCAGCTATTAATGCTATTTTTTTAATCTCTTCAGCAGTAGATTTTGGTGTTATTGTTAGATTACCTAATTTTATTTTTGAAGGATTTTCATCAGTTTCGCTAGCATATATTTTTTCTACTTTTATACCTTCTTGATTAGCTAAATCCGCAATTGATTGAAAAGTTAAATCTTCGGTTGAAAATCTACTGTCAAGATATTTTGTAGTTTTTATGTAATCTGCTCTTTTTATTTGACCTTCTGTTGGTTTTTTTGTTTCTTCAGGTTCAATTATATCTTGTTTGGTTCTTTTGAATCTAATCTCATCACCCACTTTTACTGTAGAGTCAGGATTATATGCTTTTATTCTTTTAACATCGTCAGGAGTAGCATCTCTATCGCTTTTAAATTCACTTGAGAATTTTTTATTTATAGAATCATCTATTAACGAGTCTCTAATAATTTTTAATCTTTCGGTACGGTCAGGGTGTTGGTCAGTAAATGCTTTAACTGTCATACCACCTTTTTCTAATCCAAAATTTAAAAAAGCTTGAAGCTCTTGATCCGAACTAGCCATTATTCTACTAGCTTGACCACCCATAACTGTTTCTAGATTTTTTCTTATAGTGCCAATGTCTAATATTTGCTCCTCAACATCGTAGCCACCTTCTTTTTTTTGGATTTCACTAATTAAGTTTGTAGCTATAGAACCTTTATCGTCTTCTATATTAACCTCTTGGTAAACTTTAGAATAGTCAGGTAAAGCTGGAATATCTGTTACAAGCTCACCATCCCACTCTCTTACGTCTTTTTTGCTAGAAAACTTATAATAAACCTTATCTCCTTTGTTTACTTTTTCTACATCATTTAATTCATTTTCAGATAATATTTCAGAAAAAGTAGCTCCTTCATTAAACTGTTCCACAGGAACTAATGTTGTAGCTTCAACAAATATTTCTCCTTGATCACCTTTATATGTCTTTCTGTCTTCTATAACATCATCATTAATCATCGTATCTGTATCAAGCGCATAGTGCAATAATTGATTATAAAACATCTCAATTTTGTTACCTCCTTTATAACTCCAACCTCCAGGTTGAGTCTGCATGTCTTCCTTTTTTTCATTTGCATAATCCAATCCAGAAACAAGGTTTCCAAAACCACCAACAGCTTCAGCTTGATACATTTTAGCACTGTCTACTATTTTATTATACTTTACTCTTTCGTCTTTAGTTAAGTTATTGTTTAAAGCTAACTGAACAGAAGCGTCTATAGCTCCTACTTCTCCATCACCACCATTTAAATCAATATCAACTTGCTTCATAAACTGCTGAGCTAGACTTAAGCCACCATTTTTTTTGATTTGGATGTACTTATCTCTAGCTTCATCCATATAAGATGCTCTAGTGGCTGTTGTTAGCTTTTGTTGGGCTTGGGCTTCTTTTCTAGCTTTATCCGCTTGAGCTTTTTCTGCTTTTCTCCTAGCTTTACTAGCGGTTAAAATTCCCTGAGCAACTTGTTGCCCGAAACCAGCTATTGCTTTTCCCCAAACGTCTGTAGATCTATCTACGATTATAGGTGGATTTCTATAACTCATATTTTTTTATTTTTAAGCACTTCTTGTTCCATAATTTTCATCAAGTCCAAAGTCTTGTGTTACATCTATCATTTTAAATGAGGTCTTACCTGTTACCGGTGCCTCTACTTTTTTCCAAAAGCTCCTATAGCACTAGAAGCTATATCTCCAAAAGCTCCAATACCTCCAGCTATAGCGCCAGCTCTAGCTTGATTAGCTTGTGCTTCTTGCGCTTGTGCTTGTGATATAGCTCCAGCAGCTCTATCCATGTCAGCATTAGTTCTGTTTTCTTGAGCTTGAAACTCAAATTGCTTACCAGCAGCGTCAGCCGCTTGAATTCTTTGACCTTCAGCTATAGCAATACCTTGTAGACGTTGTTGCTCGGACATTTTTTGAGCTTGAAGTTGTTGTTCTCCTTGAGCTTTTAGTTTTTCATTTTGAGCTTCTTGTTGTTCTATACTTGCTGATACTCCTTTTTTAGAAGCTAATGCTGCTTGAGCTAAAGCTGTTGCTCCTCCAGCCGACGCTCCAGTAGCTCTCAATGTATCTAATGTATTAGCTAAAGCTATATCAGCTTGTTCTATTTGTATTTCAGCAGCTTGAGTTGCAACACCAAGATTTGCGAAAGGATTAGATAAACTACTTGAAAGGTCAGTTGCTAAACCAGACAAGTCAGTTGTTGACTCATATGGATTTATAACTTTCTGCCTATCTGCTTTTAAGGCGTTTAGTTCTGCTTGAGCTACTGCTTTTGCGTCTCTAGCTCTACCAGCTGCTTTTTTAGCTTTACTAGCTCCAACAGCTGCACCAACTCCTGATGCTACTGCTCCTACTCCTGCTGCTATTGCTGTGAATGCTGCCATAGTTTTATATTTTTTTTATTAATTCTTTTGATGAGTTTTCATCTACAACCCAACCCAGTTTTTTATGTGTTTCTATTAAGTATTTGTTTCTACCTATACTAAACATGTATTTTTTACCAGAATCTTTACATACGTTTTCTGCTGTAGCTATCAAAAGCTCTATAGCTTTTTTACGATCTTTATCTCTGTAATCTGGATTTGAAACAATCCATTCAAGTAATACGGCATCGGAATTTGTAAAGTAAAGAAAACAGGCAACAATAGGTTGATTATCTTTTTCAACCATTAGACCACCTGTACCATTATCTGGTAGAAAGCTTTTAGGTGGATTTTGCCACTTAGGCCATTGTTCCCACCAATAACAAAGAGTTTCCCAATCGTTATCGGTAAGTTTACGTATATTTAATTTCATTTAATTTGATTTAATATGATGATTCTGAGAAATTTGAAGATAAAGAAAATAATTCATTTGATCCAGATGTAGCTGTATTAGTAGCTGTCATCTCAACTGTAGCAAAAAACCCCTTTACACCAGAAATTGATTGACCATATACAACTTCACCTTGAGTAGCTGAGCTAGTATTTATAAGATTAGCAAAGTATTTATTTTCTTTTCTTTTAAATTTAGGTTTAAGTAAACTGTTTTCCATATCTAGCAATGTTAGAGGTATAGAGAAAACATCTACAAAGTTAGCTTGATCTTCGTTAACTAAACCTTTGTTTGTTACAAAGCTAGTCATTGACCAATTTTGCCCACCTTCATAATTTATTGTTTTAAAGGATTTTGATACAGAAGGTTGTAGATTTAATACACTAGTTACAGTTGAATCATATTGTACACCGTAGAATTTAGCCCTTGGAACAAAAACTCCCATAGTATCTATATTTGTATAGTGCTTATATATAGAGCCATCTTTAGTTGAGAAAAAGTTATTTTGAATACTAAACATTTGTGTAGGTATATAACTTAAAATACTTGTCCAACCCTTAACTGATTCATCAAAAGTAACGGTTACTTTATCTTCCTCGTTACCCGATTGAAGAGATAGCACATATGAGTTGTTATATATGTCATAGCCTCCAATAGCTTTACCATCTTGTAAAGATCCAAAGTTATCTCTAAAGAAATCGTACATACCGTAGTTAGATATTTCCGTTATACCGTCCATTGATAGTCTAAGTACAGCTCCTCTCGATGCATCTGTAAAATACTTTCTATAACCATAAACTGCAAAAGATTCTGGGTTTTTAGCTATACCAAACTCACCAGCATATGGTTGTATATTTCCAATAACTAAGTTAGAAGCAGTGGTTAAAGGCATACCTTCTTGACTATATATAGCGTCTTTATCTATTAAAGCTCTACTTACTTTTCTTTCTTGAAAAATAACAAGATTAGAATCTTCAGCGTATAGCTTTTGTATAGATCCATATCTTGGATCAGTAGATCTAGTAATATCTTGAGCAACTGAAAATTGGTTGGTATTATTTGTACCAGTTCTAGAGTTATAGACGCCTGAATAAATAAGAGAACTTTCTCTAATTTCAGCTTTTTTAACTTGATCTACAGCATATGCTTTAACACCAAAATCTACAGTAGTGTTATTATATCCACCACGCACTCTTGCTTCTTCAATATACCAGTCTTTATTTACATTTGCTGTTGACGCGTTGTATTCTTTTGGTATGTTTGTAAAGTCTTTTATAGGTCCTAGTACAAAGCTAATAACGCTTGTTATAACAGGATCTGGTGTGGGGTTTACTACAATCTGAGTGTTACTATTTCTTTTAGTTATGTATCCTATATATGTACCACCACTATATTCTATAGTTACTTCTTGTCCAACATTCATACTAACAACCCCAAAACCTGGTGCTGTAATGTTTATAATATTACCATTTTGAGAAACAAACGCAGGTGTTGATCCGGGAACTACATCTGCAATGCTTTTAATCTTCTTTAACCAAAAAGAGTTATAGTATTTTAGTTCTATAGTAGCTGCCATAATTAATTAATTACTTGTTTTTTTTGTTTATTACACTATTAGGTTAGTTGTTCTATTATTTCCTCTAGCATTATTACAAGTGCTAGGGTTAGCACCTCTTAAAGCGTTTATATCAGCTACTCCATCTTTTTGTCCGTCAGCTTTCAATTTAATAACTCCTTTAGCTGTACCTCGTGATTGACCGACATTATTAACTGGTGCTCCATAAGCAATTCGATCATTAACACTAGTACTAGGGAAAGTTTCTTTCCGTTTTAGCTCACTTACGTAAAATCTATCAGCCGTAGGAGGTGTATACACTTGATCTAAATTTGAAGAGTCATAAAACTCACGTACATATTCCGCTATAGGAACTTCCGAGTATACAGCGTCTATAGGATTAGTACCAAGGCAACCAGTAGTAGGTACTGTTGTTAAACCATTACCATTATTTGTATATAAGTCGTATCTATAGACATGCTGCACTTGTCCCGCACCTGTATAATGTAAATCAAATAAACTAATGTCAAATTCTCCGATTATATCATCTTGTGTATTTGCAGAGTTATCTATTTCAATTAAAAAAGCATATTCACCCGGTGTATTTTGAGCAAAATATGTATAATAATTAAAACCAGTTGAGTCGTTTATATCGTTTTGTACAAGTACTTCTGGATTGTAACTTGCACCATTACTATCAGTTATTGTCGCCCAAGCAGATGAAGGGGTTGGTCTATGGTATGCTTTTATAACTATTTCTGAAGATATTGGACCTATATTTGAATCTAAGTGATTTATAAAAGCATCAAACCTAATTCCAAACTCTCCTCTCTCTAGTACACCAACAGGTGTAGAACCATCTTGTTTAAAAAATAAATAATTTTCTTGATCACCACCGCCGTTAGGTAGATCTACGCCATCTATTACTCCATCTGAAATATAATAACAGTAACTAATACTGCTTGGGTTTGGTGTAGTAGTTGGATAATACTCCCATGTGTCTAAATTACCCAGAGATTCACCGAGATTAGATAAAGGATAACCTTTTACTATGCTGATTGATTTAGTAGTGCAAATACTGTCAGTGTCTAAAACTCCATTATCAGCCGCGTCACACAGTTCAATAACAAGAGGATACGTACCGATAGAAGCGCTTGTTCCAGCAGAAGTCAAACTTAGTATACCTGTGTTTTGATTTAGTGCAAAGTACCCGTTTCCATTACCTGAATTAATCTTCCATCTAAAACCAACAGTATTATTAGCTGCATCTACAGATCCATTTAAAGCAGCGTTTGAAGTATCTTTAAAGTCATGTATTGTTTGACCTGTAGTAAAAGTAGAGTCAAAATAGTAATACGGAGGTGTTGGAACTACAAAGCTTGGGGTTATATTGGTTAACCTACCTTCAAAAGGAAGTGTAATAGAGCTCCAAGAAGAACTAGGGCTAGGATCTGTGATTTCTATTTCAAAAGTAAATACATCTTCATCATAACTACCATACTCATATACAAACGGGCGCAAGTGTTGTACGTAATATGCATTGGGTTGAATTGCTGTTGAAGTAGTTTGACTTACCTCAAAATCATTAGTAACATTTTGACCAAGTCCATTTGTAACAGTATACCCACCTAATACAGTGTTTTGCATTTCACCTCCAGTATTGTTTAATGGATAAAACGTTCCTGTTAGATCTACATTTCCAGCTTGACCTTTTTCTGGGTTGCTTTCAAAAAATTCAAAGTTAGTATCTTGTAGAGACACTGGACCATCAAAACCTACGTTAACATCCCAGTTTAAATCAGAAACAAGTCCTGTTGAAGCTGTCTCCCAATAAATATCTAAATTAGATACAAAAGGTTCTGTTTCGTAAACAGCAAGTTGAAACCTGTCTAGTTCAAAACTACCTTGACTGTGAGTGAAGTTTGTATAGTTTAACCCAAATTGTTCTTCTGTAGAAACTCTAGATACAATAGGGTTAGATTCATATTGAAAAATTGCTGCAGTTCTATCGCTGCTAAGTGAATCTCCTAGTAAATCATCTGTATTACCAATTGATGTAGAAATATCTGAAGACCTAAATGGGTAAAATTGAGTACTACTAAATGTTCCTGATGCTGAACCTGTTGGTTTAACACGACCAAACAACTTAACACTACTTCTATATTGTTTTTGATCTGGCCCAACCTCTGCTAAGTCTCTTGGTACTTTATTTATGTTATCATTTACAAGTGTTATGTAGCTTACAGATTCATCTGTATCTGTGGAATCTTCAATAAAATCACCACCTGCGACTGCACTAGGAAGATATACGTTATAATACTCTTGCTCTGTTTGTTTAACGACAATCTTATAAGAATACCATCCTAATGTATTTATAGTATAACTAAATTTAGTATCTACTGGATTTAAAGATTCTATTTCATACAAGTTATTTACTCTACCGGTTGTTGTTATTTCATACTCATTACCAGATGTGTTATTAACGTTAGTAACCAACACATAATCTACTGTATCACCTCTTAAGTATTCACCCTCTGAAGGTATAGTTATATTTCCATTAGGGTCTATTTCAAATGTATATGTAGAATCTGTTATTGTAGTAGCGCTAGATGTTAATAGGTCAAACCTTCCGGCTTCTTGTGCATATAATCCAGGGGCGCTATTTTCTGTTTTTGTAGATGTTATCGGTGTGTTAACCGCCATTACAAGAGAACTACCAGGCCAATCAATCACACCATCAGGCATATCACCAGCATCAATATCTCCAGAACCGCTTGGCTCGTCTTGTATGTATTCGTTATATATAGTAGATCCAGCAAAAAATACACCAGCTACATCAACACCGTTTCCTTGACCTGAAGATAATATAACATCAGATTGTCTTCCAAATTTATCTGATAAAACAATACCAACTTGATAATTTCTATTTTGCTTAACTGTGTGGTTTGGATATTCTGCAAAGTTAGTATAGTCACCTGATGAAATCTTCGTCTGTACGTTAATATTGTAATTTATAAATCGAGGAGGAGTATGTTTTGTTTGATAATTACTATAAACAACTCTATTAGCAATTACCTCTTGCCCCATTGCTTTAACTGGTACTTTATCATATACTCTAGTAGTTTGATCCTCTGGAAGCGTTCTAATTGGTTTTGTAGATTGATAGTTATACGTGTAGAAATTATTATCTCCAGTTACACCATCTAGCGTTATTGAGTCAACTACCTTTATGGTTGTTTGATCAGATTCTTTATATAGTATATCAATTTCTTTAAGTTTATAAGAACTAACAACATTGCTAATAATGTCTGGAAGAGGTATAATTAACTCGATGTTGTTTATATTGTTTTCAAACCAATTAACAATTGTACTTTGAACAGCATTATCTTCTTGACCTTTAATGAAGTAACCTTTTTGTTTTGGTATAAAAGCTATCTGTGTAAAAGGAGAGATAATAGAATACTCGTTATCTTCAAATTTAAACCTATATGCAAATCTAACAAACTTTTCTTCTAAGTAATCAGGATCACCAGGCCAAGTACTAACGCTTGATTTGTCAGTCATAGTCGATGCTAGAAAGTAAATAGTATCTGTAGTTGAAATAGCTGCAGTCGGCGCGTCTGATATTGTGACAGTAGTTTGTCCTGAGGTTGTTGATGCCACTGCGCTAACGACTGTTATATACTCGTTTGGCTCTATTGTAGTTGATCCACTTGAATCTGATCCTAGTACAATCATACCTGCAACTACATTAGTGTTTTCTGGAATATCAAACACAGTTGTTGAAGTAACACTAATAACGTCTTCAACTTCTTCTTTTATAAGGGATATAGGTTGGTATGGATTATATTTAGCAACAGAAATATGGTTTTCTTTGTAGTAGTGAGAACTGCCTTCGTTTATCGCGGTTTGTACGTTTATTTTTCTTGGTTGGTTTCTATTGTCTGTCCAAAACAATAAATCTTCCATTAAATTAACACCAAAAATAGGATTTTTTGTAGAAAAGTTAAGCCAATAACCTTCTAACAATAAATTAGTTTGATTATTTAATGAGTTATAAACTAATACCTGACAGTTAGCAGTATCTGGCGCTATTTCTTTACTATACCAGTCTGTTTTAAAGTAATAAACTAGAGAATTAGTGTTATCAACAAAATACCCTATTATCTCTCCAGAAGTATCATAAGAACTTGATGTGACTTTAGAATTACCTAATATGGATTCTAAAGCTCCTACGTCACCTGCTTCTGATCTAGAAACAGCTATGTTTAAAGCGTCTCTGTATTCGTTCTTTGGTATTAATCTATCATCTAAATCTTTATTCATTTTAGATGATATAAAACTATTCTTTACTTCTGCCATTTAATTTATGATTTTATCCACTTGGATTTACCTCGCATAACTTGAACAAATTCGCTTAGCTTGATATTAGATAATCTTATTTTAGCATTTCTTAATTTAGCACTTTTTTCTTGACGTAGTCTTTGAACTAAATACTCAGGTTGATTAATTCTAGTAGAAATTATAGCGTGTAAAATATAAGCATACATAGCTTCTTCAGCCATCTTAGGGACTCTAGTATCCAAGTCGTAAGCTAAACCATCAGAAATGTACTCTAAAATGATCGTACGGCCAACTAAGTCGTTTGAGAAACAAAAACTATTAGTTCTTTCATTGATTGTAAACCAACCATTTATTTGACTAACCTCAGGTTGTAACCCATAGAAACCACTTTGCCAAGCAAAACCTTGGCCAAAACCTCCACCGTAAACATCAGCCCATACAGGCGATCCATCTTCTAGTTGATTGTTTATAACACCAATACCATTAGTATTCCATCTTTCTTCTGTTATAGAACTTCCTTCTATATTGTTTCCAAAGCTATCTTGCATAGGTATACCTTTATCGTCTTGCAAAGGTATTTCTGTTGGATTGCTAGTTAAAGTAGTTGGATATATAATATGTTTAATACCTGACTGATCTATCCAAGACATGTTTACATAATTAACATAATCTTGAGGTATAGGTATACTTAAATTTGGTGGTACGCTTAATTCTTGTGATCTTACGCTTTTTAATGTATCATAGCTAAACTCTTGCATAGCTCTTTTAGCGAAAAATACAATATCTGTTCTTTTTGCAGATAATATCATTTTGCCGTCGCCAACATAAGCTACTAAAAAGTTGTTTACAATGTCATCTAACTTAGTATATGCGTATGAACCATAATTCTCTTGTCTAGCAGACTCTATAAGCTGTATGATTACAACATCATTTGTTGATACAGTAGAAACAACAACAGAACCATTTACTAAAGTATAGTCTGTAGTTTCTGTTTTAAGTTGATTATTTATAAAAACTTGGTAATTGGAATTTTGAACACCTTGTATAGTTGGCTTTAATATAGTATTTCCAACCCATTTTATACTAACATTGGTAGCGTTTGCACCTGAAATATAAGTCTGTTGGCCTGAGTAGTAATGTGCGTTGTTTTCTGTAATTAAACCCATTTGTTATTAAGATTTTGCGTTTTGTTCTTCTTTGTTAACCTGCTGAGCAGCTAATTGTATTATAGTAGGATCCTGAACTACTACACCAGCATATAAAAGTATTCTATTTATAACGTTAGTTTGCTCAGAAGTATTTATTTCAAAATCTTGGGAGTTTGTAGTCGTAAACTCATAATAACCATTGTTTGATGTAAAGTTCCAAATAACGTTTTTAGGTTTTCTAAGAAAAGACATCTGTACACCAGTTTCTATTGTGGTGGGTTTTACGTACACCCTACCGCTTTCGTAGAGGTAAACAGGAAAGTTTTCACTAGGTTCCGTTAAATCTGATTTGTCTATATTGTAAAATTCTTTTCTTTGTAGTCTTTGAATTTCTATATCATTATAAGTAACTGTACCTAGCCTATAAAAAGCAAATTCATTAGTTCCAGGATCATCATCATATACAATAGGTGTACCTCCTAGCAATAAATCATTGTAAGGTAAAGGGAAATAACCAATGGTTGCCCCCGTGTCATATATAGAGTTTCCTAAACACTTAAACGTTTCTATTTTGTCATCTATATCGATTTGTCTATCACTATAATCAAAATCTGCTTGAGGCACACGTAGTTGCTGGTTTAAGTCATCGAAGTATTGCTCAAATATATCAAGTTGAACTTTAGTGGCTGTTTTATTAAACTCATCTGGAGTCATGTAACCACGTTGCTCTTTATTCAATATCAGCAAAACGGTTTTGTATACCGAGTTTACGTTTATAGCCATATCTGTTTTGTTTATTCAGAAAAGTTAGTAAAAATTAATCTAGATTTAGATCTTTCTAATTTGTCTATTTTTTCTATTAATAATCTTTGTAGTAAGTTTGGATTTGTTTTTTCTCTATTTGCTAATATAGAGTAAACCATACAAGCATATAAAGCTTCTTCTGCTAGTTTTGGAATAGCTGCATTTTCATCAGTAGTCAAAGCGTTTGATAAGTACTTTAATTTAAAATCTGGTTGACCTGCCTGATTAGAACTAAAAAACATTTTTTTATCACTATATCTTATTGCGTATTTACCAGATGTCTGCCCTCCAGCGCTGTCGTATTCAATTTGTTCAAGTGTAACTCCATTTACAATCACAGACACTACTCCTACGAAGTCGGCAGGTAAGTCGTAAGTTGAGGGAGTAATGTCTAAATCTACTTTAAACTGACTTTTTAAAGTTTCGTATGC
>Ga0233415_10000497_pt1 | contig 18322 bp, 31 predicted proteins | sample Na_anoxic_12_MG_FD_188631 | JGI IMG/M metagenome (GOLD analysis project Ga0233415, IMG submission 188631) | Seawater microbial communities from Saanich Inlet, British Columbia, Canada - Na_anoxic_12_MG | ecosystem: Environmental > Aquatic > Marine > Inlet | place: Canada: British Columbia... | reverse complement strand
AGCGATGAGAACAAGGCTTATCTTGGTGCTTGGCTAAACAAACAAGCGAAATCCATCGCATAAAGTGTAGTCACCTACACTTTTCACCCCTCGCCTCGCATCGTCAATGATGTGGGGCATTGGTGGTGAGAAGACTAGCGAATTGTATCCGATTTGTTATTCTAATATATTTTTATTATATTTGCAAAACATTAATTAATCAAAAAAAATTACACTATGAAAACATTACAAGACATTACCTTATTAATAGCTGATGCAATGAGCAGATGCAATGAGAAACAAACGTGGTTCTTCAATTTCAGTGGTCACGTTTCTGACCTTGATATAAGATACTATCCGTATGGATGGTCAATAGAAAAGGATGCGATAGCACATCACTTGGACGTTAAACTTTATGATGAAGATAGCATTCAATCTGCCTATTGGTTTATCAAGAGTAGATTAAAATAGTGTAGTCACCTACACTTTTCACCCCAAGCCCTATGCCGTCAATGGTATGGGGCATAGTGGGTGTAACTATTTATTAATTAAAACTTAAAATTATGACAAAACTACAAATTGAACAAATGACTTCATCAGTTGAATTAACCAACAATGAGTGGAGAGATAAAGTCGATAGCTTGAGTGCTAAAGATGTAGCATTTCTTATGTTCAAGCTAATCGAGAAGAATGTAACTAATGATGCAACACAAAGACATATGATGTATGATGTACTTGATGCACTAGAAGAACACATAGATTAATAGTGTAGTCACCTACACTAAATCGCCTCACTTCAGCAACGGAGTGGGGCATAGTGGGTGTAAAAACTAACGAATTATATTAGATTTGTTATTGTAAAATATTATTATTATATTTACAAAATATTAATTAACCAATAAAATTATATTATGAGAGCAAGTATTAGAGAAGAGTTTAAGCAGAGAGCTATAGACTATGTGAAGGATGGTGTACTGACCAACGATAACAAGGATGATTGGCACTTCTATCTATTCAATGAAGACTACTATATCATTTACCATTATAGGGCAGAACGATGGCTGAAGAAGCACGATGTATCCGCAGTCGAAGCAATAGGTATAGTACTAGGGTACCAAGAAGAAAACTTTGGAGAGATGGATACGATTAATTTTTGGGTGAACCCAACACCCGAATCCGTAGTGAATATGTTAGCATACGTACTCGGTGAGGAATGGATGAATGAAGAAGGCGAAGAGTTTATTCAAAATTATATTAATTAAAAAAAAATATTATGAGAGCAAGAGTATTAAAAAATATAGATATAGGATTTACTAACGTAAAACTACAAGGAAACGTTTACGATGTTCACGAAGTAGTTGGCGGAAGGGTAACAATAAAATACGCTTATGAGAGACGTTTATGGGAGAGGGATAGGTACATAGATTTAGCCTTGGACGAAGTAGAGTTATTGATGGAAGGGACGCACGTAGAAGTGTATCGAAACCAAGCTACAAGGGACGGCAATTGGATAGGCTACAACAAGAGCAAAGGGTATGCGTTAAGGTACGCTATGCCTAACGGCAGAGAGTTTATAAACCTGTGCAAGGATCCGTTCAAGGTGGACGAGTATACCACGATTACTGAAGAAAAATTTAACACATTATTTAACACATTATTTAACCAATAAAAAAATATAAGATGAAAGTATTTGACAAATTATTAACACAAGATGGGTTTGATTTATGGTGGCTACACGATAGCGACAATCAAATTAAAATATATGAAGATGATTTATACTACGATGAACACATTTTTATGGAGGCGTGTGAGGATATAGTATTGAGTGGTGAGGAGTATGTAAACTACGCTATAGACGATGAGACCATAGAAGGATGGGAAAAAGAGTATTTCAGATTCTAAAGAAAAATTTAACACATTATTTAACCAATAAAATTATATAAAATGAAAGAGCAATACATAGTATACATAGGCGATGAAATTATAGAATGTTTTGACAATGTTGAAAATGCCAAAGTAAAGTATAACACCTTACCTTCGGGCAAAGGCAAAAGACCATCTTTGCGTAGACAATTAGTGAAAGAACAGACTATAATCCAAGATGAAAGATAGCAATAACAACACTAAACGTAAAACCAATGATTAATTAACCAATAAAATAAAATTATGAAAGAGCAAGTAAGAATTACGATGGACATCCTAAAGAATTGGGATTGCCTAAAAGACCTAGCCGAAAGCGATAAGCAGTACATCGAGTGGCAGTTAAACTTTATAGCTGACCAAGCGATAGCTGAGTATAGAAAAAAGATTAACGAGTTAGGGAACGAATTATTATTAACCAATAAAAATAAATAACTAATTGATTATGAGAACATTATATAGAGTGATAGGAATAGATGAGTACGGGTACTCAGAGGTACAAGCAGGTGGATATACTACGTCCGAGGATGCACTAGGAGAGGCAAACGAATGTGAAAAAATGTTTAAAGGTGTAGACTTCTACGTTGAAACATACGAGGACGAAGATACTAAAGAACGCACGTATGCACACCCCAATTCAGTAGATGGATGGGAGGATATATATCCACAAGAAAATTAAAAAAGTGTAGTCACCTACACTTATAACATTAACTAAAATTAAATTAAGATGAAAAGATTTGTTGATTGGATGATGTCAGACAATGTCATCTACCGAAAGGATAGTGAAGGGAAATATTTTTTCTCCACCCAAGATGCTCAATGGGGTAATAGACTCTATGATATAGATGAGTTGTGGAATTATTTTAGAAAAGAATTCTAATTAAATTATAACGGATTTGGAAATTAAAAATATTTTTATTATCTTTGTTTTACGTTAGCAATATTGCGAAGCGAAATTAAACACACAATATTATGAGTAAGAAAAAAGTTTGGTTCAGCTATAGAGAGTTAACAAGTAGTAAGCACTCTATTAAATGGAAGATATATCTAAACGACTATATCAAAAACCACAAAGGATGGAAGACGTGCAAACCTAAAGACTTTGACTATAGGTTAAACAATGTCGGCGGTGATTTATATGAAGTTACAGAGGTAAGAAATGTTACCATACTTAGTAATGTTTTTTCCTTATAAGAAAACAAATCGGGGGGAGTTATCTCCTCCCCCCTTTATTAATTAAATTAAAATTAAATACAATGGGCTATAAATTAATATGTAAAGACAATTGTTACCCAACACAATATTTTCCAAATAGAAAAGATGCACGTAGTTGGCTTTATCAACACGCAAGAAATCAAATAGATGTTCAAGGAGATTTAAGAGATAAAAAAGACATAGGGCATGACATAAACCTTAAAAAATCAGATACCTATGATTTAGCAGATTATTTTGACTTTATACTAACTAGACATTAATGTTTGCTAACTTGCGAATAACATATATCTATAACAATAAAATTAAACACAATGGGAAAAATGAAAGAACAATTTATGCTCCTAAGAGAGCAAGACACAAGACACGATGATGATGCGTATCATTACGAGCAATGGAAATCAAGAGAGAGAGAGCAAGGCGAAGAGCGGATGCTTACAAGCAAGGGTATGCTTACCAATCTCTTTAAAAGAATGGGGGAGAGTTATGAATGACTTTGAATACGACATAGACGGAGACGAGGTGACGATAGACCTGTACATCGAGGGACGATGGGCAGATGAAATCAAGGTAGACAAGTGGGAGTTACTCAGTGAGATTGGTGCGAGAGCAATCGAGAATCACGATGACTTCTTCACCTTCGAAACCCACAAGATAACCTACCCGACATCAGACGATAGCTTCATCTACTCGGAGTATGCGTTGGAGCAAGGTGACATTGAAGATTACTTAAAAATAAAAAAACTATTATGGCAAGATTAATTAAGACAGACGGAGAGATTGTCTCAGATGTAGACATCTCTTCACTAGAGAAGATGCAGAACCTAGTTGGGGGGTACATACAAATTGTGTACCTCGAAGGACAAAGGATGCTCATTGTAAACGAGGAGGGGCTACTCAATAAGCTACCCATCAACGACAATGCGAGTGAACTATACGGACACCCATTAGTGGGCAACGTGATTGATTGTACGAACAAAGAACTAAACGAAAGGATATGATACACATAACTAAAGATAAGTTCGTGTGGTTGGATGTAACCGAGCGAATTAAAAAAAGCCCAATGCTATGGGTAGAGAACGAACTATACGCAGTACACGATGATGACTCGGACTCATTGCTTGAGTCGGAGGAGGAGGTGATAGAGGCTATCAACTTAGGGCTACGGATATGTATGGAGGGTGGATACCTACCATCCAAGTACACCCCACAAAAAGATTGGTGGGGTAAGGCTAAGAAGGTGGTGAAGGACGGGTACGTTTACGTACGATGGACTGATGTAGATTTACCTGCAATTACATTTGGAAATGTCAATTAATAATATTATTTTTATAAAAACAAAAATCAAATAAAATGAAAAAGAAAGTATTTAACTATTACGCAGACAACATAGCCGAACTATTTGGGCTAAACAAAAAAGATATATTCACCAAGACAAAGTCAAGAGACGTAGTCGATGCAAGGTATATGCTATACTACCTATGCTCCGAGAGACCAATGGATGTGACGTACATCATCAAGTTTATGGGAGACAATGGATATGACATTGCTCGTACCAACATACACTACGGCATCAAGGAGATGAAGAAGAAGATAGTCGAGGACGTAGACTTGAGTATGACCTTTAAGAACATACAAGAGGGGGCGTAGTGAGTAAGGTATACACACTTATAGATGTATGGAATCAAGCTAAGGAAGACTGCTTTACTGCCAACCTAGATGGCGAAGGATACGAGGCACGTATACTATACGGATGTAAAATATCTAAGGACAACGACACCAATATGGTTCAGCTTCAGAACACATCACGAGGGGGTGAGTGGTATCTACAACTTGACCCCGATGAGATAGAAATATTCTTGAAGATGGGATGGAGAATTGGAATCTATATGTTATCTTTGTCCAACTATCGACTCAAGCTTGATAGGATAGAGATGCTCATCAAGATGGAGGTGAACGGCAGAAAGAATCCAAAGCAGATACAAAGCTTAAAGAGTTCAAGACAAAGAATCTTAGAAAAATATAGTAAAATTAAGAATCAATTAAATCAATTAAATCAAATTAAAAATGGACAAATTAAAGACAGTAAACATTAAGGGTAAGCAGTACGTAGAGGTTAACGAGAGGTTAATCTACTTCAGAAAGAAGTACCCAAACTTTTCACTAATATCTCAGGTGTTAGAGAAGACAGAGAAATCTATATGTATCCAAGCACGGATAGATAATGACAAAGGCGTGACGATAGCTACGGGTATCGCAGAAGAAGAGAAGGGTAGCACGTTCATCAACAAGACAAGCTACGTAGAGAACTGCGAGACAAGTGCTTGGGGTAGAGCGTTAGCCAACTTCGGTATAGGGCTTGAGTCATCAGTCGCATCAGCAGAAGAGGTGGGTAATGCCATTGCAAATCAGCAGACGGCTAAGGATGCACCAACTAAGGTAAGACTTGATATTGGTGACGACAATTGGGGTAACGTACTCAAGTGGGTTGTTGCGAACAAGGACAAAGGTCTACCGACAATCGTCAAGACACTTCAGCAGAAGTATACGATACCAACTAAGATTAAGGAAGAGTTAAAGAACTTAATCTAATGGGACAGACATACGCAAATGTTATCGAAGAGCTTAAGGACGATAACGAATACTATAATGGTATAGGGAGGAAGTATCTATCTAACTCAGATATAGGTACGCTACTCAAGAATCCTAAAGAGTTTGGCAAGAGGATGCCTGACACGAATGTGTTTGCTATGGGCAGATACTTTCATCAGCTATTCTTAGAACCCGACAAGGCTAAGGAGTGGGACTTCTTAGATGTCTCATCACGCAACACCAAGAAGTACAAGGAGTACGTGGCAGAACTAAACGAGCGTAGCTCAAGACCACGAGGCTTTGCACTACTACATAAGGAGAAGGAGGACGTTGAGCGTTGGTTCAATGCGATGCAGACTAACCTTGATTTCTTTGAGATGATTAACGCAGACACGAATCGCTATGAGGTTCCTGCAATCAAAGAGATAGGCGGTGAGCTATGGAAAGGTAAGGCAGATATTGTAGGCAAGGACTACATCTACGACTTGAAGACAACGGGTAACATCAATGACTTCAAGTGGAACGCACGTAAGTACAACTACGATAGCCAAGCGTACATCTACTCTACATTATTTGATAAGCCGATGATGTTCTTGGTGATAGACAAGAGCAGTCTAATGCTTGGTAAGTTTCTCGTAGGAGAGGATAGCTTACTGAGAGGTAAGGCTAAGGTAGAGAACGCTATTGAGGTCTATCGTAAGTTCTATGGAGACAATCCAACGGACGACATAAACCAATACTACTTCAATGAAGAGATTTAAAAATGTTATCATCTCTGTGTGGAGATGGGTGACAGAACGTAAACGAGTTATTGCAATGGATGTTCCAAGGCATTGCGATACTCGTGCTGAGAAGGTGCGAATCATCAAGGCAACTGAAAAATTTTTGGAACGTAACATTATAATCAATTAATTATGGCGAATGCTAACAACGATGAGAAAATCTTTGCCGAAGGTTTCTCATTTAAAAAACAAGACAACGCTCCCGACTTCGTGGTTGGTAGAGTATCGGTAAAATGTGATGAAGCTGTTTCATTTATGAAGGAGCATCAAAGCAATGGTTGGATAAACCTAAACATCAAGTACGCAAAAAGCGGTAAGCCGTATATGGAGCTTGATACTTGGAAGCCAACTGAAAAGAAAGAAGCAGTCTCAGCTCAAGAGGATGAGAACCTACCTTTCTAATATCATTGTTCATAGTGAGTGGAGGGGGGGAGTTATGCTTCCCCTTTTTTCACCGCTTAAGTATGTAGACTTTTGGTTGGCTCTACTATATATACTTCTTCTATTCTATTTATTTTTATTTCTTTATATGATAGAAAAAAGTTAACATAGTTAACAACTCACTGATAATCAACAACAAACTAAACACAAAATCAACATAAACTTAACACAACATTTATATTATGACATCTAACATTACAATATTCAAGAACATTAAGGAGACAGATGCCCCATTCCATAGGGATGTAGAGCATATCATTGAACGTATCAAGAACGGAACGTCTAAGGATTTGGTTAAGCGTATCCGAACAGAGACACGCAAGTCTGAACGTAACGAACTAAAGAAGCTACTACCCGCCATATGTTTCAGTGGCATCTTCACCAAGAGGAACGACAACTCTATCCAACACCACTCAGGATTGATATGCTTGGACTTTGATGGATACGAGAAGACAAAGGAGCTGCTACAAGACAAGGAGAAGATAACCAAGTCACCGTACACCTACTCAGTATTTATATCGCCAAGCGGTATGGGGCTGAAGGTATTGGTTAAGATACCTCAAGACGTAGACAATCACGTCAACTACTTCAATAGCTTACAGAAGCACTTCAATAACCCTAAGTTTGATGTGACGTGCAAGAACCTATCACGTGTGTGCTACGAGTCTTACGACCCATTGATATACGTCAACGAGAACTCATCACTATGGGACAAGATAGAGGAGAGAAGCTACCAAGAGAAACACCAATACAGAGATATGCCTACCATCCCTATCACGGATGAGAATAAGATTGTAGAGATACTTGTGAAGTGGTGGACAAAGAAGTACCCAATGTCTGAGGGTCAGCGTAACAACAACTGCTTCATACTTGCGTCAGCGTTCAATGACTTTGGTATAAACAAATCACTTGCAGGATACATCCTATCCAACTATAAGACAGAGGGGTTCAATGAGTCAGAGATAAACAGGACGATAGACTCAGCGTATGCTCAGACACAGAACTTTGGAAGTAAGTACTACGAGGATGAGGAGAGAGTACAGAACCTAAAGATAAAACTAAAGAGAGGTGCATCAAAAAAGGAGATACGTTCTCAGCTTGAAGACTCTGAGATTGACTCTGATGTTATTGATGCTGTGATTACACGGATAGATGAGGAGTCACAAGAGACACAGTTTTGGACAAAGAATGAGAAGGGAGTAATCAAGGTGGTACACATCCTATTCAAGCAGTTCTTAGAGGACAATGGTTTCTACAAGTACTGCCCCGAGGGTGGTAAGAACTATGTGTTTGTCAAGGTGACTAACAATCTGATAGACCATACGGATGAGAAGGCTATAAAAGATTTCATCCTAAACTATCTGATAGACTTAGATGACCTAACCATATACAACTACTTTGCAGACCAAACCCGATTCTTTAGAGAGGAGTTTCTTACACTGCTATCTACGATAGATATATACTTCATCGAGGATACAAAGGACACATCGTATCTCTACTACAATAATTGTGCGGTCAAGGTAACAAACAAAGAGCTGACCATAATAGACTACATTGACCTTGGTGGATACGTGTGGAAAGACCACGTGATTAATAGAAACTTTAGCGTGTGTGACTCAGGCACAGACTACAGAAAGTTTATCCATAACATCTGTAAGGATGAGCAAGACCGAATAGAATCTATGCAGTCTACGATTGGATTCCTAATGCACGGACACAAGAACCTATCGTTCTGTCCCGCAGTGATACTAAACGATGAGGTTATATCTGATAACCCTGAGGGTGGTACGGGTAAGGGAATATTTATGAACGCACTATCACAGATGAAGAAGGTGGTGACCATAGATGGTAAGTCATTTGCATTCGAGCGTAGCTTTGCGTACCAACTTGTGTCAGCAGATACGCAGATACTTGTGTTCGATGATGTGAAGAAACACTTTGACTTCGAGAGACTGTTCAGCGTAGTAACAGAGGGGCTGACCTTGGAGAAGAAGAACAAGGATGCTATCAAGATACCATTCAGTAAGTCACCTAAGATTGCTATCACTACCAACTACGCCATCAAGGGTAGTGGTAACTCGTTTGCAAGACGTAAGTGGGAGCTTGAACTACATCAGCACTACACTAAAAACTTTACGCCACTAACAGAGTTTAAGAAGTTATTCTTTGGTGATTGGGATGATAGTGAGTGGTGTTCGTTCGACAACTATATGATAGAATGTCTGATGGGCTACCTAAAAACAGGTTTGGTTGAGAGCAAGTTTGTTAACCTAAAGATACGTCAGCTATCAGCAGAGACATCGCACGACTTCATTGAGTGGTGTGGGCTAATCAACGGCAGTCAGTTTAATCCAATGCTTGAGGTAGACACAAAGATAGTCTTGTCATCATTATACCTTGAGTTCATAGAGCAGTATCCTGACTACGCACCAAAGGCAAAGCTGACAATCAGTAGAATAAAATTTAATAAGTGGATGACATCCTATGCCGTATACAAATCGGGGGTATCACCTCAAGAGGGAAGAGACTCTACGGGTAGATGGATGAGGATAAAGCCACCATCAGAGATTAATACACAAAGTAAACTTGACATTTAAAAATAAACACTATGAGAGATTTAGTAAACATAATAGGAGAGTACAAGCATAAGGTACCATCAGAAACCTTAGACGAGATAATGATAACATACCTTTACAACTTTGTTGTCGCACGACCTAACGACACTACGTTAGGAAAAGACTTACGCAAGGATGTGCTACAACTACACGAGATATTCCTTGAGGTAAAAGCTAAGAGAGACAAGACCACAATACTTGACTAGATGGCTGAGCTTATTGGCAACACCCAAGGGTATAACGACTGCGAGCATCTGAATGAATTACGGAGGATGCATAGGGTTCTATCCTCCACTACCCAAGTAAAGAGGGGCAGAGGTAAGAAGGCGGTATACGTTGACGTGTTTAAACACAGCACAGATAGTGATAGGGTAGCACGAGATAATTTAATTTATTCAATTAAAATTTTTGAAGAGAGATGTTTGAATTTAGAGAGTACCAAAAGGATATAATAAATAAGGCGGTTGATGTATGTAAGAAGCACAGGTTTGTGTATCTTGCTATGGAGGTTAGGACGGGTAAGACCCTAACAAGTTTAGGTATAGCGTCAGCATTGGGATGTAAGAACGTATTGTTTCTGACAAAGAAGAAGGCGATAACATCTATCAACGATGACTACGATATGCTATGTCCTAACTCGTTTACCTTGTTCACTATCAACTACGAGTCGATGCATAAGCTACCCAACGTTAAGTGGGACTTCATCGTGGTTGATGAGGCTCATAGCTTGGGAGCGTTTCCTAAGCCAAGCAAGAGAGCAAGGGGTGTGAGAGATATAATAAAGAAATGTAAACCTATTGTGTGTTTGATGTCAGGAACTCCGACACCTGAGAGCTACAGTCAGATGTATCATCAGGTGTTTGGGGTTACCTCAAACCCATTCAAGGAGTACACAAACTTTTATAAGTTCGCTAAGAAGTATGTCAACGTGACACAGAGAAAGATTAACTCCTTGTTTGTCAACGACTACTCTAAGGGTCTTGTTAGTATCCTCGATGCAATGAAGCCAATGACGATAGCGTACACGCAGAAGGAGGCGGGGTTTGTCAGCACGATAGACGAAGAGATAATGTGGGTTCCAATGAACGACATCACCTACGATATGACAAAGAGGTTAAGTACCCATAGGGTTGTTGAGGGGAAGGATGAGGTTATACTTGGAGATACTCCCGTTAAACTTATGATGAAGCTACACCAACTATACTCAGGCACGATTAAGTTTGAGTCGGGTAACTCTATGATATTGGACTACACCAAAGCAAACTATATAAATTATAAGTTTATCGGCAAGAAGATAGGAATCTTTTACAAGTTCAAGGAGGAGCTGAAGCTACTCAAGGATGTGTACGGAGATACTATATGCACGGAGCTTGAGGAGTTCAACAACACCGACAAGTCCATAGCGTTGCAGATTGTATCAGGACGTGAAGGTATAAGTTTACGTAAGGCTGAGGCATTGGTCTACTATAACATTGACTTCAGTGCCACAAGCTATTGGCAGTCGAGGGATAGGATGACAACCAAAGATAGAAAGAACAGCAAGGTGTATTGGGTATTCTCTGAGGGAGGTATAGAGAAAGATATATACAAGGCGGTGATAAAGAAAAAAGATTATACGGTTAGACATTTTAAAAAAGATTTATTAAATTTATAGAATGAAAGCTTACAAGCTTATAAGGAAGATGAAGGACGGCTCACTCAGCCCATTGTTTATAAACAAGAAGAGCAGGATTCCTGTGGGGGTATGGATGGATGCAGAACTTAATCCAACGAAAGGGTTTGCGGTACGCAAGGGATGGCACTGTACGTTAACACCTGAAGCACCACACCTATCTAAGAATAATAGGGTATGGGTAGAGGTAGAGGTAGATGACTTTGAATACTTCAACAGACCTGAGTCTCAAGGAGGAACGTGGGTTCTTGCACAGCGTATGCAAATAGTAAAAGAGTTATAATGACTGAACAACAGATACAAAAAAAGAAAATTAAACAACTTGAATCCGAGGGATACTACGTTATTAAGCTGACGGTTACCAATAAGAGTGGCATACCTGACCTTATAGCACTCCCTAAAAAATCTAATGCTCTTTTTGTAGAGGTCAAAAGACCTCAAGGGAAATTGTCAGAATTACAAAAATATAGATTAAAAGAATTAGAAAATTATGGATTTAGAACAGAGATATACAGAGGAGATGAGCCTATTTGAAGTGGATGATTGGTTCGTATTAAAATTAAAAGACTACCCTCGTGAGATAGGGATAGACATCGCAACACAGGTAGAGAATAGCATAGATGCATTGCCAAAGAAACTTGGTATTACCCAATACATAGCAGGCGTAAGTGATAAAGAAGATGAGGAGGTATACTTTGAGATAGAGTATATGAATCAGCCTGATGACGTTGCATACTTTATGGATATACATCACATAGGTGTAGACGAATACTTAGATTATATAAACTTAAATCAATATTTAAAACTATGATTAACATTAAAGAGATAGCTGAGGCAGTAGCATTAGAATTTAGAATACCTGACATCAGGATAAGAAAGCGTAGCGTAGAGAATGTAAACGCACGGATGACATACTCATACATACTGAGACAGCTTGGGTACAGCTACAAGGAGATAGGTCGGAGCTTAGGAAAAGACCACTCGACTGTGATACACTACGTAAGAAGGATAAAGTGGTACGCACAAGCAGACGCACCGCTAAAGAAAAAGTTTGATAGATTATGTAGTACGTTTATAGAGGGAGTACTACAAGAAGAAGATGAAGAAGATGGCTCAAATTATATAAAGAGAGAGGCTGAGATAATACAGAACGATTTAAAAAATCAGATTAATGCTTTGAAAAGTGAAATAAAAAGTTTAAATTTGGAATTAAGCTCTGTAAAAGGTAGGCAACAATTTAACGAACAGGATATGGAAAGGTTCGAAAACATATTCAAGGTTGTTAAACAACGCACCCGACACGGAGATGAGTACAAGGTTTTTCAGAAATTAAATAGTATGTACAATGTTATATAGCGAGAAAGATTTAGAGAAGATACACGACTACAAGACTTGGTCTGACAGAAAAAAGATTGACGAACTTCTTCGTATCGATTGTGATATGTATGCTAACCTTGGTATTGAATCTCCAAAGAAAGATAGAGAGAGTGCGAGGGTTAACTCAAGAAAAATATATCGTATCATCAAAAGGATAGACCAAGATATGGGCACTCAGCTCCTGATGCATATGGATAAAAAAGATGACAATGGCTAAGATGTTTTCGTCCATAGATAACGAACGTGTAAAGCACATCAACTATCTAATGGATGGACTATACGACCGACTCTCAGAGTTATATGAAGCACTCGTAGATAGAGAGCTTGAGGAGAGTAAGGATACCATCGCAGGTATAATAAAAGAATTGAAATCCTTACAAGACTCAATGGAAGATGACCTCTAAGACTTGCGGTAAATGTGAAGAAACAAAATCAATAGATGACTTCAGTTTACAGAGAAGTAAAAATGTTGATGGTAGTAGTAAGAGGCGAAGCACTTGCAAGGTTTGTATTAATAAATCACGAACTAAGAGGATACATAACACACGTGCTTGGTTAAAGCAGTATAAAAGAAACTCAAGCTGTAGCAAGTGCGGATACTCAAAGGAGACCCACGAAAGTTTTAGCTGTAGAGCATTAGAGTTTCATCACCATAACGATAATAAAAGTTTTAGTATAGGCAACTCCGTATGGTGTGGTGTATCTATTAAAAAAATTCAAGAAGAGATTGACAAGTGCATAGTACTATGCTCACGATGTCATATGGAAATACATTCATAATGAGATTCGAATCTAATAAAGACTTACAGCGAGAGAAGTTAGCCATAGAAAAATTTGTGAGCAGGTTTGGTGGCACGTTTAAAAAGCTCGGACCCAATGATGTAGACTATAGGGTGTACGACAAGTCGGGCGAGCTTATAGCATACGCTGAGGTCAAGGGTAGGTACAGAGACATTGATACTGCATACCCACTTCCTATAGCAGCACGCAAGGTAGTAAAGCTATGCGACAAGAGACTAAACCCTGTCATCATATGGGCGTGTGACGATGGCATCATATACGGCAAACCAACACACCTAAGGGGTGATGTCAGGTGGGGTGGACGTAAGCCACGAGCCGGAGCCGTTAACGATGAGGAGCTTATGATATACTACGACAAGCAGAAGGAGTTTAGATACATCAAGTACTACTAATCTAAATCTAAATCTAAGTCTAAATCTAAGTCTAAGTCTAAATCTAAATCTAAATCTTCTAATCCTAATGCCTCACGTTCAGACTTTGATAGCTTACTAGATGAGCTCTTCTTTTTACTCTTACTCTTACCACTCTTCTTACCACTCTTCTTACCACCATATCCCGGTCTGTATGACTTCGCAATACCAAGTACCTTAGCAATCTCATCCATATTGCCATCACCTGTAGCTATATTTCCTCCACCTTCGACAAAGTCTAAAGGCATCTTAAGACCAAACTCTAGCAATGTCTTAGCTGCTGTATATTTATCTCCCTCTTTTGCTGCCTTAGCCAACGTATATGTTAAATCAGCATATGGATTTAACATACCTGATTTTTTTGAAAAATAATTACCTTGATATGTTGATATAGCTGTCTCAATTGCAGCACCTGCTATCGGTATCCTATATATTAATCCTACACCCGTTGCTGAAATAAGTATTTGCTTTAGAGCGTACTCTCTATCTTCATCATCACCAAACATCATCATATATGAGTACGATGCTGCTGTATACAAAGCAGTTCCAAGTGACCAATTCCAAACAAAACTCCTAACGTCACTATACTTAGGTTTTTTTCCATTTGATATTGCATTCATAATCCTAGAGGAAAATATAATTGACTTATTTAACAAGGCAAATGATGCACTACCAAACATTGTAAGACTTTTAACAAAAGAATTGTTTGTCATTTGTATACCTGCCTTATTAACTGCAAGCATTGGCTGCTGTGTGCTGTCATACTTATTGAATCGTTTTAATGCCTCAGCTTTTGACATACCATTCTTTATGTCCCTATTAAATCGTGCCTTATATCCTAACACCCCATTTATATCTCCGTATGCTGTAAAGAATGCTTTGTATCTATTAACCAACCTAGCTGCATTACCTCTTAACCCCGCCTGTTGTTCGAGGGGTCTGTATGTCTTTTGACCTGACTCTATAGCAAGAAGGTCTCCTCTCATACCTCGCCTATAACGCTCTTCAAATATACCCGACATCTCTCTTGCCTCTGCTACATTTTTCTTTCTATTAATCAACACATCTGTGTAGTCTAATATAAATGCTAACGTATCTAATACAGGAGTGCTCTTCCCTTTCCTAAACTGATAGTCACCTATTGATAGTGGGGCTGACACAGTCTGTCTTAATGCCTGTATAGGCTTTAATGCTAGTACAATAGATGAGAACGCATCCTGTATCCAAGACACAAATTTATTATTCATCTCAGGTACTGCATTTGGATTGATTGCCTGATTGAGTATCTGTTGGAATATAGCTTTGTATCCTGACATCTTTAAAAGCGTCTGTATATCAGGTGACTTATATACCTGATTCAATGTCTTTACACCCAACGCATATGACTTAAATCTTTCCATATCCTTCAAGTGTTTCTCAAGTGTCTGTGTAAATGAGCGACCCATTACAACGTCACCAACCTTAGCTGTCCTCTCTTTTAATGCACTCTGCCACTCTGCACTAAACACCCTAAAGAAGTCTCCATTAAACAAGTCCTCATTATTACTCACACCAACATCTGATTGTGTTGGAAAGTAGTTGTCAATCTGACGCAGGCTAATATCATTGGATTGTATAAACACATTATTTACAGACTCAAAGTATGGATTGCTAAGGTAGTCTACTACCATCTCTATGATAGCAACATTCTTATTACCAATAAACTCTTTTAGTTGTAAAATCTTTACATCATCAAGACCTTGATTTTGTAGTCTATCTCTTTGCGTATCATTTAACGTGAGTGCATATAGAGCCATAGCTTGGTCTACATTTAAGTCTACACTGAATGGGATTTTACTTGTGTCCTCTTGTACAGATATTATTTCTTCTAATGTAAGTATATCAGTACCAAGAGAATATCTCCATTTGTTCCACTCTAACCCACTAATGTTTTTTGTTATGGAATCTAATACCTTCTCTTGTCTGAAGTATCCCTGCAGGCTCTTGTTCTCCATATCAACTAGAGAGTTATAAAATATATCAGTAAACATACCATCTTTTAAACGGTCAAGTCGTTGCGTAATCGCCTCAAATGTTAACATATTATTTTTCAAGAACATAGCAATATTACCTGTCTTATACTTGCCATTCTCTGTCATCCGCTCTTTGAAACTTTTTAATGTCTCTAAGAATCCATCCCTTATAAACGATTCTAAGATAGGCTTACGGTCTTTATTCAATTCAGAATCAGACTTACGGTTTCCATTCTCATCATATAGGTCAGTAAAGTCTTGACTTATCTGAGACTTGAACTCTGCTTTGATAGACTCTGCAAGCTGTCGTCTCTCCTGTCGTCTTGTATTAAACCTTTTTATTGATGCAGCTCTTGTCTTCTTCAGGTCATCTAACAGTAACTTAACCTGTTCGATGTCCATATTGACAATATCCCCATAGGAGTCAAGTGCATCTTTTAAGTTAAGAATATCTCTCTGTGGATTAGTAAGCTGCTGCCCACGTTCATCTGCATCTAAAGCCTCATTATACTTATCCTCATCTATACTATTCATTAGGTCTATGATACTATCTGTATCACCATCCATAACCAACTTTAATACACGAGACACTGCCTTTAGGTATGATGTACCTAATGCATCTACACCACTAGATGTAAGCTTTCCTGAACGTGTCTTCTTTATTTTTACTTTTACAGTATTCTTAATCTCATTAATTAACTTTTTCTTTATCTGCTCTCTACTGTTATCTAACTCATCCAATACCTTTTCTAACTGCTCAGTATAGTTTTGGTCATTGGTCTCATTGAGAATCCTGTTAAGCCTATTGATTGTTGCCACCCTAAACTCTCTCACCTTTGTAGGTGTATCCTTAGTTATCTCAACAAATGACTTACGTATCACACGTCTAATATCCTGTTGGAATTTTCTTATGTCACGTCTAACATTTTTCTCTGCACGTACCTTTCTTTTGAACTCAAGCGTGCTCTGTCTTACACTCTCAGCCTCTTGCACACTAAGCATTGTATCAATCTCAGCAAGTATTAAGTTGGTTATGCCATCTATATTCTCAGGTGTAGTCTGAGTAATAAGTGTATTTATTTTGTTCACACTACTCTTAGATACATTCTTTACACCAACAAGTGCCTTTCTGATTGTACTCTTTAACTGTGTCTGTGCAGACTTTATATTACGCTGACCTTTCTTTATGTCGGATAGACGCTTTCTTATACCTTTTATTTCCTTAGAAATCTGAGGACCTCTACGTATATTTAGGTCTCTATCTATAGATGTCTGCAGCTCTAATTGAATAGTCTCTGCCTGTGTCTTGTATAGTGGATGTGCCTTTAGAATATCCTGAGCCTCCCGTCTTATTTCGATAAGAGACTTGCCTTGTCTTGCAAACTTTTCTAATTTTTCCTTAACATCTGTGAATAGTCTCAGCCCTTCCCTTGAACCCTCTTCGATATTACCAAACTCGTAAGGCATTGTGTCAAACAAGTTAAGTTTTATTTCAAGTGCTCTGTCTATGTCATCCTTTTTGAATCCTTTCTTCTCTAATATTTTACGTATAGCATCATTGCTATGAGCGTTTTCTCTTCCTATGTTTACTATAGATTCTGCAGATGGGTTATCTCCTAACATCAACTGTACATCAGTAGATAGGGCAGATACATTTGCATCTTTAAATAGTTCTTTACCTGATAGTAGGTCAACGGTAATCGCTTGAACAAATTCATCTAATGTTATATTCTCAAGCTGCTCCGAAGTATACTCTGATATACCAAGAAGCTTCTTAATATTTTTGTATAGGTCTATAAGCCACCCCTTAAATCCTCTGCTAACAGATGCATTAACAAAAGCCTCACCCTTATCACCTATGGCTGTGGCTAGTGCCTCCTCTCTTACATATGTATCTATATCCTCCTGTGTAGCACCGCCCTTAATCATTTCCTTTATAATACGATTATAGTCTTTGCTATTCTTTACCTGATTGATATATGTAGGGTCTTCAGATATAAGCTGCATACCTTTATTATATAGCTTAGGGTCTGATACCTTAGCTATGTTCATCCATATGTGACCAAACTCGTGTACAGGGGTATTAAAACTTTCTAATCTACCATTTAGATATAGCTTGCCTTGATATACAGCACCATATACCCTTGTATCTTTAACTACTAATTTCTTTGCATATAGATTCTTTGTGAGTTCATTAAACTCTGCTTGTGATGTTACGACCTCTATTGAAGGGAATGACTTCTTTAGTCTCTCTAAGAATATCTCCCAAGTGCTTGCTTGTAAATCAGATATTTCATATGCCGTAGATGATGTAGACTGTGCAGATGTACCTGTAGCAGATACTGCATCAGCTTTAGTATAGTTAACCATCTTTGCTAATGGTGTCTCCGCTTCATATAATAGCTCTTCTATTTTTTGCTTGTTATTTAGTTGCAGTGCCTCTTCTAGGAGTGGCTTAATTATCTTCCTATCTCTTACCTTTAGTTTAGTAAATGCTTCAGATGCTAAT
>Ga0233415_10000496_pt1 | contig 18336 bp, 16 predicted proteins | sample Na_anoxic_12_MG_FD_188631 | JGI IMG/M metagenome (GOLD analysis project Ga0233415, IMG submission 188631) | Seawater microbial communities from Saanich Inlet, British Columbia, Canada - Na_anoxic_12_MG | ecosystem: Environmental > Aquatic > Marine > Inlet | place: Canada: British Columbia... | reverse complement strand
GATGCTTCCAGAAAAAAGGTCAGTTTTTTAAGACATGTGATCAGAATGCTAGGTCTTGATAATATTGAGGCTTGTCATGTCAGAGTGGAGGATTTATCCAGGGATCGCATCCTTAATAACACTTATGATGTTATTGTAAGCCGCGCCGTATCTTCCATGGTTAATTTTGTTCAGATGTCATTGCCCTTGCTGGCAAAAAATGGATTTATAATAGCCATGAAGGGGAAAGCATCTGTCAAGGAGATCGAATCAATTCAGTCACTCATAAAGACGAAGTCTGACACGCAGGAAAACAGTATAAGAAATTTTAACATTGTATTGAAAAACTACAGACTCCCGTATTTAAAATCGGAAAGATCAATCGTGATTTTAAAGAGTATTCTTTGAAGAATTTAGTGCCTAAACCCCGATTCATTTAACGGGGGGTAAACTTTTTTCTTCTTGCCACAAAGGCACCAAGACACTAAAGAAAGAATAACAAAATAAAATCCTTTGTGTCTTAGTGTCTTTGTGGCAAATATTTTTGATTCTGGCTTGTCCGGGTTAGGGATAGGTATGGACAAATGTTAATCTTTTTGATATCAAAATTTTCCAATAATTATTGAAACCTGAACAAAAACATGCAAAAGGAGATGAGCTATGCCAAGTAATGGACAACAGAGCACCATCGATTTAACCGTGGACCGGAATAATCTTTACCGTGAGGAATCCTTCACCGATATCAAAGTCGCCGCCATAAGGCGACTCACACCTGTAAAGCCCGATGGATCTGATGATGAAAGCCGTGATTCCATTTTTATGGCACAGACACAGTTGATGTCACCATCGGGGCCCGTAGTACTTCAGTCTATTCTTGATGCCGGGAATTTAGAACAGGCCATGGAGAGATTTCCCAAAGCCATGCAAAAAGAAATGGACAGGGTAATGGCAGAAGATAAAAAAAAGGAATAGGGGAAGGTTGTATGAAAGTTTTAATCTGTGGCAAAGGTGGCAGCGGAAAGAGTACTCTCTCGGCCCTTATTGCCATAGCTTTGAAAAATCGGGGGTACAGTGTTTTACTGGTGGATGCTGATGAATCGAATTATGGTCTTCACCGTTTGCTTGGCATTTCCCATCCTGTTTCATTAATGGACAATCTGGGCGGTAAAAAGGGGTTTAGACAAATGACAGCTTCGGCATTCCCCCAGACTTTAGATGCTGTTCCTTTTAAGGAAAGAATACGCATCAATGAAATCCCAGGGGACTGTATCACTAAATCTGACGGAATCAACCTGCTTGTTATTGGAAAAATCCATCATTTTGGAGAAGGATGTGCCTGTCCCATGGGGGTGCTTTCAAAAATGGTGTTGTCAAAACTCGATTTTAAAGAAAATGAAATCGTTATCGTAGATACTTCTGCAGGCATTGAGCATTTTGGCCGCGGGGTCGATGCGGAATGCGATATGATCATCGGAGTGGTGGATCCCTGCTTTGAGTCCTTTGTGCTGGCAGAGAAAATGCGTGATATGGCAATAAAAGCCGGGGCTGAAATGTTTTATGTACTTAACAAGGTTGATGAAAAAACCATAGATATAATGCATAAAAATATAGACCATGAAACCGTGATTGCCGAAATTCCGTATCTGCATGCTGTTTTCATGCATAATCTTGAGGGTAGGGAACTGAGGACAAGTTTTCTGGAAATAGATCTGATCTGTCAACGAATAGAAGATGTTAAACACAAGGTATGATTCAACAGGAATGAAACGTTTGCTCTAAAACAATCCAATAGCCAATGGAAAACCCGAAAACCATACCAAGCGGCGCTTATCCTAACCGTCCGCTTGTGGCAGTGGGGGCCGTTGTTTTTAAGGAAGACAAGGTCTTGCTGGTACTGCGTGCCAAACCGCCTGCTGAAAACCGATGGACCATTCCCGGAGGATCCGTTGAACTGGGTGAGACACTTCAGGAAGCGGCAGAACGGGAAATATGGGAAGAGACCGGCCTGACCATACAGGCCGGAGAGCCTGTATATACATTTGATGTAATTGAACGTGACTCAAAAGGGGCGATCCTGTTTCACTATGTTATTGTGGACATGGCGGCCGATTATGTGAGCGGAGAACTCAGACCCGGCGATGATGCCACCGATGTATGCTGGGCCTCATTCGGGGACGTTAAAAGCCTGAAGGTCAGCGCTGCGACACGTAAGCTGTTAAAGGAATGCTACAGTTCATGGCAGGACGAAGGGAACTAGTGTCCATCCCTAAATGGTCTTTTTGCCCAATCTCTGCGTTATGTTCAAAAAATAATCCTAGGAATATTAAACATATGCCTGTGGTTATTTTTTTCACATGCCTTGATCTTGAACAAAAATCCTCATTTATGGATGGACACGAAATAACTTGATAAAAAATGAAGGAGTTAATTTATGGCAAATGTACCCGTTAGCGATTATTATGAAGATCTACAGATAAGCCCCAATGCCGATAAGGAAATGATCGAGCGAGTTTTCCGGATACTGGCGAAACGATATCATCCCGATAATACTGAAACCGGCGATGCCGAAAAGTTCAACGTGCTTTATAAAGCATACCAAGTCCTTTCCGATCCTGAAAAGCGGGCGGCCTTTGATGCAAAATACGAGGAGTTACGCGCGTCTAAATGGAAGATCGTTGAAGAAGCGTCACAGTCTGAGGGCTTTGAGAATGATGAGCGGATACGTCAAGGAGTTCTTTCTTTGCTGTATGTCGCACGCAGACAGGATGCTCTTAACCCAGGAATGGGCATCATGGAATTTGAGAAACTGCTTGGATGTCCCCAACATCACATGGAGTTTCATATTTGGTATCTCAAAGAAAAAAACCGGATCCGTCTAACTGATACAGGGGAGTATGCCATCACAGCGGATGGTGTAGATAAGATGGCAGAGAACGATATGTTGTTGAGAAAGGATCGTTTATTGCCATGGGTCGGTGAATCTTCAACAAAGAGCGGGGAATCAATGGATTCGGACCCCGACGACAAAACCCTTATAAGGAGTGATGGAGAACGGGATTCGAGTTGATATACTGCTCCAACTTAGGGCTCACTGATTACCGGTCACTGCCGGGAGTTTGGGTTTCAGAAGCGAATTACGTATGTTTTGAAGTTCTACCGCATTGTTTGAGAAAATCCATTCTACGCTCCTGTTGAGTTCACGGGATAAACAGTTTTTAGAACCAATAAACCCCGTTCCAACAAGTTGTTTCTGCTTATGGTGTTTTTTCAGTATGGTATCGGTTATTAAGAAGTAATGCCCTGCAACTCCCCGGTAGTTTTTCCAAAGGACCAGATTGCTTAACCTTTTAACATTAAACCGGGCGCTCGGAAGAAATGTTGACGAAGGTACAAAGTTGATCAACATGAACATCTCTGGCCGCAGAGAAATGAAATGAAAATCAACCTGAGGCGTCAGTTGACTGAAAAGATCTTTCAACACATTGTTTTGATATACAAGATCAGGATATTTTTCTTCCTTGATTTCAACCATAAGATGTAAGGTTTTGCTATACTTTTGAATTACTTCGGAAAGAGAAGGGATCAAGTTACAATGTTCTTTTAACTCTGAAAGTGTTACCTTGTTTACCTCTACATCGGACTTGAACACTCTTTGAAGGTTCCTGTCATGAAAGACAACCGGTTGCAGATCTTTGGTCCAGCGGATATCAAATTCTATACCCCACACGCCGGCTTCTTTTACACGGTCAAATGCAGCGATTGTATTCTCAAAAACCGTCTTATTATCATGCTCTCCACGATGTGAAACAATTTTGCACTGTTTCAATAGTTCTTTATCGGGGATGGGTTGCGACAGGTACGCATAGAAAAAATCGACAACCTGAAGCAATCGTTCTTCAAGCCAAAGGGTGATATTCATAACCATATCCTTGATAGTTTCCATCCAGAAATTGCCCTTTTCCGCAATCTCCGCGCCTGCCCCGTGAAATGCGAAGCCTATTTCTCTGGGGTCAATCTTCGGAATCACTTGTGCGGCGTACCACTTGTACGCCTCAGCATAATTCCTTGATTTCCTTGACCTTGCGAAAAATTGCAAATTTCTGCATTGAAAACTTAATTTGTGCCAAATAAAAATTTATGGATGGACACTAGTTAGAATATATCATTTAAAATAACAAGTAGTTTTACTCTTATACTTAAGATATGGGTTTAAGTATTTATCATTGAACAGCAAAATAATTTTTTGCATACATACAAATAGAATAAAATCAAGATTTCGTCAAATTGCTGGGTGAAAAATGGTTGAGCAGGAAAGGATTGATATATAATTTCCATTGACAATGTTCAACAGGCCGCAAAGATCTCGCACTTAAGTCTGCCCCCCTGACACTACTTGACCTTTTCTAATTTTTCTAACAAGCTCCGGGCGTTATTGATATTTTTTTTTGCTTTATTGTGTTCAGGATTCAGGGCTAAAGTCTTTTCCCATTCCTTTATAGCACTTTGTAGTTCTTCGTTCAGAAAGTGTTTGACACCTTTAAGGTAGTGTACTTCGGCCTGTTTCTTCATAGACTTTTTTATATTAGAAATAGTTTTTTCAACACAATCATATTGAGGGTCTGCTCTGTTAAGCACATTTAATGCTTCGGTATAATTCTTCCGAATTGTCAAGTGTTTTGCTTGTTGACAAAAAGCGGTATTGATCAGATCTTCGGCCGCTTTATTCGATTTGTCATAATCTAAAATCTTTCCTGCAACATCCAGCACTTTCCGGTATCGTTTTTCTTTCAAAAAGTTTTCCGCCTTTTTCAATTCAATACGGATATCGATCGTAGGACGGGTAAATTCTGATCCGAGTACGGGAAGTTTAAGAATGGTTCCGGGTACTGGTTCTTTATCGGTTTTAAGATTGTTGAAATAGGCGATCAGAAAATCTTTTGAAGGATCTTTATAGAATTTCTTTGAAATACCTTTAAGAGTGTCTTTTTCGTTTACTTTATAGTTTAGGTATTCTTTTGGATGTAACCTGTTTTTCAGATATTCTAAGGCCTCTTCATGACCGGGGGCATATCTTAACGTTGTCAGAAACTGCCCTTGGGCGTCTTTGAATCTCCTTTTTTTGCAAAACTCTACACCCGTTGTAAAATGCTGGTTGGCTTTATGATCGATGGTAGATTTTAAGGAGGCTATCTTTTCAGGAATTATTGTGCTGTCCGGATTCAGTGTGCCGGCAATTTGCATGTAAAAAAGGGCGGTTTGCAATTTGTCATTTTTTTCATATTCCAGCGCTTTTTCCAGGTAGGAAGAAGAGAGCAAAACATTAGTATTATCAGGAACTTTATCGGAAAAACCGTATGCAAATTTATCGACGAATTCTCCAAGAAACTCCCACACACCGGCGCATCCAGTGAAAAAAAACAGAATAGTTAACAGCAAATAAATGTTAAACAACTTTTTCATTTCAATTCCATGTTTTGAAATACGGACAGTTTGTTTTTAAATTTTTCAATATCATATTCGCCGTATATTGCCGAACGATTGATTCTGTAATTATCAATAAAAAACGGATTCGATTCCTGCTCAACAGTGAATGCGGCACGGTAGCCGTGTTTTTTTAACATGGCAATGACGAGATTGTTGGTTATACCATACGGATATGCCAGGCATTCGCATTCTTTATTCAGTTTCTTTTTGAACAACTTTTTGGGGTCACTTATCTCCATTTCAAGGGATTTGAAGTATTCTTTAAACGACTCCTTCTTTTTTGGTACTGTCAGATTTCGGTGGGTTTTGGTTTGGCATTGGATATCAAACCCGGCTTCTGAGAGCTCTTTAATTTGTTTCCAGGACATGGCTTTTCCGCCGCCGATAAAATCGGTGTAAATAAAAAATGTGGCCGGGAAATCATATTTTTTCAATATGGGGAAAGCGAAGTCATATACGGAGCTCCATCCGTCGTCAAATGTAATCACAACAGATTTTTCAGGTATCTGTTCCTTATAATCGAGAAAATCTAATAATTGATCCAGCGTGATAACATGATAGTTGTTATCCTTAAGATATTTCATCTGGGCTTTAAAGTCGCCTTGAGTGATTGATATTTTACTCGGTTTGTTTTTGGAGAAACTGTAGTATGCCAAAACCGGAACGGTTTGATAACCCCCGGATTTAAGGCCGCTTTTATTGAAGGGGAATAAGGGAATAATCAATTTCTCTCCGGGAGTCAGGCTTTTGATATGGTTAAATTCGGAGATTAGCCACTCTTTGGACGGATCGTTCAAGTATTCTGCGGCAAGGGAAGAAAGGGTGTCTTTGGCGGTTGCCGTGACAATGATAAAGTCGTTATTAATTCGGGTTTCAGAAATCTTGTGGCGTTCCGGAAAACTTGTTGCACAGGCTGTAAGAAGCAAAAGACATATAAGAAAAAGTACTCCGAAAACGATTTTTCTTCTACTTAATGGTTTCGGCATTGTGCTTATCCTTTATGCTGAGCAACTTAAACGTTTCAACCGGTTTTGTTTTGCCCTTGATATGCTGCGGCGAAAGCGGTTTTACGGTAATTATGTCTTCAAGATTTTCATAAACACTTTTAGTGATAATAATTTCGCCGGGGTTGGCGAGACTGTTCAGATTTGCGGCCAGGTTCACAGTATCACCAATCACGGTATATTCCATCTTATCCTGTGATCCGATATTACCTGATACCACAACTCCGGAATTAATTCCGATACCCACAGATTGCAGGAGGCTGTCTCCATTGTTTCGTTTATTCATAAACTTCTTCTGCATATCAATTGCAGCCCTTACACCCCTTTCCACATGATCTTTGTGATAAACCGGGACCCCAAAAACTCCCAGAACCGCATCACCTATAAACTTATCCACATATCCGCCATGATCCTGTATTGCCTGCGTGGCAATCTCAAAGTATTTATTCAGCCCCTCAACGATTTCTTCAGGCTCTTTCGACTTTGAATATGATGAAAATCCTCTGATATCGGTGAATACGATAGTGACTTCATTCCTATGGCCTTTAAGCCAGGCACTTTCAGGATCGGCCATGATCATTTCAAGAACTTCAGAACCGATATACTTGCCAAACGATTTCTGCATGAGAGAGTTCTTCCATAGTTCATCTCCCATGCGGTTAAACGCGGTGGCCAGGTTTCCCAGCTCGTCATTTCTTGCCAGTATTATTTTGTGCCGATAATTTCCCGAACCGATTTCACCGGTTGCCAGAACCAGATTTGAAATAGGGCGGGAGAAATGGAATCCTAACCACACTGCAATTACGCTCCCGAACAGTATGATGAAAAATGTTATCACTACAATTGTCAAACGGGCTTGGTGGATTAATTTTTCGATAAAATCGATCGACACTCCAACATGGACTTGACCCAGTTTTTTACCTTTAAATAATACAGGACGGGTTAAATTCAAAACATGTTGGCCGGATTTTGAGTAGTAATTAAAGTAAGTAACGTTTTGTTCTTTTTTCACATTTTCCATGTGTGCGAACTTTTCATAGGTCTTGCCGATTTTATTGATGTCGGTATGTGCCTTTATGGTCTGATTGTGATCAACGATGATCGCATAAAGAAGCCCCTCAACAGTTGTTGCATCTTTTATTAAAGTATTGAGCCTTAAGATATTGTCTTCCAGAAGGGGGACAGAAGAGTTGCTGCTAAAATAGTTCAGACTGACTTTGCCGATTTTGATGGTTTGTCGATAAAGCCTTTCTTTTTGCTGGCTTAAAATGAAAAAGCTCATTACAAAAATAGTAGTGATAATAATGACCATGGTTGCAGCAAAAAACTGGAGCCATATTGGGATGCGGGGTGGAGGAAGACCTTCGACAAAGTTCCCGCGCTTATCTTTGACAAGTCCTTTTATATCATCTGCCAGCGTTTTAACCGAAATCTGATATCCAATATTTACTGCCTTGACCAGCTCTTCTTCCGACGCATAACCGAGTTCAACGATGATCTGCCCTATTCGAACGGTCTTGCCCAGGGTATAGAGTTTTTCTTTCTGCACCTTTAGGGCTTCCTGGAGTTGTTTTTCTGTAATAATGCCTTTTCGTTTAAGGACCTCGCCTATTGTCATACGAAAATCATCAGGAGGTTTCCCAAACAATTTCTTGATTTTGGAATAAATAATATTTTGTGAGGTCAATTGGTTCATGGATAAGATTTCGAGACTTGAAAATTCAACAGTTTGACGATTAATACGCCTTTTTTATGAAAAATCTTCAAATTATTAAGTTTATCTAAATAGGGTTGATCTGTCAATACTGGAGAAGTGTTCTCTCTGAACCCTTCAAAATTGATGAACTCGTAAAAAGTCATCTCTCACAGCCCGGCTTAGACACCTAGATTTTAGGTGAAACTGCAGTTAATGAAAAACCCGCAGCATGGAATTTAAATTACAAACAAAAATGTCTTGACAACTTGACCAATATTTGCCAGTGTGCATTTATGCTGAATTCAAAATCTCCTATTCCGTTATACCACCAACTGGCGGATATCCTGCTGGCTAAAATACGTTCGGGGAAATACCCCTCAGGGTCAAGGATTCCGTCGGAAAACAGCCTTTCCGTGCGTTACGGTATTGGCCGGCCCACTGCAAGGCAGGCCACCGATTTGCTGGTTCGCAAACGAATACTTATCCGCAAGCGAGGTTCAGGGACCTTTGTATGCAAAGATCAAAAAGAGGTTGATCTCTTTTCACTGGCAGGAACACTCTCATCCTTTCATAAAAAAGGGATATTGGTTTACACAAGTATTCTGCAAAAGATCAAGTTAAAATCGATTGGAGGCGATCCGGAAAATCCTTTCGCAAATAAAAAGGCATATTTTTTTTCCAGGCTCAGCCGGGTTGAAAAGGTACCTGTTCTTATCGAGGATATTTATCTCCACGAAACCCTGTTTGCTAAAATAGACAGGATTGACCTGTCGGGCCGATCTCTTTCGCAAATTGTTGATGAAAATTTCTACATGAGGCCCCTTGGCGGAAAACAGAACTTCAGAATAGGCTATTTAACCGGGAAAAAGGCGCAGTGTTTACACGTTGCACCGGACATCCCGATTCTTACAGTGAAAAGATTCCTGCACTTTGAGCAGGCAAAAAATGCTGTTTATTCAGAGCTTTATTGTAGAACAGATAAGTTTGTTTTTTCACAGACATTAGGAGAATATGCAGATGAAAGATAGAGGCTACTATGAAGGATTCGGGGGAGCTTATCTTCCTGAAATTCTTGTTACAACCTTTGATGAACTTGACGAAACTTTTCAAAAGGCAAAAGATGACCCCGTTTTCTGGCAGGAATATGTTGATATCATGTCAACCTATTCCTGCAGGCCCACACCCGTGACCTTTGCTGAAAATCTTACCCGGCATTTCGGAGGTGCGCGCATTTATATTAAGAGAGAAGATCTTAACCATACAGGCGCCCACAAGGCCAACAATGTTATGGGGCAGGGGCTTTTGGTAAAACGGATGGGAAAGTCCCGGGTTATTGCAGAGACCGGTGCGGGTCAGCACGGGGTGGCGACTGCCACCATGGCTGCAAAGTTTGGATTCAAATGTACCATCTATATGGGCGAAGTGGATGTCCGGCGGCAGCGCCCCAATGTCTTCTGGATGGAGCGACTGGGTGCAGACGTCGTCACCGTGCGGGAAGGGACCCGGATCTTAAAGGATGCCATTAATGAGGCATTTCGTGACTGGGTGACGAATATGGACACCACACATTATGTGTTGGGAACCGCTTGCGGCCCGCATCCTTTCCCGGAAATGGTCTCTTTTTTCCAATCGATTATCGGAAAGGAGGCCAGAAAACAGATTCTTGAAAAAGAGGGAAGACTTCCTTCCCGTATTTACGCATGTGTGGGAGGGGGGTCAAATGCATTAGGGATATTCAAGGCTTTCCTGGATGATCCTGTTGAACTTGTGGGGGTTGAGGCCGGGGGAAAAGGGCTGGACACAGGCAAGCACGCTTCACGCCTATCTTCTAAAGATGCAAGCATCGGTGTGGCCCAGGGGTATAAGACATATTTTTTACAGGATAATGACGGCCAGATGAAAGAGACCCACAGTGTTGCGGCCGGCCTGGATTATGTGGGTGTTTCACCGATCCTGGCACAATTTGCAGAAAGCGGTCGTATTCGATTCGAAGCAGCAACAGACAGGGAGGTTGTAGATGCCCTCTCGCTTACGATTCAAAAAGAGGGTTTGATCCCGGCATTAGAGTCGGCTCATGCCTTTGCACAGGCATTTAAGGAGACGCAGGCCATGACCAAAGAGGATATTATCCTGATCAATCAATCCGGCAGAGGAGACAAGGATATTTTTACCGTTGCCGATGCATTTGCCGATCCAAAATGGCAGGAATTTATAAAGGAAAAAGCAGAGGAATATCATGCTTGAACCGTATCTGAAAAACAGACTCAAAGAAAAAGAGATTCTGTTGATGACACATATCGTTCTTGGATACCCCACAATCGAGGATACTTTCAAAATCATAGAATCGATGGTCAACGCCGGTGTCGATCTGATGGAGCTGCAAATCCCTTTTTCCGAACCGATTGCAGACGGCCCGGTAATTCTGCACGCCAATCAAAAGTCTCTTTCAAGGAAGACAACCGTTCAAAAATGCATCGATTTTGCCCGAAAGGTTACCGGAACTTTTGATATCCCATTCCTTTTTATGAGTTACTACAACATTCTTTTTAAATACGGGGTCGGCAGGTTTACTGAGGCAATGGTCCAAAGCGGTATTAAGGGTGCTATTGTGCCGGATCTTCCTCCTGAAGAGGGGAGGGACTACCTCGACGCCATGGAAAAACAGAACCTTGTTCCGATCTTCATATTTTCTCCCACCACACCGGATAAGCGGATGAAATACCTTGCTTCCTTTGGAAAGGGCTTTATCTATTGCGTGGCCAGAAAAGGGGTGACCGGTGTGGATACCGATTTTTCAAAACAGCTGAAAAAATATCTTGATAGATGTCGGAAAGCGACAGATCTTCCTCTGGCCCTGGGTTTTGGTGTTAAGGAGAAAAAAGATGTCGATTTTCTAAAGGGAAAAGCAGATATCGCGGTCGTGGGATCACAAACCATCCGGCTGGTTGATAAAGAAGGAATTGGAGCTGTTGGGGAATTTATCAAAAGCCTGAGGTAAGAGCGATCTATTTGTGACAACTGACCAAAAATCAGTGACCAGTAACGAGTAAACCCAGAACCCAGAACCCCGATCTAATAATCAATAATCAATTTTTAATTATTAATTGTTAACCATTGATTATTAACCATTATTTATTCAACCCATACCCCTATCTGTATTTTCGAAAAATCAAAGTTGCGTTTGTACCGCCAAAGCCGAAAGAATTGGAAAGAGCGGTATCGATTATGGCCTGTTTTGCCTCCCCACGCACATAGTTCAGGCCCCGGCATTCCGGATCAATCTGTTCCAGGTTCAAAATTGGCGGGACCTTATTATCATAAACAGATAATACGCTCAGAGTTGCTTCAATTCCTCCTATGGCTCCCAAAGAATGTCCAAGCTGAGATTTATTAGCCGTAATAAACGGCCGTTCTCGATCAGATCCAAAGACCTCCATTATGGCATTGGCTTCATTAATATCACCTTTGGGCGTTGATGTGGCATGAGGATTGATTAAATCGACTTCTTCGGGCTCAATTTGTGCATCTTCCAAAGCCAGTTTAATGCATCTAATGGCGCCGTCAATATCAGGTTCGGTAATATGGCTGGCATCTCCGGTCATTCCAAAACCGATGACTTCCGCATATATCTTAGCCCCTCTATTTAAGGCATGTTCCAGCTCTTCCAGGATCAAAACGCCTGATCCCTCTGCCATAACAAAGCCGTTACGGTTTGCATCAAATGGCCGGGAAGCGGATTGGGGAGTTGTGAATTTTGGCGACAGCGCTCTAAGCGCATGAAAACCGGCTATGGTTAATGGGGTAATCGCAGCTTCTGTTCCGCCACAGGCTATGGCGTCTTCTTTGCCCAGTTGAATTCTCTGGAAAGATTCACCAATCGCATGAGCGCCGGAAGCACAGGCAGTTGCTATGCAAGCATTGGCGCCTTTGGCCTTGAAAGAAATACTGATATTACCGGCCGCCAGATTCGGTATCAGACGCGGGATTAAAAAAGGGGATACTTTTTTACCGTTTAAGAAACGTTTAAATTCGTTTTCCCATGACTGGGGGCCACCCAAACCCGAGCCGATAATGACACCAATCCGATACGGATCAACTTCTCCTTTTTCTAAATTTACATTAGAGTCGGCAATGGCTTCCAGTGTTGCTGCGTAGGCAAACTGGATGAACGGATCCATATATTTAATCTGTTTCAGATCCTCTTTTGAAAAACCGTGTTTTCTCTGTTTGACAATATCTTTAATGTTAAAGTCTTTGACTTCGCCGGCAATCAAGGGGAAGTCTTCCGCCAATTTAAATTTGGCTTTCACTTCATCCAGATCACCCCACTGGGTAATCCGGTCAATACCTGATTTGCCCGCCAGCATAGCCTCCCATGTGGTCGGCACATCCAGTCCCAGTGACGTAACCATCCCTATCCCGGTGACCACAACCCTGTTTAATTCTATGATTTTTCTCATTTTTTCTCCATTAAAATAGATGAACTCGTAAAAAGTCCGATTTAGACGGTTTCGCAAAAAGTTCAAATTCAAGGCGTGCAAATTTTGCAATCATGAGGCGTACTTATCGTACGTTGAATGATTACGAAATGCAGCACAACGCAGAAGTTGGACTTTTTACGAGACCGTCAAAATATCTTTTCTGTTTTTTTATGAAAGCCGCACCTGAAAACAGCATTAAGAAAAAGTGAAACTTTGTCAATATCTTTGTTCCCGGGACTCGATTCCACACCGGAACTCACATCCACGGCATGAGGTGAACTCACCTTTATTGCATGGGAAACATTTTCGGGCGTAAGACCTCCGGCAATGATCAGCGGATGTTTTTCACCAAAGTTTTTGGCCTGTTCCCAGTTCCATTCGAGCGCATTCCCTCCGGGAAGTCTTCCTTGGCCGCATTCCACCAGAAAAGCCGATGGCTGATAATTTTCAGCATCTTTTAAAGATGGATTGCCGTTAACAAATAAAGCCTTTATCACCTGAAGATTTTCGTTGCGAAGACGACCAACCAGTTCATGGGATTCCTGGCCGTGCAGCTGAACCGTGGAGAGATGGCAGAACTTTACATGGTGCATAATGCTCGAAAACGTTTGGTTAACAAACACGCCCACTTTTTTTACCCGTTCCGGCAAGGCAAGGCAGATTTTTCTTGCCCGATCGTCAGTCAGATGTCTCGGGCTTTTGGGATAAAAGACGCATCCGATGGCATCCGCCCCAAGCGCAACACATTGCACAGCTTGTTCGACCCTGGTCAGGCCGCATATCTTGACCTGCGGTATAAAGTTGTTATTGCGCATTTTATGGTAAAAGCTTTGATGTGAACCGCTTTAGGCAATTTTCCGGCTTGTTCGGATAAGGCCATTATAATTGTCGGGATATTTATAATGCAAGACTTTTGTTGACAGTCCCGCAAAAAGTCACAGTCCGACGGCAAAGTAAAAAGCTCCAAATTCAAGGCGCGCAAATCCTGAGGAATGAGGAGTACTTATAGTACGCTGCAATGACGAAGGATGCAGCGCAACGCAGAAGTTGGACTTTTTACGAAGCCGTCTTTGTTTGTTTTTAGGTTCCTTGCGTATTTTCGGATGAATCCTCTCCCAGGAGCGATTTGAGAAAAGACCCTGGGTTATCCGCACGTACAAGGCTTTCGCCGATCAAAAAATTCCATATTCCCGAATATTTCATTTTTTCAATCTCTTTACGTGATCTGATTCCGCTGGCAGCCACCGCCACCTGATCGGGTTCGAGGAGAGATTTCATCCGAATTGAGGTATCGAGATCGGTCTCAAAAGAACGCAAATCGCGATTGTTTATTCCGATAAGCCCGGCGCCTGCCAGGGTGGCCTTTTCCAGGTCCTTTTCCGAATGAATTTCCACCAGGGCATCGATTTGAAGTTCGTTGCACAGGTTAAGATAATCTTTCAGCTGTTTTGGGTCAAGAATGCTGGCAATCAACAAAAGGGCATCTGTCCCCATGACCGCAGACTCAAAAATCTGGTATGAGGATATCAGAAAGTCTTTGCGAAGCACCGGAAGGGTTGTGCTTTTCCGGGCGCTTTTCAAGTCGTCGATACTGCCCTTAAAATGAGACCTATCGGTCAGGACGGACAGAGCCGCCGCTCCTCCCCTTTCACATTCTACAGCGTATGTGACCGGATTCAGATCAGGGCAAATGATCCCTTTGGAAGGGGAGGCCCGTTTGATTTCGGCAATGATATTAACTCCGGATGGGCCAGGTTGAATAAGTTTTTTCAAAAAAGGGCGCCTTTTTTGTGTGATAAGCGCTTTTTTACGGAGGAGACGTTCAGGCAAACGTAATTTTGCCGATGCTATCTCATGTTTTTTATCTTCAACGATTATTTGCAAAAAATCTTTTTTCATTTTCCGATCACTTACCGGAGAACAGAGTTTCCAAATAGAATCTGGTGATGGGATCGACGTCGTTAAAAAGGTGTTCGTTGCTCTGGTTTTTTATTGCCATCTGTTTTCGGATATTCGTGGCAAGAGTTTTACCCAGCTCCACGCCGAACTGATCAAAAGGATTTATGTCCCATACAAAGGCTTCAAAAACTGTTTTAGCTTCATAAAAGGAAAGCAGGCGGCCGATGTTTTCCGGCGAAAGATCATTTAAAGTAAGTGTTGATGACGGCCTGTTACCGGAAAAAGATTTTGCAGGATTTTCGTCTTCTTTTCCCATTGCAAGGGCTTGGGGCTGTGCAATCAGATTTGACCAGAGTTCCTGGTGATTGGTGACCCCTTTGGATTGATTCTGATATTGTTTAAAATGGGGATTGATTACGCCGATAAAATCGATGGGGAAAGGACGACCCTGGTGTGCCAGTTGAAAGAATGAATGCTGGGCATTGGTTCCCGGTTCTCCAAAAATAATATTACCCGAAGGTTCATCCAACGGCTCACCTTTTTGTGTGACTGATTTGCCGTTACTTTCCATATTAAGTTGCTGGATATGAGCTGCCAGCTTGGAGAGAGGTGATGCATAGGGGATGATGGCATTAGCAGGGTATCCCAGGAAATTATTGTTCCAGATTGAAATAAGAGCGGCAATAAGGGGAATATTTTCTTCCACCGGCGCATCCTGAGCATGAAGGTCCATGTCTTGAGCGCCTTCTAAAAACCGTTCAAACCGTTCATACCCTAAATATAGACTCAACGGCACGCCGCCAACTGCTGAAGTAACACTGTATCTTCCACCAATGAAATCGAACATGTGAAATGAAGAAAGGACAGGATTTGAAGGATCATCTCCAGGAGATCCCATGCTGGTAACAGTCACAAAATGTTGGGCAGGATCAAGACCTTTCTCTGTCATAAAGGCATAAACCTGATTGGCGTTGGCTAAGGTCTCGGCAGTTGTGTAGCTTTTTGAGATGACGATCCACAGGGTAGTTTCAGGATCGATGGTCGAGGCAATGGATCCAAAGTTATTAATGTCCACGTTTGAAAGAAACATTATTTCAATATTTTTTTCTGCCAGCGGAGCTAATGCTTGTGCTACAAATTCCGTTCCCAGATATGATCCACCTATTCCGATGACAACAACATGTTTAAACGGTTTTCCGGTTGATCCGGTTATCTTTTTAGTATGAACTTTTGATGCAAACAGTTTGATATCATCTCTTACCCTTCTTATTTCAGGCATCACATCTTTGCCGTCAACAAAAACCGGATTGCCTGCAAAGCTCCTCGCTGCTGTGTGAAGTGCCGCCCGGTTTTCAGTTGTATTGATCTTTTCTCCACGGACCATGGCAATAAACTTTTGTTTCAGACTGCAGGATTCAGCCAGCTCAAACAACAAATCCATGACCCTGTGATCTAGTCTCTGGCGTGAAAAATCATAAAAGATACCGGCACCATTTAAAGAGAAATTTATTAGTCGATCTTTTTCTTTTAGAAGATGTTTGAGATGTTTTTCAGGACGGCTTATGATATCAGCATGCCGGGCCAGATTTTTCCAGGCGGGGATATCATTTAGTTTTATGCCGGTCATATGATCCTCCTTTGATTTGACAGATCAAAAGCGTCTCGAGCAAGATATCGACTCACACAAAATGGAGTGTATTTTGTCGAGTATGTTGCAATCGTCCATACACTCAGGAAAATCTTTTCTTTTCTCACATTTTCTACAGGGGCTCTTTATAAAGTAACCGATTTCAAAATCGAACCTGTAGTTAAGGTTTTTATAAGGCAAATATTTCATTTGTCGAGAAATCATATTTAAAAGATAGCATAACATCCTAACCATAACAAGGGAAACTCCAATTTGCAGCAGGGCAAACGCATTTGAATCCCAATACAGGGAGAACGCTCCACGACGGCGTGTGTCTCTTTCCAAGAGAAACACGCCGTCGCTACGCTGCACCGAAATCAAATGCGTTTGCCCTGCAATTTGCAGATATCGTTAAATAGTTAAGTGGGAAAGTGGTTGAGAACGAGGTCTGAATTTAAGTATGACGGTCTCGTAAAAAGTCAGATTTTGATGGCAAAGTAAAAAGCTCCAAATTCAAGGCGCGCAAATTCCGAGGAATGAGACGTACTTATAGTACGTTGCAGTGACGAGGAATGTAGCGCAACGCAGAAGTTGGACTTTTTACGAAGCCATCAAGTATAGATTCGATATTTTCCAGAAAAGGGAAGGGATAGATAAAAAAATCCGGATCATCTTTTATTTGGCTCTACTATGTTATTTAATTCCTCAAAATTTTCAATAATATAATCTGCACCTGCCTGTAACAGGTCCTCTTTCAGCTTGTCTTTGTCAGATGATGATATGAGAATTCCGATACCGGCAAATCCTGCTCTGGATCTTGAGGCCGCTACCATATCATCAGGCATATCCCCAATATAATAGAATCTGGAGACTTTATGTTTTTGGATCTCGGCAATGGCATCAAGCATATAAGGATTAGGTTTGCTTAGAGAAACTCTTCTTTTTTCATTTTTATATATCTTTTGTTCTTCTTTGATACAATCGTCAAGCGTGTAAGTAAATTTGAAAAACTTTCTCAGGCCGAAATAATCTAAAGGATAGTCGGCCTCGGCTTTGGGCCGGCCTGTGGCGACGGCCAGAATGTTACTTTTTGAGAGGCGTTCAAGGATGGGTTTGTCAACCATAAGCTTCTCTTTGTTTATATATCCCTTTTGATGGTATACTTTTGTAGGAATGCCGTAGGTGGCTTCAAACATCTTCTTTCCAAGATATATTTCCTGGAAAATCTGTTTTATAATATTCCCGCTTCCAACATCACCGGTGTAAAGGCCGGTAATGAATTCATGCTTTTGTTTCCCGTTTTTTTTCATCAGAGAGGTTATCGGGCTTTTTGTGGAGTTTAAAAACTGCGATAGGGCTGCAACATCACAACCGCTGATAATTATATTATGTCTGGTCCATGGGTCCGGGTCTTGTTGGCTTGTTGGACCTTTTACCAAAGTGAATAAAAGGTTTATGACAAAAAAAGTTAAGTCCCAATCATTATTCAGGCCCCCGCTTTGTTTTACTCTGGCAAGATCTGTTAAAGAAAACAGAGGATCGGGCAGATCTTTCCATGATCTTGCTCCCCTGAAAAACAATCTGGCGGTTTGTCTTACAGTCTCACGGTATGACCCTGAGACATCAACAATGACACCATCCATGTCAAAAACGATTAATACTTGAGATTTCATATAGAAAATTCCTAACTCGGAAAAGCCGGAACCAAGAAATATTTGCCACCAAGGCACAAAGACACGAAGGATTTTATTTTGTTATTCTTTCTTAGTGTCTTGGTGTGTCGAGAAGAAAAAAGTTTTGCCACAAAAAGCACAAAATTCGCAATTAAGAAACTAACTAAGATTGATGGCTTCGTAAAAAGTCCGATTTAGACGGTTTCATAAAAAGTTCAAATTCAAGGCGTGCAAATTTTGTAATCATGAGGCGTACTTGTCGTACGTTGAATGATTACAAAATGCAGCACAACGCAGAAGTTGGACTTTTTACGAGATCGTCAAGATTATATACAATAGATATATTATTTATTGCAATTTATTTTCGAAATGACGTGCTTATTTATTTTCCGGGTAGGTGCCAGGGTGTGGATGAGCATGTTTGCAGAGAGTGGCACTAATTACGCTACTTTTAGAAAGCTCATATTACTGATCTTAAAGGTAAATATAAGTG
>Ga0233415_10000495_pt1 | contig 18347 bp, 25 predicted proteins | sample Na_anoxic_12_MG_FD_188631 | JGI IMG/M metagenome (GOLD analysis project Ga0233415, IMG submission 188631) | Seawater microbial communities from Saanich Inlet, British Columbia, Canada - Na_anoxic_12_MG | ecosystem: Environmental > Aquatic > Marine > Inlet | place: Canada: British Columbia... | reverse complement strand
TATTAAAAAATAAAAAAAACAAGTAATAATATACTATAAACCAAACACTAAAGAAGGTTTACCTTTAGTGCAAATAAATTAACGTAAACCAAACTAAAACCAAAACCAAATGACTTTTTATTACCGCACTCATTCGTGGAGTAGTGAACCACAAATTACCGAAGAAACCAAAGCTTTATGGAAACATATGGCTGAAAAAGGAAACTGGCGTATTGTCCAATTGCCTAATGGTTTTTACCAAACTGAATACCAAGACCTTAAACAAGAAGACACTTGGCATGACGTAACCAGAAGAGAAACAATTAAAGGAGCTGAAATGGCAATTGATTCAACAGTTGAGCATTATGCTAAAAAAATTGCTTTCTTAAATGGTCCTAAAGTTGTAAAGACTTTCAAATAAAAATTACAATCAAATCAAATTCAATTAAATTATGTCAGACTTAATAGTCAAAAATCTTAGCTTTGGAAAAGAAGCGAAAGATAAAGTATTTGAAGGTATCACAAAACTCACAAAAGCCGTTAGCTCTACATTAGGGGCTAGCGGTAAATGTGTGATGCTTGAAGACGGTAGCGGAAAACCATTAATTACAAAAGATGGTGTTACAGTAGCAGACAGTATTATACTATTAGACCCGGTTGAAAACATGGGTTCTACGCTGTTAAAAGAAGCTGCTCGTAAAACTGTAAGAGAAGCTGGAGATGGTACAACCACAGCCACCGTATTGGCCCACGCAATACTTACGGAAGCTTACAAGGAGTTAGATTTAGAAGACCCTATAAGCACAAGAGAATTAAAAGACGGTATTGAAAAAGCAACTGAAGAAGTTGTAAAGTATTTAGAAAAAAATGCATTACCGGTTACAGGAAACATGATAGATAATATTGCAACAATATCTACAAACAATGATCCTGAATTAGGTAAAATTATTGCTGATGCATTTAGATCTGTTGGAGAAACAGGTGTAGTTATGATGGAAACATCTGAAGATGCAGAAACAAAGTTTGAAGTTGTAGATGGCGTACAATATAACAAAGGATTAACAAACTCCCATTTTGTAACCAGTCAACAACAGCGTGCAGCTGAATTAGATAACCCGCTAGTATTGCTAATCGAATCACCAGTCGATAATGTTAGACAAATACAAGGTGTTTTAGAACACGTTATTAAAAACAATAAGCCTTTATTAATAATTGCAGATGTTGAGCCAGTCGTTATTTCAACATTAGCAATGAACAAAGTAAAAGGTAATATAAAAATAAATATAATCAATGCTCCTACATATGGAGTAGGCAAGAAAGAGATATTAGATGATCTAGCTATGCTTACAGGAGCTACTATAATTAATGAAGATTTAGGAGACGATCTCGATCTAATACAACCAGAGCATTTAGGTACTTGTATAAAAAGTATTACTACCGATGAAGAAACAATTCTTCAGGTTAATAAAATGTCAGAAGAAGTGGAAGAAGTAATTAATAGTATTAAAAAAGATTTATTAAAAACCACTAAGCCTCACGAAATTGTTAAACTTGAAAAAAGATTAGCTAGATTATCAGCTAAAATAGCAATAGTAAAAGTAGGTGCAAACTCTGAAGTTGAATTAAAAGAAAAGAAAGATCGTGTCGAAGATGCAATATGTGCTACAAAAGCTGCTATCAAAGAAGGGGTTGTTTCCGGTGCTGGTATTGCTTTGCATAATGCATCTGATAACATTGATATTAGTTACAAAGGCGGAGGAGTTTTACTCAGCGCTATTAAAGCCCCATACAAAACAATCCTTACCAATGCGGGAATCGCATATGGTCCATACCACAAAGAAGGGTGGGGTATTAACGTAATTACAGGTGAAAGCTGTAACTTAATAAAAGAAGGTATTATTGATCCTTTGCTTGTAACAAAAAGTGCATTAAGAAATGCAGCATCTGTTGCAACAACTATATTATCTACTGATTGTATAATTAATAATTTAAGAATTGATGAAAGCAATAGGTAGAAATTTAATAATAGAAAAAGTAAAAGAAGGTACGACTAAAACAAAAGGCGGTTTACTTCTTGCGGAGAATCACAGAGATGATATTAGATATGTTGAAGCTAAAATATTATCAATTGGTACTGAGGTAGAGGGCGTTAAAGAAGGTGATTCTATATTTTATGATCGGCATGCGGGACATAAAATAGAAATTGAAAAAGAAACATACCAAGTTATTAAACTACAAGACGTAGTTGTTGTTCTATGAAAAGGCTAGAAGCAAGTGATATTAAAGAATTGAACTTGTTAAAACATTATCGAATAATAAGGAAGTGGGCTTGCAAGAACAACAACCTTACTGATGCAGATCTTGAATTACTTGTTTATCTTGATTGTATAGACCTGTTTAACAGGAACGATTATAAGATGGGTACGTATTCGTATAGTTGGGATAATAAACGTTGGAATAAATTATTAAAAAACGATTGGATTGTGGTGTGGCGTAAAAGAAATCACACAACACAAAAATATCATATATATAAAGTATCATTTAAAGGTAAACAATTAATAAGTAGGATGTATCGCATTATGCTTGGCTTAGATGATATACCAACAAATGAAAGAAGAAATCCAATAATGAAAGGTAAAACATATACAGATACTGTTTTAATTACCGCAATAAATAATGTAAATAAAGATAAAAATAGATAATTATGCCAACATACGAACAAAACATGAAAGCTACAGCTGGAAATGCACCTACTAAAATGATAGACCCTATGACTGGAATGCCAGTTCAAACATCAATGGTACCTCCTGCGCCACCTGCGCCTAGTAATACAATGGGTAACGCTCAGCCTGTGTTTAACGATGCAATTTCTCAAACAGCACAAAACATTTACGGTAGCCCAGAGCAACGACAAATGAGTTTAGGTAATAGAGCTCCTTTATATTTTAAAGATCAAAATGGTGATGGAGAAATTACCAGAGCTGATGTTATTAAAGCAAGAATTGAAGGTTACGAAGATTAATAAATATAAATTATGAAAATTAAAAAAACACCAGCAGTACAAAAAATTGAAAACCACGGGATGACCGGAGCTAATGCTCTATGGGACGGTCCTTTAGATACTACAGGTTTCCCTATGGGAAAAGGTTCTAGTAGTGGTAAAAACGGTATGAAGCTAAGTATGGATGAGCCCCCATATTCTGCAGGACCTATTACGCATAAAACTTATATTAAGGGCAATGGGAGTAATTGATATTAAACTTTATGCAATGAATGCAGGAACGCTTGCATTAAGCATGACAAACATAGAGCCAGCATTGAAAATAATATTGTTATTAGTCACTATTGGCTATACCATACATAGATGGCTAGAGCTAGTAAACAAAAAGAAAAATAAGTAATATGATAAGTAAGCATATATCTTATAATGAAGCAATTAGATCTTCAACAGCTACAAGAAAAGGTATTGCAAATATTCCTGATGAATATGAGCTTGCAAATATGTCTTTAGTTGCTAATAAGGTATTTGAACCACTTAGAGAATGGGTTGGTGGACCAATTAGAGTTAACTCATTTTTTCGCTGTGCAAGATTAAACAGTGCAATTGGAGGATCTGAAAGATCACAACACTGTGAGGGTAGAGCTATTGACATTGATGATGTTTTTGGACATAAAACAAACGCTGAAATGTTTCATTACATAAAAGACAATTTAAGTTTTGATAATTTAATTTGGGAATTTGGAGGTAATGATAATCCAGCTTGGGTGCATGTTAGTTTTGTGTCAGACGACCAAAATAGAAAACAAGTTTTAAAAGCTTACAAAGAACAAGGAACAACTATTTATAAATTATTTTAATATGTATGAATCACCATTAGCAAAGCTTAGAAAAACTACTAAAGGAAAAGGTAGACATTTTTTAACAGCGAAAGAAGGTGCAGGAATGACTGCAGCTGGTCGTAAAGCATATAATAAAGAAACTGGTGGCGATTTAAAAGCACCGCAACCGGGTGGAGGTAAACGCAGAACATCATATTGTGCCAGATCAAAAGGACAAATGAAAATGCATAGTATAAACTGTTCTAAAACACCAGAGAAAAGAATTTGTGCCGCAAGACGCAGATGGAAATGTTAATTAATATATAAAAACACAATTATGAATAAAGCCGAAAAATACGACATGAAAGAAGCCTATAATAAAAATCTTACAGAAAAAGCAAGATTTGATTATTTAAAAAATGAAATGGCTGACAAAAAAGGACCCGCTATGTATGGTTCTAAATCTCCAATGCAAATGAAAGGCTCTTGGATGAGCAAACATTGTTCAAAATAAAATATTATGGAAAGTAAAGGATTAGGTGATACTGTTGAAAAAATTACAACTGCCACTGGAATTAAAACAATAGTTGATAAAGTGTCAGAAGGTTTAAATATCCCTTGTGGATGTAGTAAAAGAAAAGATACATTAAATCAAATGTTTCCCTATAACAATGCCGTTCAAACTAAATAATAAACCTTACGCTATTGATAACACTCCAATCTACAATGTGGACTTGGAAGATGGTGTATTGGGTAAGGCGGATAGAAATGGCTCTATACTTATAAATAAAAATGTAGATAATCCTAAACAAATACAAGAAGTTATAGATCACGAAAAAGTTCATATAGATCAAATGAAAAGAGGTGATTTAGATTATAATGATTCTGCTGTATTTTGGAAAGGTAAAAGATATCCAAGATCTAAAATGAATGAAGGTGATAAAAATCTTCCTTGGGAAAAAGAAGCATATAATAAAACTAAAAACTAAAAACTAAAACAATGGCATTTAAATTACCACAGTCACCTTTTAATCTTACGGAGACTACAGATCCAAAGAAAAAAACAAAAACAAAAGCAAAACCTTTTGTAGATCCAGGATTACCTAAAGATTTTACACCTATTGCACCAGGAACTTCAGATCAAATAATCACGCCATATGAAGGAAAAGCTTTTGTAGGCACAACAGGTGGGGGAAAAAGACAGCCAGTAGGTAAAACAGTTACAGGAATAACAGAATCAGGTAGAACATCCGAAAATAAATTTGTAAGAGGAACAGTGCAGCCTAAATCTTTAATTGGATCATCTCAATCATCTGTTGTTGAAGGTGCAACTATTGAACAACCTAAATACAAGCCAAAAAAGGAAACTAGAACCGCGGCTAAAAAGAGATAATATATGTGGAATTTATTACTAGGCTTATTAAAAGGTGGTGGTGGAAATAAATCTGTTGCTGGTAATTTAGCCTGGGAAATAAGAGAAGCTATTAAGGGTAAAGAATTAGATCCCAATGAATTAATATCTTTACAAACCAAAATAAATGAAATAGAGGCTGGCCATCGCAGTATATTTGTTGCAGGTTGGCGTCCATTTATTGGATGGATCTGTGGGTTTGCTTTAGCATATAATTTTGTTATACGTGATTTATTTATTTGGGTGTTACAGCCTGAAGAGATACCACCCGCACTGCAAATGGAACACCTTATGACCGTACTTTTAGGTATGCTAGGATTAGGCGGTTTAAGAACATATGAAAAATTAAAAGACAAAACAAAGTAAATAGTAATCAATTAAATTTAATCAAATGAAAAAAGTAGAAGAAAAAGTAGAAAACCAAATTACAAAAGAACAATTAACTAAAGTTCAAGATCAGCAAAAAGAATTAAACACTCTTTTAAGAGACATTGGATATGTTGAAACTCAAAAGCATCTTTTGCTACATAAGCAAGCCGAACTTAATAATTCTATTGAAGAATATAAAGCAGATCTTGAAAAAGAATATGGCGCAATAAGTATTGACATTGAAACTGGTACTTACACAGAAATAGTTAAAGATACTGAATAGTGAGTTCTGTTATAAGAAAAATAAGTATTGGTTCTGACTATAAGAATGAAGCAATGCATTATTCTGTTGGTCAACAAGTATATGGTGGCCATGAAATAGCTTATATTCTTTTTAATGAACAAGATAATTCTTATAACATTTATATAAAGAAAAACAACGAGGTAATGCCATGGAAGAAATTTAATTCTAATATGGCAATATCCGTTGAATACGATCTTGAATATTAATGAAAAGTATATATGATTTTATCGTTAAACCTGTAGGTGAAAGATACGATAATAGCATTAAAGTTGGTGACAAAAGCTTAATAGTAAATACTAAAATAGAAAGCTGGAAATTTGTAAATAATATAGCTGAAGTGGTCGCGATACCATTAGCATATAAAACAGATATAAAAGTTGGTGATACTGTTGTAATACATCACAATGTGTTTAGAAGATTCTATGACATTAGAGGTAAACAAAAAGACAGTAGATCTCTTTTTAAAGACAATTTATATTTTTGTGCTGCAGACCAAATTTATTTATATAAAAATAATAAAGACTGGAAAAGTTTTGGTGATAGATGCTTTGTTGCACCACTAAAAAATAAAGATAAATTTTCGCTTCAAAAAGAACAAAAGCTTATTGGTATACTAAAGTATGACAATAGCTCCTTAAACAAGCTTAAAATCAATCCTGGAGACCTTGTAGGTTATACTCCAAACAGCGAATATGATTTTGTTATAGATAACGAAAGATTATATTGCATGAAATCAAATGATATTGTAATTAAATATGAATACAAAGGAGACGAAATTAAGTATAATCCAAGCTGGGCAGAAAGCAGTTGAGGAGTTAATTAAAGTAGCTGAAGAAAAAATAGTTACTGGTACAGAAGATGATATATCTGCTGATAGATTAAAAAATGCTGCAGCCACAAAAAAGCTTGCAATATTTGATGCTTTTGAAATTTTAAATCGCATTGAAGCTGAAAAAAATCTAATAGAAGATAAACCATTAAAACAAAAAGAAAGTTTTAGCGGTTTTGCTGAAAAAAGATCTAAATAGTGTACGAGCAAACTCTTGTAAAAACAGTTGATCCCATAAAGAAAAAGATTATAAATAAAAATAATCGATATGGTAAATGGGAATATGGTTACAATAAAGAACACGATATTGTAATTATTAGTAAAACAGGCAAAATAGGCGAGATATTAGAAATACAAAATCTAAGAATAGCTTTGCCCCCTGTGCCTAAAGATGTTATTAATACTGAAAATAAATGGGTGGCAAGTGAATATCCTAAAGATTTAAGCAGAATAAAAACTGTTTTTGATTGGGAAACATACCCTGATAATTTTAAAAATAAATGGTATGGGTATATTGATGATGAGTTTACAAAACGTGATGAGGGGCATTGGTTCTATAATAATAAAGTTCCAACTTATATTACTGGCACTCATTACATGTACTTGCAGTGGACCAAGATTGATGTGGGGAGACCAGATTATAGGGAAGCAAACAGAGTTTTCTTCATCTTTTGGGAAGCTTGCAAAGCCGATACAAGAGCATACGGGATGTGTTACCTTAAGAATAGAAGATCGGGATTTAGTTTTATGTCCAGTTCCGAGACAGTCAATCAGGCCACAAGCACTTCTGATGCCCGTTTCGGCATACTCAGTAAAACAGGAGCTGATGCTAAAAAGATGTTTACAGACAAGGTTGTTCCAATATCCGTTAACTATCCATTCTTTTTTAAGCCAATACAGGACGGAATGGACCGTCCCAAGACTGAACTCGCGTATCGTGTCCCCGCCTCAAAACTTACCCGTAAGTCCATCACTGCCAAAGAGACCAGAGAAGAACTTGAGGGGCTTGACACAACAATCGACTGGAAGAATACAGGAGACAACTCATATGATGGGGAGAAACTTAGGCTCCTCGTACACGACGAATCAGGGAAATGGGAGAGGCCAGATAATATCCTCAACAACTGGAGGGTTACAAAAACAACATTAAGATTAGGTAGTAAAATTATAGGTAAGTGTATGATGGGTTCAACATCAAATGCTTTAGATAAAGGAGGAAATAACTTTAAAAAACTTTATGACGAATCAAATGTTACCAAAAGAAACCGCAATGGACAGACTAGCTCAGGACTATATAGTTTGTTCATACCTATGGAATGGAACTTCGAAGGATTCATTGATACTTATGGATTACCTGTATTCGAAACTCCAGAAGAACCGATCAAAGGAGTTGATGGACAATGGATTGACATTGGAGTTATTGAGCACTGGGACAACGAAGTTGAAGGATTAAAAAGTGATCAAGACGGTTTAAATGAATTTTATCGTCAATTTCCCAGAACAGAGCAGCATGCTTTTAGGGATGAAACAAAACAATCTTTATTTAATCTAGCAAAAATATATGAGCAAGTAGATTATAACGAAGATTTAAGAAACACATCTGTAGTTACTACAGGAAGTTTTCAATGGGAGAATGGATTAAAAGATACAAGGGTAATATTTGTACCAAATAAAACAGGTAGATTTAAAGTTTCTTGGGTTCCTAATAAAAACCTTCAAAACCGAGTGATAATAAAGAATGGATTGAAACATCCTGGCAATGAAGACCTAGGAGCATTTGGCTGTGATAGTTATGATATATCGGGTACAGTTGATACAAGAGCGTCTAATGGATCTCTACATGGTTTAACTAAATTTTCAATGGAAGATGTTCCGCCAAATCATTTCTTTTTAGAATACATTGCCCGACCACAAACTGCTGAAATATTTTTTGAAGATGTTTTAATGGCTTTGGTATTTTATGGAATGCCAATATTAGCAGAGAATAACAAACCAAGACTATTATATTATTTAAAAAGAAGAGGTTACAGAGGGTTTTCAATGAATAGACCGGATAAAATTTGGAATAAATTATCTGTAACTGAAAAAGAAATAGGTGGAATACCAAACTCTAGTGAAGATATAAAACAAGCTCACGCAGCAGCAATTGAATCGTATATTGAAACTTATGTAGGATTTTTAGGTGAAGGCTATGGAGATATGTATTTTCAAAGAACATTAAACGATTGGGCTAGATTTAATATAAACAAAAGAACTGCTCATGATGCTTCTATTAGCTCCGGTCTTGCTATAATGGCTTGTAATAAAAATAGGTATGCACCTATTAATAAGACAATAAGACCAAGTTTTAATTTAGGTTTTAAAAAATACAATAATGATGGTGGTACCTCAAAAATTATACTTTAAATGAATATACAAACAAATACTAATAGTTCTTTTCCTAGCCAAGTAGTTAGCGATGCTGAAAAATCTAGTTTAGAATATGGTACTCAAGTAGCACACGCTATAGAACAAGAATGGTTTGATCAAGGTAGAACTAGCGGTAATAGATATTTAACTAATTGGAATAATTTTCATTCATTAAGATTATACGCAAGAGGCGAACAATCAATACAAAAATATAAAGATGAATTATCTATTAATGGTGATTTATCTTATCTTAATTTAGATTGGAAACCAGTTCCTGTAATACCAAAGTTTGTAGATATTTTAGTAAATGGTATATCAGAAAAAGAAGTTGAAATAAAAGCATATGCTCAAGATCCAGCATCTATTGAGAAAAAAACAAATTATGCTAAAGCTGTATTACGTGACATGTATACACAAGAACTTCAGCAAATTGGTAATCAAATATTAGGAGAAGATTTTTCTAATTCATCTATACCCGCAGATCAATTGCCAGAAACGCCAGAAGAACTAGAAATAATGTTACAAACTAGTTATAAGGAGGCTATTGAGATAGCAGAAGAAGAAGCTATTAATAATGTACTTGATTTTAATAAATATGAATCAATTAAAAGAAGAGTAAATTACGATTTAACTGTTATTGGTATTGGTGCAGCAAAAACAAGCTTTAATAAAAGCAACGGTATTACTGTTGATTATGTAGACCCATCCTATTTAGTTTATTCATATACAGAAGATCCTAATTTTGAAGATATTTATTATGCTGGGGAAATTAAAGCAATAACAATTCCAGAATTAAAAAAAGAATTTCCTAATATATCTGAAGAAGAATTAAAAAATATTCAAAACATGCCTGGCAACAGCCAATATGTTACTGGCTGGGGAAATTATGATAGTAATACTGTTCAAGTACTCTACTTTGAATACAAGACATATAATAATCAAGTATTTAAAATAAAACAAACTGAAAGTGGATTAGAAAAAGTTATTCAAAAAACAGATGAATTTAATCCGCCGGAAAATGACAACTTTAAAAGAGTGTCAAGAAGTATAGAAGTTTTATATTCTGGTGCTAAAGTATTAGGAACTAATACAATGCTGGACTGGAGATTAGCTGAGCATATGACTAGGCCTTATGCTGATACTACTAAAGTTAAAATGAATTATACAATTGCTGCACCAAGAATGTATAAAGGTAAAATTGAGTCAATAGTTAGCAGAGTTACAAGTTTTGCTGATATGATTCAATTAACTCATTTAAAACTACAGCAAGTCATGTCAAGAATAGTTCCTGATGGTGTATTCTTAGATATGGATGGATTAGCGGAAGTAGATCTTGGTAACGGAACTAATTATAATCCTGCTGAAGCATTGAATATGTATTTTCAAACGGGTAGTATTGTTGGTAGATCATTAACTCAAGACGGTGATATAAATAGAGGTAAAATACCTGTACAAGAATTAGCAACTTCATCTGGTCAAGGCAAAATAACTTCTTTAATAAATACATATCAGTATTATTTACAAATGATACGTGACGTAACTGGCCTTAATGAAGCAGTAGATGGAAGTAATCCAGACAAAAACGCTTTAGTTGGTCTGCAAAAAATGGCTGCTAATGCATCTAATGTTGCTACAAGACATATATTACAAGGTGGAATGTATATATATTTAAGAGTATGTGAAAATATTTCTTTAAGAATTGCAGATGCTTTAAGCTTTCCACTTACAGCTAACGCTTTAAAAAATAGTATTTCAACATTTAATGTTAAAACATTAGAAGAAATTTCAAACCTTAATTTACATGATTTTGGTATTTATTTAGAGTTAGAACCTGATGATGAAGAAAAAGCACAGCTTGAACAAAACATACAAGTAGCTTTACAATCTGGTGGTATTGATCTTGAAGATGCAATAGATATTAGAGAGATTAAAAACTTAAAATTAGCCAATCAATTACTTAAGTTTAAAAGAAAGAAAAAACAAGAAGCAGCAGAGGCACAGCAGATTGCTAATATTCAAGCACAAGCACAAGCAAATGCTCAAGCCTCAGAAGCTGCTGCGTTAGCAGAAGTACAAAAGCAACAAGCTTTAACTCAAGAAAAAGTAAGTATTGAGCAAGCTAAATCACAATTTGAAATTCAAAGATTACAAACTGAAGCTCAAATTAAACGTGAACTAATGGCAGAAGAATTTAATTATCAAATGCAGTTAGCTCAAATTAAAGCTCAAGCTGATACACAAAAAGAAAGACAGATTGAAGACAGAAAAGATAAAAGAGTTCGCATACAAGGAACTCAACAGTCTGAATTAATAGATCAAAGACAAAATGATTTATTACCTAAGAACTTTGAATCATCCGGTAACGACAGCCTGGGTGGATTTGGCCTAGAACAATTTACGCCTAGGTAACATTTATTAACCAATTTTATATTATTATATCATGTCAGAACAAGTAAAACAAGAAGGGGATTTTAAAATACAAAAGAAAAAACCTTCAATAAAAAAATTAGCACAGAATGCTGATCTTATTAAAGTTGATTTAACCCCTAAAAAAGAAGAAGATGCCATTCAAGAGCAAAGCACAGATGAAAGCGTGTTACGCACAGAACAACCCGAAGTGGGATTGCAAGAAGTGGTCGAAGGAAACGAAGAGCCCACAGTCGTTGCCGAAGAGGTTAATGAAGAAGAAGTAACAGTAATTCAGGAAATTACAGAAGAAGAAGTTGTTGAAGAAGCGACTAAGTTAACTGAAGAAGTTAATGAAGCAATTGAAAACAAAGAAACTACTGGAAAGCAATTACCTGAAAATATTGAAAAACTTGTTTCATTTATGGAAGAAACAGGTGGAAGCGTAGAAGATTACGTTCGCCTTAATGCTGACTATTCAAACATAGATAACACTGCATTATTAAAAGAATATTATAAAACAACCCGGCCTCATTTAGATGCAGAAGAAGTTTCTTTTTTAATAGAAGATGCTTTTAGCTGGGATGAAGATATTGATGATGAGCGAGACATCAGAAAGAAAAAACTCGCTTTTAAAGAAGAGGTTGCAAAAGCAAAAACGCATTTAGAAGATCTTAAAGGTAAATATTACGAGGAAATCAAGTTGAGACCTGGTACTACCCAAGAACAACAAAAAGCGATGGAGTTTTTTAATCGATATAATGAAGAGCAAAACATAGCTCAACAACAACATGAAAGTTTTAAAAACAATACTAAAGAACTTTTTAACAATGATTTCAAAGGTTTTGATTTCGCTATTGGAGAAAAGAAATTTAGATATAATGTTCAAAACACTAATCAAGTTGCTGAAAACCAGTCAAATATAAACAATCTAATCAAGAAGTTCTTGAATGATAAAGGAGATGTTGTTGACACCAAAGGTTATCATAAAGCTATGTATGCCGCTGAAAATGTGGACAAAATTGCAAACCATTTTTATGAACAGGGTAAAGCAGATGCTGTTAAGGAAGTTGTAAATAGCTCCAAAAACATTGATGCTACACCTAGACAATCACCAGGTGATGTCTACATACAAGGTTTAAAAGTTAGAGCTATAAGCGGTGCTGATTCTTCGAAACTAAAAGTAAAAACAAAAAAATTTAACAATTAAAATTTACAATTATGGCAGTAGTACCTGTAGCACCCGAGTATGGGTCAATTAAACCCTCACAGAAGCAACAACTTCTTGAGAGTAACTATTTGGATTTCACAAATGGAACCAATGATTTCGCACAACAGTATCTTCCTGAGATTTATGAAGCAGAAGTAGAGCGTTACGGAAACCGTACACTTTCTGGATTCTTACGTATGGTTGGTGCTGAAATGCCAATGACTTCTGATCAAGTAGTATGGTCAGAACAAAATAGATTGCATATTGCATACAACGATGTAACTAAAGCAACTGAAACTACTTTAACTTTTGCATTAGATGCAACAGCTGGACCTGGTTTTGTAGCTAACGTTATTTCTAAAAATCAAACATTAGTAGTGGTTGATCCTGCAACTGGGCAAGATCTTAAAGTTTTTGTAACAGATAGTGTAAACACTTCTGCTACTCTAGCTACTATTACAGTTAAGCCTTATACAGCGGCTGATATGACTGCTCTTTCTGCAACAGCAGGAGCGCTTAAAATCTTTGTATATGGTTCTGAATACAAAAAAGGAACAACTGATTCTGATATTAAATCGGTAACTCCTTCTTTTACTCAGTATAGTAATTCACCTATCATTATTAAAGAAAAGTATTCTATCTCTGGATCTGATACTGCTCAAATCGGATGGGTTGAAGTTGCTACTGAAGCTGGAGCATCTGGATATTTATGGTATTTAAAAGCTGAATCTGAAACTCGTTTACGTTTTGAAGATTATCTTGAAATGTCTGTAGTTGAAGGAGAATTAGTTTCTGGAACATCTACATTAGGAGCTGATGGCTATAAAGGAACTGAAGGTCTTTTTGCTGCTATTCAAGCAAGAGGTAACGTTATTAATAACTTTACTGCTGTTGGTGGTCTTGGATCTTTTGATAACATTCTTAAAAATTTAGATACTCAAGGAGCTATTGAAGAAAACATGCTTTTCTTAAATCGCCAAACGTCTCTTGATTTTGATGATATGTTAGCTGGTCTTTCTGCTGGAGCAAACGGTGGAACTGCTTATGGATTATTTGAAAACTCTGAAGAAATGGCATTGAATCTTGGATTCACTGGTTTCCGTAGAGGATCTTATGATTTCTATAAGACTGACTGGAAATACTTAAACGATGCTTCTACTCGTGGTGCTACTAATGGCGCTGGTGAAGTAGGATCTGGTATTGATGGTGTACTTGTACCTGCTGGTACTTCAACTGTATACGATCAAATTCTTGGAACTAATATCCGTAGACCATTCTTACACGTACGTTATAGAGCTTCACAAGCTGACGATCGTAGAATGAAATCTTGGTTAACTGGTTCTGTTGGTGGAGCTTATACTTCTGATCTTGATGCAATGGAAGTTCACTTCCTTTCTGAAAGATGTTTAGTTGTACAAGCGGCTAACAACTTTGTATTGTTTACTGCTTCTGCATAATCAATTACTATAAAGGTAATGCCGGGGATTAACTTCTCCGGCTAACCTTTTTTTAAATTATTTAATTATATTATATCATGGCAAAAAAGAAAATCGTGGATGATGTTATTGACATCCCACAACAAGAAGAAACTGTTAACACAACAGTAATAGAAAAAAAAGTTAAAACTCCCGCTAAACCGGAATGGGAAATAAAAGATAGAAGTTATTATTTAACTGGAGCTCATAGCCCATTAACGTATACATTAGCTTCTAAACATACCAGTAGGTTTCCATTATTATGGTTTGATGCTACTTTAGGGGAACAAAAAGAAATAAGATACGCAACAAATCAAAATTCTGTATTTGTTAGCGAACAAAAAGGTGAGGCTACTTTAGGTCACATTATTTTTCAAAACGGTACATTAACAGTACCTAAAGAAAAACAAAATTTACAAAAATTATTATCAATATTTCATCCTAAAAAAGGTAAAGTATTTGAAGAATTTGATGCTGTTTTAGAGGCTGCAGATGAATTAACTGATTTAGAATTACAACTTGATGCATTAAATGCAGCTAAGAATATGGATATAGATCAAGCAGAAGCTATTTTAAGAGTTGAAATTGGTTCTACTGTATCTACAATGGGTTCTAAAGAAATAAAAAGAGATTTATTATTATTCGCAAAACGTAATCCTAGTTTATTTATGGAATTAGCCAGTGATGATAACGTTCAACTTCGTAACGTAGCAATTAGAGCTACTGAAGAAGGAATCATAAAAATATCTCAGGATCAAAGAACATTTATGTGGGGTGCAAATGATCGCAAACTAATGACTGTTCCGTTTGATGAAAATCCATACTCAGCTATGGCAGCTTTCTTTAAAACAGATGAAGGCACAGAAGTTTTTAGATCAATAGAGAAAAAACTAAAATAACATGTAATATATTTTATAGTAGGTAAGCCGCTATTATGGTGGCTTATTTGCTGTAAATAATAAAAAATACAAAATGGCAATAAACGTAAATACTGTATATCAAACAGTGTTGCTAATACTTAATAAAGAACAGAGAGGATATATGACTCCTGCTGAATTTAATAAGATTGGCACACAAGTTCAACTTGAAATATTTGAAAAGTATTTTGAAGACTTGAATCAACAATTGCGTGTTCAGCAAACAGATACAGATTATGCGGACAGAGTTGCTAACTTAGATGAAAAAATATCTATATTTAAAACATTTGGTGATGCGGTATATAATAATACTACACCCACTAATACTTATTTTACATTACCAACAACTGATGGCTATGGAGCCACTGTATCTTTTTATAGGCTTGGTACTGTAACATATGACAATGAAGTAGAACTACAAAGACTTCAAAGAGGTGAATTTACTTACATTGATAAATCACCTATAACAAAACCCTCAATAGATTGGCCCGTATATTTATACGAGAATCAAAAGCTTTTTGTTAAACCCACAACTATAATAAGTAATATTCAGGTCGATTATGTTAGAAAGCCTAATAATGTTGTTTGGGGTTTTACAACTGGTAACTTAGGGCAATATATATATAACAAAAATACATACGACGCTACAACACAGCCAAATGGCTCTGTTCAATTTGAATTGCACGAATCAGAGCAAACGGAAGTGATATTAAAAATATTAATATATGCTGGTATTGTAATAAGAGATCCACAAATTGTGCAAATTGCTGCGCAGCAAGTTCAAGCAGAAGAAATAAATAAAAAAAGTTAATAAGCAATGGCAAAACCTGATGGCGGTTTAATAACCGAAACAAATAGACAATATTATAGCGGAGCTCAAGGGTTTTTAGTTACAGAAGGACAAACAAGTTTTGTTTGCACATTTGATACGGATTTAAAATTTGGAAGTCATAGTCCTACTGTTAATGCTTATGCTTTGAACAACTTTGTTCTTTATTTAAGCCAAACAGGTTTACCTGGTAGTTTCGCAGAGTATGTGGCAGAATACACGGTAACTAAAAATACTATAACATTAGCCGCAGCACCTCTTACTAATAGCTTTGTTGTTGTACAATTAAAATCTGAAACAGGTGGTAATTACGGTAATGAAGATGCTTTTGGTACTACTGTACAGGAGAATTATAATAACTATTCATATTTAAGCGTAAATGATGTTATAAATAACTTTATGGTTGCTTATGTAGGCACTGGAAAGCTAATACAAAGCGTTAAAAGAACAGATGTAATATTTCATGTAAAGCGTGGATTACAAGAACTTAGTTATGATACTTTAAAAAGTATTAAGTCACAAGAGTTACAAGTTCCTGCAAGTTTATCTGTTCCAATTCCGCAAGACTATGTAAATTATGTTAAATGCTCATGGGTAGATTCTTTAGGTGTTAAGCACATTATATATCCTACAACATTAACATCAAACCCATACTCTTTATTGCCACAAGATGATGATGGCTTGCCGTTACAAGATAATTATGACGACAATTTATTGGCTAGTCAATATGCCACAGAAGAAAGATGGGGTACTGCTAATAAAAAATTAATTAATGGAGGTTTTAATGTTGCAGACATTAGTGCTGGATTAGATATTGATTGGTGGGGTGCGTGGGGACCCGGAGGTTTTTATGGTCAAAGATACGGAACTGACCCTGAAACATCACAAGTTAACGGATGGTTTACAATAAACGAAAGAGAAGGTAAGTTTTCTTTTTCAAGTGACTTAGTTAATGCAGTAATTATATTAGAATATATTTCTGATGGATTAGCTTATACTGCTGATATGCGTATCCCAAAATTAGCTGAGGATGCAATATATGCTTATGTGTTGCATGCAATTATGCATGGGCGTATGAATGTACCTGAGTACATTGTAAATCGTTTAAAGAAAGATAAAAGCACAAAAATTAGAAATACTAAAATAAGATTATCGAACATAAAGCTTGAAGAAATAACTCAAGTAATGAGAGGTAAATCTAAATGGATTAAACACTAAAATTAAATGGCAGAAGTTAAAAATGCTTTTATTAAATCCAAAATGAATCAAGACCTAGATGATAGATTAATACCATCTGGGGAATATCGTGAAGGAATTAATATACAAGTTAGTAAATCGGAAGGTGCTGATGTAGGTGCATTACAAAACGTTTTAGGTAATAAAAAAGCAGTAGACTTTAGGGTTATAACTGGAGTAAATGATTTGGTTACAATAGGCCAATTTACAGATGCTACAAATAATGTTATATATGTATTTTTAACTAATTATACTGATCCTAATCCTAGCTTTCAACCAACATATAGTTCTTCTGCAAAAAACTTTATATATTCTTATAATGTATTAAACGGAGATACAGCTAAACTTGTAGAGGGAAGTTTTTTAAATTTTTCAACTACCAATACAGTATATGGAGTTAATATATTAGAAAATTTATTATTTTGGACTGACAATAGAAATCAACCAAGAAAAATAAATATCACCTCTGCTACTCAAGTTCCTGGTTATTATACAACGGAAGATCAAATCTCTGTAGCAAAGTTAAACCCTTATGAGCCCATTGAATTATACAGAGAAGTTAATTCTATATGGGAAACTACAATGCTAGATAAAACTAGTTTATTGCTTCCTGATGGCGTTACTGCTAATCCAAATTATGATGCTCAATACGCAGGGGATCCTGATTTTTTAGAGGATAAATTTGTTAGGTTTAGTTATAGATATATATTTGATGATGGTGAACATTCTATAATTGCTCCTTTTACTCAACCAGCCTTTATACCAAAACAAGACGGTTATTTTTTAGCAGAAGATACTAATGTTAGTGGTAATACTGAAGCAGAAAATGCGGCATATAGAAGTACTATTGTTGAATTTATGGAAAATAAGGTAGATAATATTTTACTTCAAATTCCATTGCCGACAATTGGTAGCAATACATTTAATGACTTTAAAATAACAGAAATAGAAATTCTTTACAAAGAATCAGATCAAATTGCTGTTCAAGTGGTAGATGTTATTACACAAGAAGAAATTAAAGAAACAACAACTTCTGTTTTTGAATACAATTATCAAGCAAGAAAGCCTTTTAGAACATTACCTGATTCCGATATAATAAGAGTATATGATAAAATACCTGTAAGAGCATTAGGCCAAGAAATAATAAGCAATAG
>Ga0233415_10000494_pt1 | contig 18353 bp, 24 predicted proteins | sample Na_anoxic_12_MG_FD_188631 | JGI IMG/M metagenome (GOLD analysis project Ga0233415, IMG submission 188631) | Seawater microbial communities from Saanich Inlet, British Columbia, Canada - Na_anoxic_12_MG | ecosystem: Environmental > Aquatic > Marine > Inlet | place: Canada: British Columbia... | reverse complement strand
GTGGATTAAAGATGTGCAAGGAACCGGTTGTCTATGATGACAACCAAGGCATCCTAATCCTGCGGCAACAACTGGTGTTATACAGTCGCCAATCAATCTTGATTTTGGATCAACACTTCCAAAAAAGCACACTCCCGGAGTTTGGAATGTTTGTGCTACGTGCATTGGAAAAGAGTCAATGCCAACAAAAAGCTTGGCGTTTTTTATCACGTAAGCAAGTTCTTTGATTGAAGTTTTTCCCATCAAATCTAAATCAGATGTTACTTTATGATCCCCTGTTCTCCCGACGCAAACAACTTTGTGTCCTTCGCTTCGCAGCTTGTTCGCTAATATTTCAAACTTTACAGAAGACCAATCTCTTCCTGCCCATTTGGTGTTCCCTGAATGGAAGACAATGTATTCTTCAGGAAGGCTTTCTACTTTCTTTGTAGGCAGGTAAAGCTCACAGTCTTTAACATTAACGCCTACAACGTCTGCATATGCTTCTAGTATATTTGTTTGTGGCCTGAACTCATAAGCCATGTCTAAGTTGAAATAAAGATCAAATCCCTTTTCTGATAATTCGTAAGAAGTTACCACTTTGTCTATATGCGGATTTTCTACTCCTATGTCATTGCAAACTGTTTGTAGAGATATGTGACAATCGGGATACTTCTTTTTTAATGCAGAAGCCACAGCGGTTGCAACCAGTACATCTCCATGTGCTGTGGTCCTTTTAATGATTATCTTATTGACTTCTGGTATTTCTTTTCTTTTGTCCCCAACCAATTTGTCTAATCGACCTGTGGCAATCCATTTGTTTCTGAAGTAATTGATATTGTGGCTGGCATATTTGTGCCCTCCTGATTGGGAGTGATGCCCTTTGTGATAGATTCGAGAATTTGGTTGATACATGATCTTGTATCCTTTTTCTCTTACAGACATGCAAATTTCAGAATCTTCCCAATATCCTATTCTGTAATTAGGATTGAATCCGCCAACATCAAGAAACACATCTTTCCTCATTGCGATGCAACATCCTGTAACCATTTCTCTTTCTTTAGTTTCAAACAGATCAGCAGGTGCATTGTCTATTGCAAATGGTCTTTTGATTCTTGTCCCATTGTATATGTGTCTTCCAATATGCTCAAAAGAATTGACATCCCAAGACCACTCAGATCCAGCACTGTCAATTGTGTCTTTCCATATGCCGCCATGTTTGATTTGCAGGTTTCCGACAATGCCTACTTCTTTCTTTCTAAGAAGCCTTACCATGGGCCTGATCCAGCCGGGAGTCACAACGGTATCTGCGTTAAGAAATATAAGGTACTCACCAGAAGCGTTGTATCCTCCTGTGTTACAGGCAGTAGCGAATCCTTGATTTACAGGGCTGTAGAGTATTTTTCCAACTGGTCTTTTAAGTTCAGACTTTCTGTTTTTCCATAATTGAACTATGTGTTGCTTAGAATCCAATGGGCAATTGTCATCCACGTAAATGATTTCTACATTTAGACCTTCATCCAAGCTCCATTTTTCAATTAACTCTTTAAGAACGTCAGCACTTTTATAACATGGTATGATTACAGAAACATCGATCTTTTCTGTGGTGCTGGTAAACCAATCTGGAGTTGGAAATTTAATTGCGTTCTGGACAGACACGCTAGGAACTTGCATCAATGTAGAAGGACTTTTGTTAGATGAAGCTCTGACTGCCTTTTCAGGACGTACATTCCTATTTCTTATGACATTTGATGTTTTAATGTCACGTTTGTTGTTTTGTTGCTTTTTTGTTAAAGCGGCATGAATTTGTTTTGGAGTCATGCCGTAGCGATTAGCAAAAGGCGTGGTTTCAGATTGCTTCTTCGCTTGGCGGATGAGCCGTTGTCTGACGGCTCGCTTCTGATTTTCGTTCATTCAATTCCAGTCTTTCTGTGATAGGATTATGCGAATCCTTTTTTAGCACCTAAGCTATTGATTCTGTTCATCCCCATTTGTCTGTTGTCAGATATCTTTTTGCTGTTGGTTAACATGGAATTTATTTCCATCCCTACTGCACGTTGAAGGGCCATTCCTTGTGTTGGACTTAATTGAGTCTCTCCAACAGAATTAAATGCTATTTCAAATTTGTTCACAACCATTCCCGGTACGCCTTCCCAGTTAGCGGGATTGAATTGATATCCCTGTTGCTCTTGTTCTGGCGACATCTGAGGAGCGGCGGGTGGCATCTGAGGAGCGGCTGGCTGAGCAGTTACATCTTGTTGTCCAGTGGCTACTGCTGGATTCATATTCAGTTCTTTAAGAGCCTTGAAATCAGAAAACGATTCAACAGACATGTGCGCCCCAAAAGGATTCCCTTCAGAATTTCTTTTTTCGTAGGCTCGCTTCTTTTTGATTTTTGCTTGTTGAGCTTTAATTTCTTTGTCTTGATTCGAACCGGGATAAACTGGTTTTGAGAGTGGATGTTTTTGATTTTTTCTCGGTGGTGGCGGTGGCGGCGCAAGTGGGTATTTGTTTTCAAATTGGCCCTTTAATTCACCAACAGGCACTCCATTTGAGATCGTAGGGGTCTGTCCAGCTTTGACCGGTTCACGATCAAATGTCGCCTTGCCAACTCCTTCCATGCCTTTGTCTCCAAGACCATCAGGTTGAGGTTCTTTGTGACTCAGCTTGCTTTTGAAGCCTTCCAACTGACCTTTGAATTGTTTAGGCCCTGTGTTGGACATTCCTCCAGCTTTAACTTGTTCTGGAGGAAGTTCGTTTCCGGTTCTCTTCTTTTCTGATCTTAGAATGTTCGCTTCGTTACGAACTCTCCACTTTGCAAAGGAATTCATCTCATGTCCCCTAAATTTGGATCAACATTGGCTGAAGTAAATGCGCCATTGTTGCCTGTTGGTATTTGTTCGGTATCATCTCTCATACCGGGATTTTCTGCGTCGTTCGTTTCTAACTTCTCTAATGCTTCTTTTATCTTAGCTGGCCAATTTGAAATTTTTTCAGGTGCAACATTAAGAAGATTGGCTAGACCTCTCGTGTTTCCGCACAAAGAAATGAACTCATCCCAAAAGGCTGAGTCATCCTCTTTGCGCAGATGTTTCCCGGCTCGGACAACTTCGATTGCCTCCGAGTCTTCTCCTGATCCCATCAATGGAGATTCCTCCATGACGGTCCATAGCTCGCTAAAAGATGCCATTATAAAATCCCCTTTCTATTAGGCGACTGTATAAGGTGCAGCATTTTGTAGTACAAGCAATGGGTTCGCAATGTCAGCGTACTGTTCTTTGAGATAAGTACCTTGTGCTCCATAAGCAGTAAAGGTGCCATCATCATTACGCACGATGTTATTGCCTCTCAAGAAGCCCGGAATGTAGGGCTGGTATTGAGTTTCGTGGTTGGCCTGATTGGTTTGGCCACGATCTGGGCTGTTGTCGTGCTGATCAGGATGCAACATGCTAACTGATTTGCTGTTGGTTACTGGCCCAACACTTTCTTCAAGCTGACGTTTCATCAGAACCTTAAAGGTGTAAATTGGGTGCTTGATGTTGTTAGAACCAACAACTGTGCCATTGTCGAGATATTCTGTAGGTATAGCCATTTCCTCTCCTTAGTATATGATGTCTGAAACATCGATTCGTTTGGGTTTGATATTTCTATTTCTATTTATGTCTTTGAGTCGCTTTTTCTTATCTTTAGGTCTACCCTTGTACCCAAATGCTATATCTGGATCAGGCATTACTTCTTGGTCCACGCTATTGTTTTTTCCATCTTTGGATGTCCATTTAGAAGCGACATTCATCGTCCTATTAGTTTCTCCATCACTTGAATGTCCAGACCAAGGCAGTCCAGCGGCACCGCCTGACGCCAATCCATATTCTGCAACATAGGCTTCAAACTTTTTTGTCCATTCAGAATCCATGTATTCAGGGTTTATAGTGGGCCATTTGTGTGAGTGACGATCTTCGTCATGGAATATTTGATCTAAATCAGTATCATCATGGATACTGGTTGGGCCACCTGCTCCAGACCAAATTTTGATTTTGCCTGCGTTTTCCATATCAACATATTTGGTGTCTTTAGATGTTTCTCCCATGCACAGCCATTTTAGTTCGGGTAATCTATAAGGCTTTGTGCTGCTTTTAGAACCATCATCTTCTTTATGTTTCCAGAATCCTTCACCAGCATCGGGCATGGTTGTGCTTTCGACGCTGGAGTAATCAACTCTTTGGAAATCATCATTTTTGATGTTATGAAGAACTCGACCTATATCTGGGTCAGTACCACGATCCCATTTCCATTGCAGGAAATAGTGTTCTAGTGGTTCACTTACAGCAGATGCGTAGTCGCCAGCGATAGTTGGGTATAGGAGATCCCAAGAACTACCACCGCCACTTCCGCCGCCGAAGCCGTCTTCATTTATCAGCCACTCTTTGAACTTCATGAATGTATCTATTCAGAAGTTGATCCAAATACACTCGACTCTTCTTTTCTTTGTCTTAGATTGCGAGGAGTGATTGGCGACATTCTTTTTCCTGCACTTCCAGCCTTCAAGATTTCGATTATAAAGAGGGGATGCGTATCCGCTAATAATAACCTTGCCTCTGGCGTTTTTGGCAAGATGCAGCATGTTGATATGATCTTCTACGGTCATCTCATTTTCGTAAAGATCAGTAGACCCTTCTGTTCGGGTTGAGTGCAAGTAAGGTGGGTCTAAGTAAAATAAAGTGTTTTCTTCATCACAGACTTTGAAAACCTCTATAAAGTTTTTGTTTAAGATTGTGGTGTTTTTGACCCTCTCTGCGATTGATGGAAGCTGATCAATCATAGTTTCCCAAGCATTGACATCACCGGGCTTGCCGCCACGTTCTCTATCTGACCATGCAAATGCCTTTTTGAGACCACCACGGCTCATACGACGTAGCACATATTCATTTACGGCTTGGTCTATGTAGTCATCAAACTCGCTCTCAGAACGATTCTGAGCCATCTTAAAGGCACGTTCTGTATATCGAGTTCTTTTGATTCTAGTGAGGAATTCCTTTGGCTCATCTCTTAGAGCCTTGAATACGCATACAACTCCCTTGTCTATATCTCCAATAATCTCTTCACTTGAAGGATCTTTATTAAGAAATACACTGGCACCTGCGCAGAAGGGCTCGCAGTAACTTAACTCTTCATATTCTTTAGGAAAGTTTTCGATTACCCAATTGCACAAATAAAATTTTCCACCATGTGTTTTAATCGGGGGTCTCAATTTCTTCCTCTTCTTCATATTCTTCTTCATATTCTTGTTCTTCATGCAATACACACTCACATTTACAACACTCGTAGGTGTATGGGCCGTAGCCTTCCTTGCCTTGATGAAAGTGCATATCCGTATCTGGATAATGCTCTTCTTTGCAATCCTTGCAAATGAAAGACATTGTTCTTATCTCTATGGGGACAGTATGGTCCTCAAATATGTAACAATCTAAATCAGTCATGATACATAAATAGAGTACAAGGAGAGTCAAATGCCAAAACGAATTTTCAGACAAAGATGCCATCAACAGCCAAATATTGCTAAATCTACAGTCATAGCCAGCTATGATGTTGGATCAGATACAAGGAACTTCCTTGAATCCCTAGAAGATGACAACTGGGATATATTAAGCTTTAACCCAGAAGAAAGATTGGTGTGTCTTACATTAACTTCGACCACAGGACATATTCATACTTTGTCCTTGACACTTCCAGTGTATTCTAACAGTTGGAGGAAGTAGGTCGGAAGTAATCTTTAGTTCCAAGACACTCCGTAGCTTCTCCAATTCTTTTAAGAGCAAGGGCATAAGCTGCGGTTCTGTGACTCATGCCTTTGTCTAAATGACGCTTCATCATCTTTTCTGTAGCATACTGCATCTTGCTTTTAAGATCATGCTCGATCTTCTCATGAGTTCTTTCTTCAGCATGTCTATTTTGCAACCATTCAAAGTAACTCACAATTACACCACCAGCATTAGCTAAGATGTCTGGGATTACCCAAATTCCTTTATCTTCAAATATAGCATCGGCTTCACAAGTAGTTGGCCCATTCGCCAACTCTAAAATAATGTCTGCCTTTACAAGTCCTGCTGTGTGTTCTGTAAGAATTCCTTCAACTGCGGCTGGAACTAAAACATCAACATCTAATGCGATAAGTTCATCATTTGTAATTACAGTTCCTTTAATTTGATCCCAGTTATCTCCTCTGGTTTCCCCAAGAGACTTTCGACACTCTTCTACATCGAGGCCATCTGGATTGTAAACGCCGCCAAACTCATTGCTTAGTGCAACTACTTTTACGCCTTTTCTTTGACACTTTTCTGCGAACCAATATCCAACTTTTCCAAATCCTTGAATAGCCACAGAAAGGTCTTTTAAGTCTTTGTCGTCTCTGTAATCTCTAATGATTTTTTCAAGGACGTAGTAGCCGCCATATCCAGTGGCCGACTTTCGTTCTTCAAGCCCTCCGAGAGCAGCAGGCTTGCCAGTGATGACATCAAATGGATGACCACCTTTCATCATGCGGTATTCATCGTACATCCAAGCCATGACCTTTTCGTCTGTGTACATGTCTGGTGCAGGTATGTCTTCATCTGGGCCAATGAAGTCTCCAAAGGCATCTATGTAAAGACGACTGAGACGTTCGAGTTCTCTATGAGATAGCTTTGTGGCATCAACAGAAATACCGCCTTTTGCTCCACCAAATGGAAGCTTAACGACGGCGCATTTGAATGTCATCCAAAAAGCCAAAGCTTCGACATGATCTCGGTCCACAGAAGGATGAAATCGAATTCCTCCTTTGCATGGACCGAGAGTGCTGTCGTACTGGCATCTAAATGCTTTGTAAACTTTCAAAGTTCCATCGTCATGACGACATGGTATCGAACATTGAAGAATCTTTTGTGGATATTGAAGTCTATCCCAGCTTTCGCTGTCAATATTTGCATATGGCATAGCAGCCTCAAGCTGCTTTTTTGCCATTTTAAGCATTGATGTCATCTAAACCTTCTTGTTCCGTAAACTACGGAGTTGTTGTTACTCGTCAGCCGGGCCGACGATCATTTCTAGGAGAATCATCTGGACGAGGTTTCGGCCATCGAGGGTCATCCTTATTTGGGTCTTCTTCTTCTTTGGGCTGCTCATACATGTCTGGGTTGTCCAGCCATTGAGCAAATCCATTACCATCTAAATAACCGCCATCTGATTTAAGGCTCTTCTCATTGACGTTGGTGATCGCATAAGAGGGTAAACTCTGAACTCCAAATTTTCGAGCAACAGACTTGTTCTTGTCATAATCTACATAAACTAAAATGTAGTTTTTCATGACATCTTTAACTTTTGCATCAGTCAAAGATTCTCTCTTCATTTTTGTACACCAGCCACACCAATCTGCTTCAAAAAACACCAAAACAGGCATTCCTTTTTCTCCAGATTTTTTGATTGCATCTTTGTAATCGCTGGCCACTATTTGGACTTTATTTTCTTCCACAATAGGATCATTATCATCTGCAATTGGAGAAACTGATGTTTCCCAATTGTCTCCTAGTACATTTTCTACATTGTTAGGATTTCTCTCTTCTGCTTTGTTTTTTAGACCTATAGCTACTGCCATTGTCATTGTTACAAATAGAAGCAATCCTACTAATATGGCTCTTTGATTCATTTAATACATCCATGGTACTGTTAATGATATTTATACTTTCAAAATCCAAACTTCTTCCAATCAATTTCCATTTCTATTTCCATAAACTCCTTGGATGGAACAAAACCTGTCTGATACAGGGGGATATAAGGAGCGTAGAAATATCCAGCGTCTATAAATTCAGTGCCTCTGTATCCCATAAGGGGGTTTATTTCTCCACCTCTACGTGGCACTCCAAATCCTTCATGTCCATCACGAAGAGGATATCCTACTCCAGCAGGAAATTCATGATGTAGAAGTTCTGAATAATTGACTTGCCAGTATTGACCACGAAAAAATGCGAACTGATTGGGCACATTATGTCCCCAAGGTTCGCACTTAAAGTAAGTTGATGTTGATAGAAGTGTGATAGGCTCGCCCCAGTGGGGCTGTGGATTTTGACTCTCCACGATCATTCTAAACATTGGTTCGTTAGAAGACTCATAAAAGTCATAGATCGTAGACCAATCATCGCATTCATAGAAGCAAGTGTGTGGAGTATACCCACCATGTCTGTGAACTCGTTGATTGGTCACAGGCACTTCTTCAAGAGTGTCTCGTGGATATCTTAGATCAAGATCAAATCTCCACTTGCCTTCTCCGGGATGCACCGATAGTGTTTCATCTCTCCACCGATACCAGTTGTCGTGATGAAGATAGATTGCTCTATCGCTGCCTAGAACTTCGAAGGGTTTCATGAGATTTTAAGATGCTCCTCATATCTCTTCTTAAGTTCGTTATAGTTTCTTGTAGATCGACGTAATTGCGACAATTTCCCACCCATACAAGTGATGAAAAAACTGAAGGAACAATCAACTTTTTCCCAGTTAAATCTAGGAGCTATTTCCAACCCACAAAGTACACACTCTTGAATAAGATCATCTTTATCAACGGCAATTGCCCATTTTTTTTGTTGATAATAGTCCAAGAGTCGAGATACAACTTGATTGGCAACCCAATGCAATCTTTCAACAAATTGGTTTTTTGCCAAAAGATGATCTGGATAATGTTGATAAAGTTTCAACACTCTATTGAGTGCGTATATTTGCCCAACACGACTAGCACGAGCACCAGACAAATACTTTATGAATTTGATTTCTTCTTTTATTTCTTTTTCCTCTAACCAATAATTTTTCATGTATCTCCTTACAGGAAGTTGTCAATCTTCATGCGTTTGTTAATTGAATTTGGTTCTATATTTGGCATTTTGAAATTTTTACTCCGATTAAAAATTTCCTCTGCCTCTGAAGATCCCATTGACATCGCTTTAGATGCAGCTTCACTCATAGATTTGAACACCGACGTATCAACTAGCGGCGAAATATCTTTTTTTTCTTCTGTCATATCGAATGACTCCTTCTTTATATAACTTCATGACGAGCTTGTCATTTGCCGCATGACAATCATTATGTTCTGTGACTGTCATTTTTTGTAAATTTGAAATTTTGTTGTTAGTCTTGTTTCCATCAATGTGATGGACCACTTCTCCTTTTTCCATTGGTCTGCCGAGATGATTTTCCATAACCAAAGTGTGCTCTCGAATAGAGCCACAGTAATCATTGTGAAATTGGTAGATGCGTTTGTCCGAAGATTCCGGCCCGACGTAGACCCTCACATATCCTTCTGAATCAATGACTTTATTTCCAATTCGAGACTCAAGAGTTTTGATGTGAGCATCTCTGCCCAAGTCTGCCGCCTTACTGTATTCAAAGCATTCCTTGCAGAAATGGTTGTATTCATCAGAAAGCCGCCTCTTGCTCATCTCTCCTTTGAGTCTGGTGAACTCATTTCCGCATTCGTCACATTTAAGATGATACACAGTTCTTCTGCGAGTTCTTAAAACTGGAGTGCCCCATCTGTGATTCTCTTTAACCTTCCGTTCTTCTACTTCTTCTTTGATAAACATGATTCCTCCTTTGGGATAAATGAGTAATCCCAAAGGAAATTTATCAAAGAATCTTGAAAGACTTTTGGATTATGCACTGAAACTTTGACCGCATCCGCAACCACCCGTCGCATTGGGATTCGAAAATGCAAAGCCCCTTTTGTTAAGGTCTTCATGAAAGTCAATTTCTGTTCCTTCAAGAATGGTAGCACTCTTTCTGTCTACTCTTACTTGAATTCCGTCAGATTCAAACTGCTCATCATTAAGAGGATCAGTATCATCTGCTGGTTCAAAGTTAAGAGAATACGCAAAACCAGAACATCCACCGCCTGCAACTGCTACTCTCAATGAGTTGCTAGACAGTTCCATCTTCTGTTCTTCCATCACTTTCTTGACTTCCTTCGCCGCTCTCTCCGTTAGTTTGATTGTTGACATATTCTTCCTCGCTTAAAAAGACTAAACCTTGTTTTCCTTCAACTTCTCCGAAGTCTACTACGACGCCTTCGGAGTTCACATTGTCTGCAACAACGACTGATAGATCGCCGAATTCAACAACGTGTCCTTTTTTCTCTTGAGTGAAGCCCATTCCTAAAGCTCCGTTCTCCAATGTGCATATTTCTAAAGACCATTCTTCAGGAGGAAGTTTTTTAGAACTCATTACATGAACAATTGCGTTAGCTGCACTTTCTGTTACTCTCATTTCAAAGCCTCTTTAATGAAACCAACTGCTTTATCTACATCAGAGTTTGTGAAAGTCAAATGTGGACGGAAACGAATTCCATTGGCACCACATGTAAGAACCATCATGTTCTCTGAGAGCTTAGTCACAATCTCTCCTCGTCGCTCCGTGGTAGGCAAGTCAAATGCCAGCATAAGACCTTGGCCACGAGCATTAGAGATTTCATCTGATTCCAATTTTTGTAGTTGATCAAGAAAGTATGCACCAGTTTGTGCGGCTCTCTCAACCAGATTAGTTTCTTGAATGATCTTCAAATACGCTCGTGATCGAGCCATGTCAGCGACATTGCCGCCCCATGTGCTGTTGATTCTTCCACTTTGTGCAAAGACATTATTCTCAACTTCGTCAATCCTGCCAGTTGAACAGAATCCACACACTTGAGTCTTCTTACCGAAGCACATCATGTCTGGCACAACACCGCAATGCTCATAGGCCCACATCTTGCCAGTCAAACCTAAGCCTGTTTGTACTTCATCAAAGATCAACAGTGCTTCGTTTTCATCTGCAAGTCGTCGAAGAGTCTGGAAGAACTCAGGACGGAAGTGGCTGTCTCCACCTTCTCCTTGAATTGGCTCAATGATAATGGCTGCGACAGTTTTTGTCTTAAATGCTTCTTCCATCTCCTGCAAAGCCAGCTTCTCAAGGTTTCCAACTCTTGCTTCTTCCATTGGAAAACGAATCTTAGGGTTGGTTACTCGTGTCCAATTAAATCTTGGAAACCACTTTGTCTTAATGTTTGTGTCATCGTTCCATGCTTCTCCTGCATTTGTCAGGGACATGGTGTATCCTGTGCGACCATGGAAGGCTTCTCTGAAATGAATCACATCCAGAAACTCTCCTTCACCGCAATTTCCTTTTTGGACCTTCCAGTCGAACGCTGCTTTAAGTGCGTTCTCAACAGCAAGTGCTCCACCATCAATGAAGAAATAGTGTTCAAAGTCTGGAGTGACTTCGGCAAATGCTTCTACAAAGTCTGCATAGGTTTTTGAGTACATATCTGAATTTGCAATTTTGTGCATTGCTGCATCTGCAATCAATTCTTTGTATACGTCCATTGCAGGATAATTCCAACCGAGAGGCTGGCTAGCGAATTGTGAATAGCAATCAAGATATTCTTTTCCTGTGCCTTCTTCAACAATCCAAGATTCGTGGCTTTCCTTGGTATCCACGACGACGTGATATCCGTCTACCAAAACATGTTTCTTAAGTCTGTCAATTACGTTCATATATTTCCTTCCACAAAATCTTATGATAGCTAATCTTAAAGATAAATTCAACACCAGAACGGTAAATAACACATGAGTTTATTCGCCGAAACAAGTCTTGAAGAGTTATATCAGAGTGCAGTGGAAGCTTTTCCTAAAACCACTTTGAGACAACATGCGACACAACCAATTGTAATAACAAATCTTAGATGGACTCCTTTTATTGGAGTAAACACCTTGTTTATTAAGGCTTTAGCTCAAAATGAGGGCCGAGAGTATAATCCTTTAATTCTCTTTAAGAACGTCAACTATGATGTCAATGAAGTGAATATCACTGCCAGTAATGGTAAGGAATACAGTTTTGGCAAGTTATCTCTTGAAAATACAAATGTTGTGTTGCGATGTAATTGTAAAGATTTTTACTGGCGATTCAATTATTACGACCATGTAGACAAATCTTTGTATGGTCGAAAAAGGGCCAAATATGAATCTAAAGGTGGAAAACCGGCAAATCCACTGGAGATGCCGGGTATGTGCAAGCACTTAATGAAAACCACTCATGTTCTGCGAGAAGCAGGATTGTTCGAATACTAAAGTTCCAAAAACGATTTCCATCCTCGATGCCAATTCTTTCTGTTAGCACCAACAAAGTGATATCCCTTTTTCTTTTCTGAAGGGAATTCATGATGATCTTCTACAATCTTTAGAGTTTCTTTTGGCACAGTGATAAATCCATCTATCTGAGACACAATATAGGCTACCAGTCCTTGTTCATCAAATCCTCCAAGTTCATCAAGCTCTTTGTCTTTTTGTAGTTCAGATATCTTACTTTCGAAATCAAATTTTGGCGGCAAGCCAAAGAACCCGGCACACATTTTAATGTCTCCCATTAAACTCTTAAATGATCCATAATGTTGCCCAAGACCTTCTGAGATGATTGATGTTTGTTTCTGAATCCACTGATCAATTTCAGGCATTCTTTCGAGAATTACAATATCATTATCGATCCATAACTCATGTGATTCAATTCTAAGTCTTGGTGGAGCTAATTTCCATCCAGACCCTTTCATGCCACCACTGCGCAATGAGTAATCCTCATCTGGCGACGAAGGTTGAAATTGTAATTCGAAATCGTGTTGATTTATAAGATCACAATCAATATCAGGTTTATCGATGTTGTTGAAACAAACTACTCTGTCAAACTCTGGATAAACCTCTCCGAATTTAATTACAGAATGTTTTAATATCTCATATCCTATTGGCTCAACGGGGCCTATTGTCCATCTGGCAAGTGGTTTCATATTAAAATCCTGTTATGCTTGCAATGTTTGTCTATGAGTTTGTTATAGACGCTTTGAGAATTTAGAGGCATCATTTTCATGACGGAATTCATCCAATGAATAAAATTCCAATGATCCGGTATATCAGATAGATTGCCCGGAACAGACAGATAAGGCTTTACATTTTCCAGTCTGTCAAGGTTGCAGGAATCGTTTCTGATGTATTTGTCTAATCCTAGAAATTCTACATAGTAACAAAGAAACCTTATAGCAAGATGCCAATCTGTTGTGGTTTCATTTATCTCTTTGTTTGCTCGATCCCAGCACAACTTCATAAGTTCACTATTGGGAGGACACTTCATGATGTTGCCCACTATTGAAAGAACTCCGTGAAATCTAAAGAAATATGGAGTCTCAATTTCGTCCAAGGATTTTAGACATGTCACATCCATATCGGACCACCAACCGCCTAACTCATAAAGAACCTTATATCTAAAAATCTCTGATAAACCCACATAAGAATTTTCTCCAAATCCAAGAATCATTGGATCAGGATACTTAAAGATTCTATCTTCTGGCAGAATCTCTCTAGCATCTCTTATGATGATTTTTTTATTGCCACGAATAGGCTTTGTATTAAGCGGCCAATAGTGCCATAGATGAAATTCGTGTCCAAAACTTGTAAACGAATTCATTGTCATGAATTCAAGTTCTGTTAAATTTCTTCCTAACCAAAGCCCATTAACTATTTCCATTAAAAAGATAATCCAAGAGGGTCAACTTTTGGAGCAAAGTCTGGACTTACCAGATGATGAATAGTTTCTTCTGATACATCAAGAGACTTTTCTCTATCGATCAACATGTACTCTATATGTGACGGCTCTAACTCTGAAAGGAAAGCAATCACTGCGTTCTCATTGTAATCAGCACAGGAATATACATCCATTTGCAACAATGGGGGATCTTGTTTGTCCCAGATATGCAAGCTGATATGACTGGTTTCAATCATGACGACTCCTGCGATTCCACAGTTGCCTTCTTTTTCCACATAATCAACATGAGGACCACCGCTATTTGTGATATTCATGTTGATCTCTTTAACCAAATCGCTTAGCCAATTAGCAGCTTTGTCACAATCTGTAAATGGCTTGTCAACTTCTGCTCTAATGATTAAATGCTTATGCTTTATCATTTAGCTCCCTTACCTTAATTGCTGCGTCTACAAATCCATCAAAGTTCTCGCCACAGTCAGCCCACCAACCGGGAAGCTTGTGCCATCCCAATCTTCCATCATTAAGATAATGATTGTTGACATCTGTGATTTCGAGTTCTCCTCTAGCAGACGGTGTTAATTGCTTAATGAAGTCCCATACAGTGTTGTCGTACATGTAAAGACCTGTAGCGATGAAATTGCTTGTGGGGTTACTTGGTTTTTCGATGATCTCTGTTACTTTTCCAGACTCATCTTGAACGATCACTCCGTAGTGCTCTGGATGCTCAACCTCTGTTCCAAAGATCAAAGCTCCTGATTCAAAGTTCTCAACAACATCTGGGAATTTGTCTTCAAAGATGTTGTCTGCCAAAATGACACACATATCATCGCTTCCTACAAATTCTTCAGCTAGACCTAGAGCGTCTGCAATTCCTTTTGGCTCTCTTTGGTATGTGTAATGAAGATGCTTTAATCCAAAGTCTTCTCCATTGCCGAGAATTCTTAGGAATTCTCCAGCAGCGTTTCCGCCGCACACCAGAAGAATATCTGTGATTCCCGAATTGACCAGCGTTTCAATTGGGTAGTAAATCATGGGCTTGTTATAAATTGGCAACAAGCATTTGTTCGTTACGTTTGTTAGTGGGGCAAGGCGAGTGCCGAGTCCACCAGCTAGAATTACACCTTTCATTATTCCTCCTTCAAGGTAGATTTTGCTTTATCTAAAGCTTCTAAGATATCGTCTGTTTTGAGTTTCTCCCATTTGTCATCCACATATTTGATTTCTTCAAATGCAACTTCTTTCTTTACAGAAGCTTTATGGCGACCGTATAGTTTTCCGTCTTCCTCTTCCAATTTCATTCCAACAACATGAGGATAGTAAACACATCTGTACTTCGGATCTATCGTTGTGAACATAGCCACTGTGGGTATATTGAAAGCGTCTGAAATATGATAAGTTGATGTGTCAACAGTTATGATTGCATCAACAAGCGAAATGAAAGTTGCAAAATGATCAAATGTTTCAGAAAATCTTTTAATGTCCATGAACCTTTTATTGTTGAGTTCAAGACCACATGCTGAAACAACAAAGTAATCTGTCTTTTCTATTATTTCATTGATGAATTGTCTTGCTCTTCCATTTGTCATTCCACGTATTGGGCTGGTTGATGTGTGATGAAACATGAGTATCGGTCTTCCTAACGATCTTATGTTACGAATAATGTTTTTTCTCATCTCCACGGTGTCTTCATTTAACTTGTATTTGATTCTCTTTTTGTCATTCGGAACTGTTTTTGGATCAATTGACATTGCTTCAAAAAAGAAATCGATCATTGACTGTGTGTTGAAGTTGTCTCTCATAAGCAAACTTCCCAGATCAATAAAGGCATCGTATTCTACAAGCCTCGATAATCTGTTTGGCAACATAAAGACTTGATCGAATTTAGGATGCCATTGTTTGGTAATAGAGCCTACACGATAAGGGTTCAACTGATAGAAACTTATTTCTACCTGAGTGCCGGGTAAAAAACTTCTAACCTTCTCTTGCCAGTAGTCAAATGCTTGCATCCCAATCAAATGATCTCCAAGAGCATTGGACATGGCATTAAGAACAGCGATTTTAACTTTTGGCTTTCCCTTGAATTGATCAACTACTTTTTCAAGGTCTTGGAATCCGATGTGTTTAGGGAACTCATCTCTTTCAACAATTTTTGGAGGACTGACAATGTGTGTTTTGCCTGCATCTTCTCCAACTTGTTTCTTAATGTTGTCCATGTGATTTCTGAAATCAGATGGTGTGCTGAAATAGATTTTTTCAAAAGGTATGTTTTGATCGTTTATGTCTGGTCTTTTTTCAAACTTGTGTTCATATATGAATCCCATGTTGTTTTGTGAGACTTTAATCGTTTTATCAAAATAGAAAAATATTATCATTACTAGCCTTCCTTGGCTTGGAGTTTTTCTGCCATTTCTTTTGACATTACAAGGTTATATCCAAAGTTGACCATTAAATCCATATCCAATTCATTGTTAATGAATTCCAGAAGATCAGGGGTGTAATGATTCATGTAATCCATGTTTCTGTAATAATCGAGCTTTCCAAATTTCACATCACTTGGCTTAACTGTTTCTCCAGAAGGAGTAAATGTTGTTTCGCTGCCAACAATTTCATTTGTTTTTCTTTTTATATCAAATACTTGCCCAATTTGATTAACAACTTCATTTGTATTTTTGAGTAATGATTCGTAAGTGACAAAATGCAATTTCTTAGTATTTAAGCGAATACTGGACCAGTGAAAGTTCCAATTGTTCCAAAGTTGAACAGGATTGGCGGCTCTGAACAGAAAAGGCACATCTCTTTGTGCTTCTGCAATGATTCTGTTTCTTACAAATTGGTCAAAAGTCACACCAGACAAATCCGGGCCAATGTTTAGTTTTTTGTTTGGTCCCCAGTAATCATATACAGACACAAGCCAAGAATAAGGGTTTTTGACAAGTCCAAGTATGTGAACTTCTTTGCCTATCATCCATGGGGCTGCATAAGCCCCGTGCTTCCATCCTCCAAGATTTACAAGGGCCTTGGTGTTATGGAAGTTTTCATTCATTAAGTGGGTGAGCCAATTAGTCCCAGTCCTCTGAAGACCGTGAATCTTAATGTATTCTGTTTTTGGGTCTAATTGTACGACATCAACATTTGATTTATTCATTTTCTAATAGAGTGTTTTAGGACAATTTTGTTAAGTGAGCTAAATATCTACATGGCTTATGGAAACGATATTGACGGACTTGGTGCAGATCATCGCTGGGATTTAGATGGCAATGCCAATGATTCGATAGGAACAGCTACTGGCACAAATGCGGGTGGAATCTTTACTGGACCCGCTTTAACCAAAGATGCAACGAATAGTTGGGAAGGAAACAACTTCACCGACCGAGTAACACTTCCCACCGTAACAACGATCAACAACTCTGCTCAAGCCAGAAAAGCAGTCTGTGGATGGGTCGAGTTTACAGAGTTTTCGCCTCACCCAGTTCGTATCTATGGCGAAGGAACCAACACAACTTGTTTTCAATTCTGTATGGGCTACGGAAACAACCTGACTTTTGAATGCACAGAGCCAACAAACTTTGCAACAGGATTACAAATTTTTGGACCGCCGTTGGTGCCCAACAGAGTGTATCACATTTGCGGAATATTTTTAGGGAATGCTCAAGGTAATGAGATTAAGTTATTTGTGGATGGCATTGAATACACAAATGCTGACCCATTGGACAGACAACCTAACACAGCTAGCTTGGACTCCAGAGGAGTGGGGGTATTTGGCGACCCAGCAGGAACAACGGGATTAGGTGGTGCTGTTATCATTCAGCAATGTGTAACAAATGGCCGATATCAACATTGGGCAGCATGGGGCGACGAAGCTGATGCTAATCTAACGGATTCAGAAATTCGTGACACTTTGTTTGAACGAGGAGCACTTGCGGATTTCTCTATTCCTTCTAGCCTTGAAGCAACTATGCAAATTTCTTTAGACGCAATTGCAGATGCTCAAGGAGATGCTCCTTGCTGCATCGAGATTGAAGCGGTTACAGGTGGCGGCGATTTCACTTTAACATCTGATAAAACATTCGACCCTCTGGCATCCATACACTACAGATATAATGGAACTGCCGGTGAATTAACCATTGTCAACATTGACGACACACAACAAGGTAATGCCAGTATTGGCTCCGCTCCATTTGGCGGCAGCATTGTGATTGCCACTCGTCAAACCTTAACCGTCACAGTTAAAGATGCTGCGGACTTCTCTGCGATTTCAGGAGCTAGAGTTTACATCGAAGCTGACACTGGTGGCGATTTAGTTGCAGGAACAGAAATCATGAACACAACCACAAATGTCTCAGGATTAGCCACTGTCTCTCACGATTACACAACCGATCAACCGATTATTGCGAGAGTGAGAAAGGGATCGACTTCAACATATTACAAGGAGAACATCATTGGCGGGCCTTTGACATCAACCGCTTTAAATGAAACAGTTCTTTTGGTGCCAGATGAATAACGAGAACATCAGAATTTGGTTAGAAGATGGACACTTGCACGGTGAGTGGGGAGATTGTGCTTTGGATGATGACGATAGACATCTGGGAATCCTTCTTACAGGTAAAGTTGAAGCCAAAGAAGATAATCGGGAAAGTCGCAAGAAATTGATGGTTGTGATTTCTGCTGTTTTTGACCAATGGTTAACTGATACAGGGAGACGATAATGGCAGCACCTTCTTATATTGACGGACAGACGCAAGATGCGGCAGGGGCACTGTCGCTTACTTTTACTATGTCCACGATCACACATACAA
>Ga0233415_10000492_pt1 | contig 18368 bp, 17 predicted proteins | sample Na_anoxic_12_MG_FD_188631 | JGI IMG/M metagenome (GOLD analysis project Ga0233415, IMG submission 188631) | Seawater microbial communities from Saanich Inlet, British Columbia, Canada - Na_anoxic_12_MG | ecosystem: Environmental > Aquatic > Marine > Inlet | place: Canada: British Columbia... | reverse complement strand
AAAAAATTTTAAATTTGAATAAAAAAAAATAAATAATATTTTGTTAAATGTTATTTATTAAGTATTTTTACATAAAATAAATTATTAACATAAAATATAAATAAATAATTATGAATTTAGAAATGGGAGATGAAGAATACGAGCATTCAGACGGTATGCATTTTGGTGGAAGTAAAAGAATTAAAAGACAAGATAGTTCTGAATCAAAGACACCCGCTATAGACTCTTTTGGTAGAGATATAACCAAATTAGCACTAGAAGGAGAGTTGGACCCTGTAATAGGAAGAGAAGATGAAATAGATAGAGTTATTCAAATTTTAAGTAGAAGGAAAAAGAACAACCCAGTTTTAATAGGAGACCCAGGAGTTGGTAAGACTGCTATAGCAGAGGGAATTGCAAAAAAAATAGTAGAAAAAAAGGTCAGCAGAATTCTTCATGATAAAAGAATTGTTGAATTAGAAATGTCATCAATTGTCGCAGGAACTAAATATAGAGGTCAATTTGAAGAGAGAATGAAAGCTATATTGGGTGAATTAGAAGAAAATCAAGATATCATTGTTTTTATAGATGAAATACATACTATAGTTGGAGCAGGAAATTCTGCTGGAGCTTTAGATGTTTCCAACATGATTAAACCAGCTCTTTCTAGAGGAGTTATTCAATGTATAGGAGCAACAACAATAGATGAATATAAAAAATCAATAGAAAAAGATGGAGCTTTAGAGAGGAGATTTCAAAAAATTATGGTAGAACCACCTACTCTATCTCAAACTAAAGATATATTAATGAGAATAAAAGAGCATTATGAAAATTTTCACAATGTAACATTCTCAGAAGAATCTATTGATTGTTGTATAAATTATGCAGAAAGATATATAACTGCAAGACAATTTCCAGATAAAGCTATAGACATTATGGATGAGGTAGGTTCTAGAGTTCATATAGATAATATTAATGTTCCAAAATCAATAGTAAATTTAGAAAAAGAAATTGAAAAACAATCTGAATTAAAAAGTCAACATATTAAAAAGCAAGAATTTGAAATGGCGGCAGATGCTAGAGATAAGTTGAAAAAAATAGAAAAAGATTTAAAAATAGAAAAAGTAAAATGGGATAAAGAAAGTGGAAAAAACAAAGTAGATGTTACTTTAGAAGAAATGGCTAGAGTTGTATCTAAAATGACTAATATACCTATAAAAAAGTTGACTGAGGATGAGGGTATAAGACTAGTAAACATGCCATTAGAAATAAAATCTAGAGTTATTGGTCAAGATAGTGCTGTAGAAAAAGTTAGTGAAGCTGTACAACGTTCTGCTGCAGGTTTTCACAATCCAAATAGACCTATTGCTTCGTTTTTGTTTTTAGGAAAAACTGGTGTGGGGAAAACAGAATTAACCAAAGCACTTGCTGAATATATATTTGGAAACGAAGAGTCTTTAATTAGAATTGATATGTCTGAATATATGGAGCCACATTCAATATCTAGAATGATAGGTTCACCTCCAGGATATGTAGGTCATGACGAAGGTGGTCAATTGGCAGATGCAGTTAAAAACAAACCATATAGTGTAATCTTATTTGATGAGATAGAAAAGGCTCATAGAGACGTTACAAATGTTTTGCTTCAAGTTTTAGATGAAGGAATGTTAACAGACGGCCTAGGAAGAGAAGTTAATTTTAAAAACACAATTATAATAATGACTTCTAATATTGGTGCAAAAGAATTAGACATATCACCAGTAGGTTTTAGTACAGAAACTGATGAAGATATGAATATTAGTGATGTCATAACTAAAGCTCTTAAAAACACGTTTAGACCAGAGTTTATAAATAGAATAGATGAAAAGGTAATATTTAAAACTTTGACTGAAGATAACATTTCTGAAATTGTTGATATTCATATTAAAAAATTAGAAAATAGAATGAATGAAAGAGGTAATTACAAGTTATCTATATCTAAAAAAATGAAGAAATTTCTTTTAAAAGAAAGTTATAATGAAGAGTTTGGGGCAAGACCAGTAATTAGAGCAATTACAAAATATGTGCAAAATCCTGCTTCAAAATCTGTTTTAAAAGGAGAAATTAAAGAAGGTGATACAATATTTGTAGACTATAATGAAAAAAATGATGAAATAATTGTTAAGAAAAAAAAGTAACATTAAAATAATATAAAAATGAAAAATATTAGTAAAGATTTTAGGTTGTTTGCAAGAGATAAAGGAGTATCTAGTTTATTATTGCATGATTATGAAAAAATTCAAATGAGAAATGTTTATAATCCGACATCAATATTAAAAAACACTCCAACTGCAATGACTCCAAACATTATAGAAGAAAGACAAATGAATGCTGTTGCTATGGATGTTTTTTCTAGATTAATGATGGATAGAATTATTTACATGGGAATGCCTATTGGAGACCAAGTTGCTAATGTGATTAATGCACAACTTTTGTATCTAGAGTCTATAGACAAAAAGAAAGAAGTAAAAATGTATATGAATAGCCCAGGAGGTTCTGTATATGCCGGGTTGGGTATTTATGATACAATGCAAGCTGTTGGGCCTAAAGTTTCCACTTTTAATATGGGATTGTGTGCATCTATGGCTTTCGTCTTATTAACTGCTGGGGCCCCTGGTAAAAGACATGCATTAAAACATTCTAGGTCTATGCAACATCAACCTTTAGGTGGTGCAGAAGGTCAAGCGAGTGATATAGAAATTACAGCAAAGCAAATTGTTTTGTTAAAAAAAGAATTATATGAAATCATAGCACATCATACAGGTCAAGACTATAAAAAGATATATGAAGACTGCGATAGAGACCATTGGATGACGTCTGAAGAGGCTTTAGAGTATGGTGTTATTGATAAAGTAATAAGTTAATAATGTTCGCTGTTCAAGACGACAAGTTTAAATAATTGTTGTTTAAGCTTAAAAAACCCTCACTAATTAACGGTGGGGGTTTTTGTTTTATAGTATAATTGTTTATTTTTTTTTTATATTTTATATATTGGCCTTGTGTCAAAAAGAGATTATTATCAAATATTAGGAGTTCCAAAATCTTCAACAGAATCTGAGATTAAAAAATCTTACAGAAAGTTAGCAATTAAATACCACCCAGATAAAAATCCTGGGGATGCGGATGCAGAAAAAAATTTTAAAGAAATATCTGAAGCCTATCAAGTTTTAAGTGATAAAGACAAGAGACAAAAATATGATTCATATGGTCATGATGGATTGAGTGGCCAAAGAGCTAGTTGGGGTCAAGATTATGATATAAATGATTTTTTTAGCACATTTGGAGATGTTTTCGGTCAACAATTTAAATCTCAAAAAGAAAAAAGGAACGTTAGAAAAGGTAAGACTTTACGAGTTGAGATAGGAGTGACTCCAGTAGATATAGTTAATGGTGTTAGTAAAAAAATAGCAATAAATAGAGATGTCAAATGTAATTCTTGTAGCGGAAATGGCTCAAAGGATGGTAAAAATACAAACACATGTCATCAGTGTTCGGGTTCTGGTACCATAATTAGACAAACTAGAACTCCAATAGGATTTGTTAGGCAGTCACATACTTGTGTTACTTGTAATGGGATTGGAAATATTATTAAAGAAAATTGTGATAAATGTTTTGGTTTAGGAATTTTAAAAAATCAAAGAGAAGAAATTGACATAAACATCCCAAGAGGCGCTAGACAAGGGATGGAGTTTGCTGTTAGAAATAAAGGTAGCGTCCCTGCTTATGGTGGTGCATGTGGAGATTTGTTAGTAAATATATTTGAAAAAAATGAGGAAAACTATATGTTTGAAGGTTCAAATATTATTTGTGATTTAAAAATAAGTTTTGCTGATGCAAATCAAGGTAAAAAAGATTTAGAAATAAAAACCCCTCATGGAAAAACTAAAATAAAAATACCAGAAAACTGTTATCAAGGACAAGCATTGAGGTTAAAAGGAAAAGGTTTTCCCTTATATAATTCAAATGAAATTGGAGATATGATTTTATATGTTAATTTTGACATCCCTAAAGGTTTAATAGAAAAGTTAAAAAAATTAGATATATTATTATATGAGAACTGTTTAAAAAATGATGAAAACAATGATAGCAAAGGTATATATAAAACATTTAGAGAGCACTTTTCTAGGTAATTTATTACTTTTTTGTTATATTTGTTTTTCTTAATATTTATAAAAAAAGAAATTATGAAGAAAATTAAAATTATAGGTTTAATCAAAAAATATAAGCTATATATTTTAGCTGCATTATTTGTTATATTCTTTTTTCGTTCATGTAAAAAATCAACTGAAATTAAAAAGTTAAATAGAACAAGTGAAAATCAAATAGAACATATCGATAGCTTAAATGTTGTTATACACCAAAAGGAGCAAAAAATAGACAGTTTCCCCGAATTAATGAGGATAGAAAAAATGAATATACATATTGAATATGATAATTGGATTTCATCACAAGATAGAGGCCCTCAGCTAATGAATTTACATCCAATAGTCAAAAGTAATATTAAAGAGTTACAAAAATAGTCATGAAAAATATTTGGAAATGGATTAAAAATAATCCAAATAGAGCAATGTTTTTAGTGCCAATATTATTAGTGGCAGCAATATCAATTTCTCATGTTGTATCTTTCTATGATATGGCAAATCCTCATAATTGGGCCATATATCTATCTATAGCTATTGAAGTTGGCGCAATTACAGCATTAGTAGCAGCAACAAATAAAATAAAGGGTGGAATATGGTTTATGTTTGGGATTGTAACTTTTATACAAATGCTTGGAAATATATTTTATTCTTATAAAGAAATAGATGAGGCAGGAAATCTTTTTAAATCTTGGGTTGAATTAACTGGTCCCGTTTGGGAACTTTTTGGAACTGAACAAACAGACATTATTGGACTAAAAAGATGGTTAGCATTTTTAGCGGGAGGTTTATTGCCTATAATATCATTAACTTCGCTGCATTTCTTTGTAAAATATGAAAAACCTGAAGAAGATTCTAATAATGAAGAAGATGGTGATGATGGTGATGATGATGATAGTGAGAAGGGTGAAGTTTTGCTGGAAGTTGCTGAAGAGCCTACAAAAGTTGTTGAGGAAGCTATTGAAGAACCTAAAAAAGTTGTTGAAGAACCTAAAGAAGTTATTGAAGAACCTAAAGAAGTTGTTGAGGAAGTTGTTGAAGAGCCTAAAGAAGTTGTTGAGGAAAAAGTGACAGAAAACAGCAAAAAGGAAAGTTTTGATACTTTTGTTGAAAAAAAGAAAAAAAAATTAGAAGAAGACAAAAAAATATTTAAACCACTTTTAGATATATTATATATGTCTGGAGATGTTGAAAAAGGGGATGTTTTACCAACTTATATTGATTTTAGAGAAAAGGTGGACTTAAACTTTACTGATGATAATATAAAGATGTTTTTAACATTATGTAACTATTTGGAGATAACAGAATTATCTGATAATGTTAGAAAAGCAAAAGTTGATTACGGTGCAGCCTCAACTATTATAGATAAATATTTAAGCTTAGAAGATAATTCTGAAAATAAAGTTAAAAATAATAAAAGTGGAGCAGGTAAGGATTGGTGGATTAAGTCTTAATTCTTCTCGCCAGGTTCTACGTCTGTATGGTTGTTATCTCCTAAATTGTATTTATTTTTAAAAGTTCTAATCATACTTTGCAATCCTAACAAAGAGGTTCCTATAGTTTTGGATGATGGCTTCATATCTTTTTTATGCTTTTCAGTAGCCTTATTTACTCTTCCGTCATCAAGAATGTAAGAGTCGCTATTATGATACCACTTTCCTTTGTAGTTAAGGTATAGAGGAAATTGTTCACCGTAAGAATATGCTACATACATTTTTCCTAAATCTCCTAAATCCTCTCCATAAATATGACTGCCAATAAAGTTATCTAAATTATTAATGTCTAATTTTGAATCTGGATTTGCTATCCTTTCCTCTTCTATTTCGTTTTCTTCTTCTAAGTAAGATTCTCCTACAGTTTCATTATCATTGCCATCGTTTAGTCCAGAACCAGGACCTCCTGCTGCAGTTTCTCCTCCATCTTGAGGTGGATATCCTTTGTTTGATTCTTCTAGCATTTTTCTAACTATCAATCTAGCCTCTTGTAAGTCTTTAAGCATTCTAGGGTCTTCCATAGTGCCAAAAGGCGCCCATTCTTCTTCTCCTCCCATTTCAGGGTCTGATTTAATGTCAGCTTCAGCTTCATCACCAGCAGCTCCAAAAAACTCAAAAGCATCAAACTCTTCTTCTGGCTCATCTGCTCCTCCCCAATTTTTTACTATTTCTTCTTCTTCTGAGTTTGGTTCTTCATCAATAATATTTATTTCATCTAACTTTTTAGATATATTATTAACTTTTTCTTGTATTTGCTTGTAACTTTCTACTATAAAGTCACTTGTAATTTTTTTAGAGTCTCTATCTTCCATCTTATGAAACATTTTATTATAAATATTAATTAATTTTAAAATTTGATTTATTTTTATTATTTGATTTCAATAATTATTTTGTTATATTGTTATTATGAATAATAATATTAAAAAAGTAACTTGGATTTCAGAGAATGGAAAAGATTATTACCCTAATAAATATGTAGAAAAACAATTGCCAAGTGGAATTTATGTTTCAAAATATTCTCAAGAGTTTGGAGAGTATATATCTAAATTTACATGGAAAAATGATTTACCATTTTTATTTTTTGAAAACGACTTTAGTTTAATAAAGGATGATTTGGATACTTTTTGGTCATTAGAAAAAAAATATAAAGTTAATGGCTTAGAGTTTAATAGAGCAATTATGTTACATGGACAACCTGGTTGTGGTAAAAAGTATTTATGTAGAAGACTTTCTGAATATTTTGTTGAAAATTATAATGGTATTGTAATTTATTCAGATGAGCCAGCAGATTTAAAATCTATAATAGAAAATATAAAATTAGATTTTAATAAAGAACAAAAAATAATGGTAGTTATTGAAGATGCAGGTGTTGCATTAGAAAAAAATGGAATATCATCTATTTCAAATATTTTTAAAAATAAAGAAAATGAAGATGGAGTATATTATTTAATTACAACAAATTTTGAAGAAAAGTTTGGAGACTATATATCAGACAAGCCTGGATATGTTGAAAAAGATTTTTTAATAGATTACCCAGACATAAAAGAAATAGAAAAATATGTAAAATATTTATCTACTATTATGGAAATAAAAACAAATCCTAAAAAAATAGCTAAAGATACAAATGGTCTATCTATAGGTCATATTAGAAATTTAATAGAATCTCATTTCATTTTTGGATATGACTATAAAGAAACTTTATTAGAACTAAAAGAAAAACACAAAAATATAATTAAACAATTTTATTCTTCTAGCGAATCTAACAATATAGGTTTTGGAGGATAATATTATTTGAGATAAAACTCTCTTAATATCACTATATTCTCTTCTGTTAAATTTTTAAATCTTTTTAATTTACTTTCAGTAACTATTTCAACGTTATCTTTGTAAATTTTAGTATTCTTTAAATTGATACCAGTTTTTTCTTTAACAAAATCAATAAGTTCCTCACTAGGGTCTAATAAAGTATCTTTAATGGTTTTTTTAACTCTATTGTAAATCGCTCTAGCGTTACCATCTGTTATGTCCATTAAGTTTGCAGCTACTGATGGGCTGAACCCTCCTTTTTTACCCTTTTTTTCAGCTTCTGGGTCTATTATTAAAGGAAACATTTCTAATTGAGGTCCTTTTAGTTTATTGTTGTCTTGTAAAAATTTACCTATATATTCCCAAGCTTTTTTTAGAGGGTTTTCTAATTTCTCATCATCTTCCGTAGAGGGTGCAAGAGCGTCTAAAAAGGTTCTTTCATTACCCTCATCGTCCCCACCACCTATAGGCGCATCTAAATAATTAGTGTAATGTATTTGTTCTCCATGATAAAATTCTGGTTCTTTTTGCTGTCTACTGCCACTCATCTGAATGATATTAGCTACTAACCAATCTAAATAGCTAACTCCCACTGTTGGATTAAAAGAATTCATAGCAGCTTCTGGGGGTAATATTCCACTATTATTTTTATCTCTAACCATTGAGTCTCCAATAATCTCTTCAACTTTATTGCGAGGAAGAGATATTTTTTTTTCTAATTTGCTTACTAGAAATTTTTTAAATTTATCATCAGAGTATAAGTTATTTATAATATAGTTATTAACATTTGTTTTATAATCATCCGATAAATTGTTCCATAAATTTGCCATGATATGAGTCATATATTTAAATTCTGGTAAACTATTTGAATATCCATATTTAGAACTTCCACCATTAATCACATTTTTTATTTCAGAATCTAAAATTTCTTTTTTGTTTGAAAGTCCATATTTATCAGCATATTCATTTGATAAAATACTAATTTGATAATCTAAGTCTTCAAATTTGTTTTCGTTTATAATAAAAGATTCTTTAAGTATTTTTCTAATTTTAGCTCTAATTTTTTGTTCTAAAGCTAATTGAACATCTTGCTCATAACCTTCAGGTGAAGCTAGTTCAATTAAGTCCATTATTTTACTGAATTCTGATGGATTTTGCTCTAAATAATCTCTAAGTCCATTCCATAAATTTTGATTGCCGCCTTGAATTAAAAGGCCTGCTTTCCCAGCTGCCTTTTTTAACTCTTCTTCAGATTTATCCGACCTTGACTTTAAGGCATTTATCATTTGTTCATTTTGAGAATCTACCCATTCATCCATGGCATCCGAGCTTAAATTTCCCGACTTTTCCACATCTCTAACAGCTTTTGATAACTTATCGGCAGGGTCAAATTCTGACCTAGTATCTACAACTCTTATCATTTCTCCATATGTGGGCGATTTTGGGTTGTTGTCTTGAACGGATGTTGTAATTGTTTTTCCAACACTTTTCAATAGTGTAGGCATAATAAAGTTATACAAAAAATTAACAACATTGTCTTTAGCTGCTTTGACAATTTTAGAATCTGGTCTGCTTTCAGTTGAAAGTTTATTTTTTGGTAATCTATATTTATTTTTACTAGAATGAACTCCTTTATCGTCAACTTTATTAATTTGTTGATTTAACATAAATTCAACAGCATCATCTAATGTGTTTTTTATTTCTAATTCCGCATCTTTATCAAAATCTTCTATCTTAAAATCATCAACCCCCATAGATTTATCGCTTATATTTTGCAAATCTTCATCAGGCAAAAAAGTAGGAGCAATCCTTTCAGAACTATATAAAGGGCCATATTTTTCTGTACTTACATATTGCACTTTCATATGATGGGCTGGTACAGATTGAGAAGCTATTAAGTCATCAATAGCAGACATAACATTGTTATATAGATAGTGCCATTTATTACCAACTTTTTCAACTTTGTCAGCTGCATGCTCATGAGAAGGATTTTTAGATGACACTATAGTTATCACACCTTCACGTTTTAGCATATCACTTAAAAAATCCACAGCTTTATCCGTCTCTCTTCCTATTTTATCTGTCTTTTTTTTAGTAATATCCTTACCCCAATTTTTTACAACTTGTAAAAACCAAGGTCCTATATTTGATTTTCCATTCCAATTAGTTTTTCCAATAGAAAAATCTCCATCTTTTTCACCTGTCCCATGAGTCTTTACTCCCTGAAGGTCATAAATAGCTTTTATAACTCCATTATGTAAATCAAACCCTTGTTCATTAGTATTTTGATTCCAACTTATAAGAGGTCTAATATGTATTTCTGCAGCAAGTGTATAAAAATCTTCAAGTATTTTTTTAGCCATATCCACCGAGTTTGATTTACCTGCTAAATCAATTATTTCCTTTTCCCCAGGCCTTAACCCTTTCCTAGAAAGTACTCTAGCCAAAAAGTTTAACATAGCATTTCCTTTGTCTGAAACTTTACTATCTTTTCCTATATACCCTACAGAGTATAGATTTTTATTGGCTAACAATTTATAAAAAGCATCATCTCTAGACTTTATAAACACCTTGCCTTTTTTTGTTGCATTATTAAAATCCTCCCTATCTTGTAGCTTGTATAAATTAACTAGTTTTTTATCTACATAGATAATTTCGCCTTTATCATCAAGTTTCCCAGCCACCTCTTTTTCTCTATATAAATCATCATATTTTACAAAATCATCTTCTGTAAATCCCAAGCTTAAAGCCTTTTCTTTATCTAATCCATCAGACATATTTGTTAATAAGGCTATTTTAAATTCTTTTGATATGTCATTTTTATAATCCCAATTATATAATTTTTCTATAGCTTTATCTACAGTCTTTTCTTTAGCAACTTCCTCACCACCTTCTGGAGTGTCATCATCAGGAGTGTCATATGAAAGTCCAAGACCTGATTCATTGATGTTTTCTTTGTTTAATTTAGATTCTAATTTATTTTTTATAAATTCTGTTTTTTTAGAATCTTCTCCAAAAAGCTCAATCATTCTAAGAGATTCTTTTAATAGTTTATTATTATTCATATTTTTAATTATAAAGTACTTTAACATAAATATTAAAAAAAAAGGTATTTTTAAATTTATATTAACCAATAAAATAACTTTGTTTTCAATAAAACTATATCTACTTTTGTTTTATAAAAAATAATTTTATATTTTTACATAAAATAAGAAATATATAAACCAAATATTAATAAAAAAATGAATAAAGTAAAGCCAAGTTTTGTGGTAGATTTATCAATGACTATGATTATGGATTATACAAGTCAAAATCAAGATGGTCAAGAAAATGATAGGCAAAAATTATTTTGTAATTGCGGCTCTTCTCAAACATATACCCAAAAGATAGTTAGAAATATTGTTATTAATTATGATGAATTAACCGAAGATGGGGAAAGTATATCTTCAATAACTTGCGTGAAGTGCAAAAAAGAATATAATAAAGATAGTAAACTATACTTATTGCCAGTAAATGTTGATGAATTGTATAGTGTTGAATATGAATCTGAAGAAGATAAAAATACAATTACTATTAATAAAAAGAAAAATTTTGTCAAATACTCCGGGTCAAAAGATTCAATTACATATAAGCAAGTTGTAGATAGTTTAATATTAGATAAAAAAACAAATAAAATATCAACAAATATAAACAAGCCTTTTTATTCTAATTTTTTCGAAAAAAACTTTGATAAAGATAATGAAAAGTTTACTCATAATTTAAACTTAACTAATGTGTCTATTTTGGAAGAGTTTTTTCACTATAAATCTTCAATAAACTATTATGGAATAGGTAATTGTCACATGATGTTAGGTTTTTTAAAAAAAGTGACAAGAGATTTTAAAGTTTTTAATAAAGAAATTCAGTTTATAAATTATACATTTTCAGAATCAAGTAAAATAGAAGAGGTCTCAAAAAATGAATATGTTAGTTATTTTCAAAATGTTCCTAGTGGTTTTGGAGATGGAAAAATTGTTAGAAAAAAAGTTGTAACTGGTGATTATTTGGTTAATTTATTACATTCTTATAAATTATTATTTTCAATATTAAGTTTTGAACCTTCTTCTACAATAATCCTTACAAAAGGTTATAATTTCTTTAAAAAATGGATTGAAAGTGATTTTGCCTGTGAGCCAGAAGTTTATGTTGGTCAAAATGCTACAAATCCAAATAAAATAATGGAAACCTCTTTGAAGTTTAATAAAAAAGGTCAAATTAGAGAATTTTTTAAAGGCACTAAAGAAGATGTTTATTTTTTTAAAATGAGTTCTACAATATATAATTCTTTAAGAAACATCGAAGATTTAAGTGCTTTAGGCAAGATTTACTCTTATGGAATTTTAAAAAAGAATGAAATAGAAGAGTTAATTCAAAAATATGAAAGTTCAAAAATTTATAAACTTCTTAACGGTATAATAAGCAAAAAAAATAATGATATAAATTTGTCATATAAAAATATAGAACATATTTTGAAAAATGATTTTTATACAAATGATAAATCATCTAGTTATAGTAGTGATTTTTTAACTACTTACATCGATACAATTAGGGTGATAGATTTGTTAAATTTAAAAGAAAAAACTATTTTTAAATGTAAGGACTATTCTTCACTAAAAGAAATGCATGATGACTATAGCGCCAGATTTAATGCCATGAAAGACTTAAAGAAAGCTGAATTATATATTTCTGCTGTAGAAGAATTTTTGGAATTGAATTGTAAAATAGGAGATGTTGAAATAGAAGTAGTTCCTACATCTGAAAAGTTAAATTTAGAAGGTTTAAAAATGAAACATTGCATATATACTTATCTTAATAGAATATGTGAAAAAAGATATTTAGCAATTAATTTAACCCATTCTATAACTGGAGAAAGAGCTACTGCTGGATTTACTAGAAGCGGTAAAATTTTAAAGTTTGAACAATTAAAGGGGTTTTATAATAGTAGAGCTACTGAAGAGGTGATTATTTGTGCTCAAGAATTTTGTAATGAAAATAATATTAAAATTATTTCTTCTTTTGATTTGCAAGTAGAAAAAAGCAGACAAAGACTTATGGAGAATCAAATGACAGAATCTGATTTAGAAGATTTGAGAAAGTTACAAGAAAAAAATGGAGAAGAATTAAGTGTTGAAGTTAAAAATAAGTTTTTAAAAATATCAAAAAAGAAAAACAAAACAGATTTAGATAAAAGTTTTTTAAAAAATATTAAAAAATTGTTTGTGTTTTAAATAAATTTTTATAAATTTGTAATCTAAATAAATTAATTAATTAAATAAATTATGGTAAATAAAGTAGAAGTATTAGGAAGATTAGGGGCTAATCCTGAAGTTAGAGTTTTAGAAAACGGAACTACATTAGCAAGAATATCTGTTGGAACAAACAAAGTTTGGAAAGACAAGCAAGGCAACAAGCAAGAAGAGACTTCTTGGCACAATATAACAATGTTCGGAAAAACTGCAGAAAATGCACAAAAAATTCTACAAAAAGGAAGTTTGGTATATGTAGAAGGTGAGCTTAAATATAGAACTGTCGAAAGAGAAGATGGCACAAAAGTTAGATATACTGACATTAATGCTAGAGATTTTAGAATTTTAGCTGATGGAATAAAGTCTACAGCGGCTCCACAAGCGGCTCCACAAGCGGCTCCACAAGCGGCTCCACAAGCGGCTCCACAAGCGGCTCCACAAGCAGCTCCACAAGCAGCTCCACAAGCAGCTCCACAAACAGTTACAGATGATGATTTGCCTTTCTAAATTTTAACTTTTAAACAAAAAAAAAGACTGTAAATACAAATACGGTCTTTTTTTTTAACTAATAAAACCTCAAGATGAATACAGAAAGCTTTAGAAAAGTTCTTACAGATTTATATAGAATATACAATCCTTCAAAAATAAAAGAGATTGACAGAATAATTGACAATTATAATGGAAAAGAATATGATGCTATTAAAACGGTTTTAATAAAATACAATTATAAAGGCCACCCAGGATATAGTGAAAATGCAAATGGAGATGGGTATGTTGATTTTTTAATAAAAAGTTACTCTAAAGGTGATAGGGTAATTTCTGAAGAGAATATCTTAAAACAAACACAAGAAGAAGAATTAGAGAAAATAAAAAAATCTCAACTAGAAGAAGAGATTAAAGAAAAAGAGAAAGAAAGTATAGTTCAGCTAGGAAAAGAGGTAAAGAAAGAGATAAAAAAAGAAATAGATGAACTTTATGATAGTGTAAATGAGTTAATAGAAAATAAAACAAAAGAAATAAATGAATATTTTAAATCAAAAAATATTGAATTTGATGAAAAGCAAAAATTAATAAAAAATATTCAGACTGATGTTTTAAATTATACTGGGAAGACTGTTGAAAATAAAACTATTGAAACAAGAGTTTCTCATACTAAAATTAATATAGAAAATCTTAACTTTACAGAATCAGATATACAATTACCCCCAGAAGAAGTTTTAGAAACACTATCAAGAGGAACTAGAATAATAGTAAAAAGTTCAGAAGGAAGAGTGTGTGGAATAGAAGTAAAAGATGTCACTTATGATTTAATCTCTTATGATGGAGAGGTTGTAAAAGAGATGATATTAGAGAGAATATGACGGAATTTAAAAAATACAAATCTGTAAAAACTTCTTTTCTTAAGGGTGCGTCTTTACCAAATGGTACTCTTTTTATGTTAAAAGTTAATTCTAATGATATAAGTGAAATTATTGAATCTGAAAATTTTATCAAACAATTCATGTCCGACATAGAACCAGAATTAATTGATGAGTTTTATAATTTTTCTTTTGGAAAAAGGTCTTTACTTACGGAAAAAACACATTACGATAAACATATATTTTTTGATAAGATAATAAAAAATATTGAAATGAGAATTTTAATAATGGGCAATGGAAATGAATATGTTATTTTTTCTTAATTATATTAAGCTTTATTAGCACCTTATTTTTTTTTCTTTCTATTTTTTTTAGTGAATAATATTTTTCTTCGTATACATACCTTATTTCATCCCACATTTCGTCAAAATCTTTTTCTTCAAACTCTTTAGTTAAAACTTCTACTATAACCATTTTTGAGCTCCTATGTATTTCTAGAAGATTCATTGTTGTAATAATCTTTATCTGACTCTATGTTTTTTATAACAATTCTAGCAACATCAAACCAGTTAAATATAGTTTCATTTTTTTTAAAATTTTCAACTTCTATATCAATACCTTTTTTAAACTCTTCAAAAGGAAATTCATATGTTTCGTTATTTCTGATAAAATTTTTCATCTTATCATGATTTGCTTGATTTATTTCTTTAGAATTTGGTAAGGCATCAGGTAGGTCTGGGTGTAAGTATGGAAACTGACCATATCCATCTGGATATCCATGAAATTGTGATATATCGTTATTGCTATCAAATCCACCCCCTCCTATGGCCATTTCCATTTCCAAAAGAGTTTCTCTAATTATTTTTCTGATTTCCTTATTCATAATTTAATTATATACAATAAATATCTAATAATTTTGGTACTATGATAATAAATTGTTATTTTTGTGTATTGATATGTTAAAAGTTTAAAATTAAAATAGTATGGCAAAAAATCTTGTAATAGTAGAATCTCCAGGTAAAATAAAGAAAATTCAAGGATTTTTAGGTAAAGATTATAAAGTTGTTGCATCTTATGGACACATAAGAGATTTAGACAAAGGTAATAAAGGGATAGATAAAAAGAATAATTTTACCCCCAAATATATAGTTTCACCTGACAAAAAAGATGTGGTAAAAGGTCTTAAGCAACTTTCTAAAAAAGCAGAAACAGTGTGGTTAGCTGGGGATGACGATAGAGAGGGTACAGCCATATCTTGGCACATAAAAGAGTGTTTGAATTTACCAGATTCTAAAACAAAAAGAATTATTTTTACTGAAATTACCAAGAAAGCAATAACAGATGCAATAGAAAACCCAGTAATTTTAGATATGGATTTAGTTAATGCACAACAAGCAAGAAGGGTTTTAGATAGATTGGTTGGTTTTGATTTATCTCCTTTGTTGTGGAAAAAAGTAAAACCAAACTTATCCGCAGGTAGAGTTCAATCTGTAGCATTAAGAATATTAGTTGAAAGAGAAAAGGAAATAAAATCATTTACTACTAGTTCTGATTTTAAAGTAACTTCTTTAATGAATTTTGAAGGCAATCAATTTAAGGGAGTTTTGGATAAAAGGTTTTCGGAAAAAAAAGATGCAAAATCTTTTTTAGAAAAATGTCAAGTTGCTAAATTTAATGTTGATTTAGTAGAAACAAAACCAGGAAAAAAATCATCACCAGCACCATTTACAACGTCTACATTACAACAAGCTGCAAGTTCTAGGTTGGGATTTTCTTTAAATAGAGTTATGAGTGCAGCTCAATCTTTATATGAAGGGGGTCACATAACTTACATGAGAACAGATTCTGTAACTTTATCCGAAGAGGCTTTAAGTAATATAGAAAATCAAATAGTTTCAAAATACGGAAAAAAATATTCAAATAGAAAAAAATATAAAGGAAAATCTAAAGGAGCACAAGAAGCTCATGAGGCTGTAAGACCTGTTTATATGGACAAAGAGGTTGTTGGAGATTCGGAAGATTGTAGAAAATTATATAGTTTAATATGGAAAAGAACTATGGCGTCTCAAATGAGTGATGCAAAAATAGAAAGAACAACTATAAAAACTAAAATTTCAAATTCTAATGAAAAATTTATAACTAAGGGTGAAGTTATAAGTTTTGATGGATTTCTAAAATTATACACACCAGACGAAAAGAAGAATGAAGATGAATCTGGAATCCTTCCAAATTTAGTTGTTGGAGATTTAGTTGAAGCTTTAGAAATAAATGCTTTTCAATTATTTAAAAAACCACCACCCAGATATTCAGAATCTAGTATTGTAAAAAAGTTGGAAGAGCTAGGAATAGGAAGGCCTTCAACTTATGCTAGTATTATATCTACAATTCAAAAAAGAGATTATGTTGAAATGACAGATGTAGAGCCAGTAGAAAAAGTTGTAGAAAAATTATATTTAAAAAACAATACCATAACTGAAGAATCTAAAAAAGAAAAATATGGAGGGGAAAAGAAAAAATTTGTTCCTTCTGAAATTGGTATAGTTGTAACAGATTATTTAGTTAATAATTTTGATAAAGTTATGGATTATAACTTCACAGCAAATGTTGAAAATGACTTTGATGAAATTGCTAAAGGAAATTCTGAATGGATTAATGTAATAAAAGATTTTTATGAACCATTTTCTGAAAAAGTTAAAAAAGCTGGAGGCGTAGAGGGTAAGGTTGGAATAAGAGAGTTAGGAGTGCACCCAGAAACTAAAAAAGTGGTTTATGCAAAAATAGGAAGGTATGGCCCAATGATTCAAATGGGAGAAAAAGATGATGAAGAAAAACCAAAATTTGCTAAAATAGGCAAAGAAATTGAATTTAGCTCTATTACTTTAGAAAAAGCAATTGAACTTTTAATGTGGCCTAAATTGTTAGGTACATATAAAGAAAATGAAATAACTGTATCAATAGGTAAATTCGGACCATATGTGAAGTATGATGGTACGTTCACTTCTCTTGGAGAAGAACACGAGCCAGAAACTATAAATTTCGATGAGGCCGTAGAACTTATTCAAGAGGCTATAAAACAAAAAAAGAACAGAGTTATAGCAGAGTATAAAAGTAAAGATATATTTGTTTTAAATGGCAAATATGGGCCTTATATAAAAAAGGGTAAAAAGAATTACAAAATACCAGAGTATAAAGAAGCAAAAGAGCTTACCTTAAAAGAATGTGAGGAAATTATAAAAAACTCTAAGAAGAAAAAAAAGAAGTAGCTTCTTGCAAAAAATATAAATGAGAAATTTATTAATAGAAAAGTTAGGAGGTCACTTTAGTTCAATTTATAATAATTTAAAGTATGAACAATTTAATTGTGGGTTCAATAAGATGATAAAATTAAATCATTATTTTTGCTCTTATTTAAGCAATTTAGGAGTTGTGTGTATTATATCGATTCCTAAAGATAGTTTGAGTTTAAGAAGAAAAAGTGGTATTGATGGTTATTCTAATATAATTAAAGTATGTTGTAAATCTAATTTAAAAAACTTTTATATAAAAAAAGAATATGTAACTATACACTTCCCAGAAGAAGAAAAGCATGTAGGAGGGGTTGAAAATATTTATGTTATTATTAATATTAATGTCAATCGTTACAACAAATCAATACTAGGAGCTAAATTTAAACTAGTTGATGATTTTCTTGATGAAAATAATATTTTATTTTTAAGAAAATTTATTTTTCAATGTATTAAAAACCCAAACCCTAACATAGCAAAATATATCTTTTGAATTATGATAAAAGAGAATACATTATCAGTAGATGCTGGATATTCTAGTAAAACTGGCATTATGGACTATAGAGGTGTTTGGACCGATTCTGAAGACGTTTATTTTTATAAAAAGTTTTATTCTGGGACAAATAATATAGGAGAATTTCTTGCCATAGTACATGCTTTGGCTAAAATGAAAAAAGATAATTTAGAAAATGATGTTTATACAGATTCTAATACAGCATTAGCTTGGATTAAAAACAAAAAGGTAAATACTAATCTAGAAGAAACTGATAAATTGTGGATTGTTATAAAAAGAGCTGAAAATTGGCTTAAAGAAAATTATTATAAAAATAAAATATTAAAGTGGGACACTTCTAAATTAGGTGAAATAAAAGCTGATTTTAACAGAAAATAATGATTAAAAATTGTCCAACTCATCCCTTAAGTATCCGCTAGATATTATTTTTTTGTGTCTCTTTACTGTATCTAACATTCTATAATACTCTTC